>Ga0214544_1003017_pt1 | contig 35194 bp, 20 predicted proteins | sample CNSS3metaG_FD_160074 | JGI IMG/M metagenome (GOLD analysis project Ga0214544, IMG submission 160074) | Root nodule microbial communities from cowpea collected in UCLA plant growth center, Los Angeles, California, USA - CNSS3 | ecosystem: Host-associated > Plants > Roots > Nodule | place: USA...
GAATCTGCCCTGGACTGAGGCTCCTATCAGTGATGATTGCGGAGATGAGGTGGTGGAGAGTGGATCGCCGCCGGAAGTGAAACTGGGTATATGGCACCGGTTTTGAAATAACCGAGGCATAAAAGTGAATATAAGGCTTCGGGTAATAACCGAGGCCAAAAGGGGTACATTTTGGCCTCGCCCCAATATGCCTCGGTTCCAGACCCGAGGCAAAATGCGAAAAATAACCGGGGCAGAAAGCCCTTACTGCACTGGTGTGCATATGACTCATGAAGGACTATGAGGTCATGGTTTGGGTGATCTGGAAATTATAAATTTAGTTATGTTATTTTGGGTTGGGAAACATATCTATATCATGTTTTGTTTATATATGTTGTGCATAGCTCACCCTTTCTGTGTGTGTGTGGCGATGATCAAATAACTTGTTATCCGGGAGCAGATGATGTGACAGGTGGGCCAAGAGACACTTAGACGCGGAGAGAGGGCTAGCAGAGGGATAATTTTGTATATGTATATAGATGTTTACATTTTTTAGCTTTGAGAAAATTATGTAATCCCTTGGGAGTCTTTGACTTTTAATTCTGTTTTATGAATTATGGACTCCTGGATTTATGGATTTAAATTTTTAAAATTCTAAATTTCCCGTGTTTCAGAAATAGTTTATATTAAATGCCGCATTCGAATTTTTATTTATTTAATATCAGTAATATTTTTTAGGGATGTTACAGAGTATATCGCGACTAAAAATTAAACTTTCGTATTTAACTTGCTTCTTGCACTTAAAATCTAAATAGGCAATTCCTACCGTACAATTTAGACAAAGGAAAAAATATGTAATTCAAACAAAAAATGGTAGATCAAATTGACTAAACAAAAAGCTAAAGCAAAATCAGAATGTAATTACCGTCAAATTCCACAGTCTCTCCAACTCCATGCACAGAAGGTCAGAAAGAATACCTGTCGGTATACACCTGCAAAAGACATAATAAATATAAAAAAGAAAACAATCAATGTAATGCAAAAGTTGAAAAACAGCGAGAGAATGCATTGTATTGGAATCGCACCATTTGAGTGGGAAGCCATTGTAGTCAAACCAAACGGTGTCAAGTCCATGGGGAAGCATGCTGCTGAATTGAGGCTTTACAAGTGAGATCACCAAAGGCAAGTACCCTACCCGAGGAGCCAACACCTGAAAACGAAAACAAAATGGAAATGAAGCGATTAATTGAGTGAGATGATGAAAAACCCAAGAAAAAGGAAGAGTGTGGCGCGAAGAAAACGAAAGTTGGTGGAGGAGGAGGGAGAGTAATGACTTCATGGAGGTAAATCTGTAAAGAAATGGTCCCTTCCACACCTGCTTCAAGAAAGAGTGTTTGATAAATCTCTAAAGCGAAAATGATGCAGAACGATACAGAGGAGAGGAGAAAAAACCTTTACAAAAGTTACAACCAAAACAATTAAATTTAAAATAATATAAAAAATTGTGACGGTTAAAAAAATTAATAGAAAACAAAAATGTTTTTAGCTGTTTTTTTTTACTGTTACAAAATAACCGTAAGTAAAAAATGTTTTAATTGTAGTGACTTTAGGATAATTTTATATAACAAAATTCACGTGAATTAATTGTGTAAGGCTTTTTTTAAAAGAAAATAATCTACATGTAATTTTTTAATAAATAATTTTTAAGGAACATTACATATATTTTCATAGAAATAAATTGGCATAAAATATTATAAGTAATAATTGTATATATTTTATGGAGTTTGAACTTGGAGTTTGAAAGAAACCTATACTACTTTTTAGAGGTTTAAAACTAAATCTTTGTAATTTAGCAAAGATTTTAAAAACCTATACTACTTTTTAGAGATTTAACACTAAACCTTTGTAATTTAAGGGAGGTTTTAAAAATCTATACTATTTTTTAGAGGTTTAAAGTTAAATCTTTGTAATTTAATAGAGGTTTTGAAAACCTACACTATTTTATAGAGGTTTAACATTAAACCTTTGGAATTTAACGAAAATTTTAAAAACCTCAGTTAAGTTAATCCATTGTTAAGGTTATATTAACCTTCGCTAAATAACCCTCGTTAAATGCAATTTCTTTTGTAATGCTACTTCACTCAATTTATCTAATAACTACTATTTTTATTTACTTGCACTCTTACTCAATCAAAAAAACCTAAAAATCAAACTACCAATATACTTGCTAAATTCTTGTGGATACGACACTTGTTGATACTACTACGTACCAGTACACTTGTTGAGAAATGATTGTTGTGAAACAGTCATCACACCTATATAATCTCTACTCTACAAAAAGAATCTTGAAATAACTCTTAAGAAATACACTCAAAAGCAATGCTATACACAATTGCTCGTATCACTTACACAGTGAAAATAATACAAAAGATTGATTAATAAAAGAAGAAATAAGGAAAGTGGACACTTGATTGTGTTGATATCACAAGATCACCTAGTGCCAAGCAAGAAACTCTTAGAACCTCTTAATCTTAATCAAATATTGGCTGAATCACAAAATTCTCAGTAAAAATCTATTAGAAACTTTTCACTCTCACTTTCTAATGTGTTTTTGATTTGAAAATATTGCAATTCAAATGATAAAGGATGATAGATTTTAAACACAAAATGTTTTATGAGAAAATTAATTGATTATATTAGTTTGATCGATTAAGAGCATTCAAATTTCAAACCCAAAAAAAGAAGCTTGTTGGCTTAATCGATTAAGACGGGAAAACAATTTTTTAGAATGTTATTAGTTTAATTGATTATGTTGTGGATTAATTGATTAATACATATGCAAAAACAATATTTTTTACCCATAATTAACTTAATTGGTTTTGTTAATAATATAATAGATTAAAATGATAGTTTTTATAGTTATGAACTTTCAGAATGGTCCACTATGCTCCATAACTAACCTTATCGATTATGGTGAGATTAAAATGATTTTTAAGAAAATCTAGACCCAACACATCTTAATACCATCTACAAAATACTTTTCAAAATCTTTTACCATGCTGAGCTTGGATATTATGAAAAATTGAACCTTAGATCAACAAACTTTTTTAAGATTTTTTTTAATTTATTTTTCTAATAGTTTGACATACATCTGAGGTTAAGAATAGAATAAAACTGATGATTATATTTAATTATAATATTACATATTTAAAGTTAATTTACAACAAATAACATGAAAAATAGTTACTAAAAAAAATGTTATTTGTGAAGATTAAAATTACAAGTATTAGTGGTTAAAAACCATCACAAATAAAATTTTTAACCGTTTAAAAATTCATAAAAGTTACACATGTCAAAAATAGCTGTGACAACAAAATTTAAACATCAATATTGTTGTTAGAAAAAAGAGTACAAACGGTTAAAAACTGCTATAAATTAACTTTTAGTTTATGATATTTTGTCATATCTTAACTATATTAAAAATCACCAAATAATATATCATATTTAATTATTATTTAACAATTATTGAATGTTTAAAACTGCTACAAATTGTTTAAATTATTTTAAAAGAATTAAAATTTCAAAAAGTATTTATGAATTATTTTTTTCTAAATTTTATAACCATTGTTTTAATTATTGGTTTTATTTAAAATCATTTAAAAAAAATAAAATAATAGTATTAATATTTTACTATATTTAAAAAATTAATAATCTAATTCTATTATATAATTATTTAAAAAATTAATAATCTAATATATCATATCTTTAATCACGCAAAAATCTCTACAAGGTAAGTTGTTCTAGAAAAAAAAACATTTGCCTTCCATTTTTATTCGAAGAAACCGCACAACTACACATATCATATGATTTAACAATATAATATCAAATCAATATACTAGATCTGAAAATATACATTATAAAACAACTATAATATGTAAATTAATCAAGAGTCAAAATGACAATTATCATCCTAAAAAGGTACACACAACACTTAAACAGATAAAGCAAAAAAAAAAAAAAAAAAAGAAACAAAAAAAATAAAAAAAAAAAAAAAAAAAAAAAAAAAAAAATTGGAAGAAAGAAATATTCACTAATGTCAACAACAACACATCTATTGGATCTATTGCATCAGCGACCTTGCCAAGACAATCAACCACATCAAATGCTTTCACAATTGATTAGGATGGAGGCATGATGAACATATACATGTTTAGATGGATTGATACCCTTAAATAATGGTAAAATGCCATGGTAGATGTTAATTATCCTTCCCATAACTCCTTAAAAAGGTGTTGGATAGTATCCACAATAATAATTTAATAAACTTATGTTCACCTTCAATTTGTAATCAAGTTATTTACCTGAATATACCTTGCAAAGTTGCAAGTACTAAAAAATCAGTGTTCTGAACCAGCTCCAAGATCTCCTCTCCCCTTTTATTCTCTGTTGTTGCTCCTAAATAATGATACGGAACCGTACATTTCAAGAAAATGAATCACCTCAATTTCTGGAGCTCTGTAATGGTTACTGTTAAGCACTTAACAAAAGATTGAAAGTAATTCAAAATAAACCAATTAATTAAATAGACACAAAAGCAATTTAGCTACGCATTGCATTACATGAATATATCTACATTAAAAAAATGTCTCTTTGTTGTAAATATTTGATGTGAGAATAGCAATCTTATATTTAGGATCCAAAGTTGGCACCCTTATAATAGATCTCATGGCATTCAATGTTTTAGAGATCCTTAGGAAATCCTCCTCCATTTGCATTCATGGCCACATAGCAAGATCAAAAACATAAAACACTGCAAATGTTGAACATTGTAAATAAATTCGATTGTGTGCACAAAACACTACATGCACGTATAAAACATTATACTGAGAGTACTTTCTAGAGTAGAGTACTTGTTTATTTTTGAGGTACAAAAATATCAGCAAAGAGAATGTTGGCAATGCAATCAGATAGCTTGGCTACAATTCCAACCTTAGTCTATCAGAAAGACCATAATATTAGAATAGAAACCGTAAAAGAAGACTCGTAATATGCACTATACGGGGATAATAGTATAAACATGAACATAGCAATATTAGAAAGAAGGAAAACGATTGTTTGAGAAAGAAAATGTGACAAACTGACGTGGATTTAATTAAATAAATTTCTTAATTAAAAAATATTTCACTGCACGTGTGAGAGAGAAATGTGAGAGAGAAATGTGAAGGAAAGGAAGTGTGGTTCACGAAATTGGGGTTCTCTTTCACAATCTTGTGCTGGATTCAAAACATTGCTCGTTTATCAAAACTCCATTCTCGGTGCACATTGAATTTCTTCCATCCCACCTGCAGGAAACCCTTTCTTCCCCACGGTGCTTGACGAAAACGAGATTGCAGTAGAACATTCCCGACGGTGGTTGACGGAAAACCGTTCATCGTGGAAAGCATTGAATTTGCAGGTTAGGTTTCAATTGGAAACCATAGTTTTTTGGATTCGAATGCATTTTTAGGGTTTTTCAGTTTTCATCGGAAACTGACTTGGTTGTTATGATTTGTGTCACAGCGTCGTACCATTGTCGGAGCTAGGTCGAAAATTGAAGGTGTGGTCTTGTTGAGACCGTTTTTGGGCCTTGGGCCGACGACGGTGTCGTCCCACAGGTGGTCGAGGAAGTTTTTGTGGCAGACAATGACAAATTAAGTGGCAGACGCAATAGTAACTTTTTGACAAAAACTTTCCCACTTCGCTCATCAATTCATTTTGAAATGAATTTCACCATAAAAAACAACTGCACATTTGTTTTCATTATTTTACTGAATAATTGGGTCTATGCATGATGTGGGCTACCTCATTTGCATTTCCTTTTCACCAATCTTTGTTATTAAAAAAATCACTACAAATATTTTGGTCTCACCAAGATATGGGAAGCACATAAAGTTCCAAAATCATTTGCTTAGATAAAGTCTGCAGCTTTAAATGGCAATCACTAACTAATTAAATGGCAAACACAGTAAAAGGGTTTTGCATAACAGGTTTTCAAGGACAGGTGACAACTTCCTTTGCATTTTATTTTGACCAATCTTTCTTATTCAAAAATCACTACACCTTTTTTGGTGTCACCAAGATATGGCAAGCAAATAAGGTTCCAAAATAGTTTGCTTACACTAAGGCTGCAACTTTAAATGGCAATCACGAACTACTTAAATGAAAAACACAGTAAAGGGTTTAGCACAACAGGTTTTCACGGACAGGTGGCTACCTCATTGCATTTCCTTTTCACCAATCTTTGTTATTAAAAATATCACTATAAATTTGTTGGTCTCACCAAGATATGGGAAGCACATAAAATTCCAAAATTTTTTGCTTAGACTAAGTCTGCAACTTTAAATGGCAATCACTAACTAATTAAATGGCAAACGCAATAAAGGGTTTTGCACAACAGGTTTTCACGGATAGGTGGCAACTTCCTTTTAATTTTCTTTTGACCAATCTTTCTTATTAAAAAACCACTACACCTTTTTTAGCTTCACTAATATATGGCAAGTAAATAAGGTTTCAAAATAGTTTGCTTACACTAAGGTTGCAGCTTTAAATGGCAATCACGAACTACTTGAATGACAAACATCGTAAAGGTTTTGCACAACAAGTTTTCACGGACAGGTGGCTACCTCATTGCATTTCCTTTTCAACAATCTTTGTTATTAAAAAATGACTACAAATTTTTTGGTCTCACCAAAGTATAGGAAGCACATAAAGTTCCAAAATCATTTGCTTAGACTAAGTCTGCAGCTTTAAATGGCAATCACTAACTAATTAAATGGCAATCGCAATAAAGGGTTTTGCACACAACAGGTTTTCACGGACAAGTGACAACTTCCTTTGCATTCTCTTTTGACCAATCTTTCTAATTCAAAAATCACTACACCTTTTTTTGTTTCACCAAGATATGGCAAGCAAATAAGGTTCCAAAATAGTTTGCTTACACTAAAGTTGCAGCTTTAAATGGCAATCACGAACTATCTAAATGGCAAACATAGTAAAGGGTTTTGCACAACAGGTTTTCACATACAGATGGCTACCTCATTGCATTTCCTTTTCACAAATCTTTTTTATTAAAAAAATCACTACAAATTTTTTGGTCTTACCAAAGTGTGGGAAGCACATAAAGTTCCAAAATCATTTGCTTAGACTAAGTCTGCAGCTTTAAATGGCAATCACTAACTAATTAAATGGCAAACATAGTAAAGGATTTTGCACAACAGGTTTTCACGGACAAGTGGCAACTTCCTTTGCATTTTCTTTTGACTAATCTTTCTTATTCAAAAATCACTACACCTTTTTTTGTGTCACCAAGATATGGCAAGCAAATAAGATTCCAAAATAGTTTGCTTACACTAAGGCTGCAGCTTTAGATGGCAATCACGAACTACTTAAATGGCAAACGCAGTCAGGGCTTTTGCCAAACTTCTTTCCATGTACAGGTGCCCATTTAAATTCAAACTAAATTTATCCAAGGCTACATGCTGAACTTTTTTATCCAAAAATTACTGCATAATTTGTGTCCCTGGGTATTTTGTCTACACATTTTGCGAAAATAATTTGAAATATTTGTTGGAGATTTTAGTGGTAGACATTGACAACTTAAATGGCAAATGCAATAGGTGTTTTTGGACAAATACATATTTGTGACACATCAAACTTGATAAATGACACTACTTTGGTAAAGACAAAGTAATTGTCTTATACATAGTAAGTACTAAAACATAATATTCTAGCAAAAAGTCTAACTGATGTCTCATCACAAGGTTTTGCGATGTCATAATAACATAAATACATCAACTATTTTCTCTCTAGAAATTTCAAAAAAATAAGTACACACATCAATTTACGAAACTTTCGTCTCTGATATGTGGCAAATGGAGTTCAAATTCTTGCACTCTTCAAACGTAATCGTGGCTGATGCTTCATTCGGTCATACATATTGCTTTCTTCACATTCATTTGTGTCTTCATTATCAAACTCTACTGCTTTTACAACGTGCTTAAGTCAGTGTTCTTAGTTTGAAACATTTTCCTACAATTACTCTCCACTTCAATTTCGTTTAAATTGAATTTTCCTACTGGTTGTTAATAGATGCAACATATTTTGTTCCACAAGAATGCCTCAAATGTATCTACAAAGAAAATTAAACAGCTACACTAATGGGACTTACTAAAATGTCGTATACAAATCAAATGTATGATAAGTTATTCATACCTTATTTTCATTGGAGCTATTACCTTGTTCCATATCCATACTTAGTAGAGGTATCAACAAACACTCACCAACGACCTAAAAACTAAAAATGACCACACAAAAAATAAATCATAAAAGCCAAAAAAGCACATCACCAAAACGGATAAAACACACAACATCACATGATCAAATAAAGTAATCAAACTCATAAAACAAGGACCAAAATATTAAACAACAAACTATAACTATTTATGTGGCAAAGGCACTGCAACTTTTAACATTCAAATAATATAAATCTCAATTATTTCTTTATAAAAAATATGAAAAACTTTAAATTACATATACATAATAAATTTCAAACACCTACCTCATGATACTCCAAAGGTCTCTTCGTAATACTCCAAAGCATAATTCTTTCACAAAATATGACGCATATAAGTGGTGCACATTTCTAAAATTTGTAAATCAACATTAAAAACAGAACCAAGTTTAAACAAATAATTAGCACATTAGAATGTGCTTGGAAATAAAGTTCCAATCTAAATTCTTAAATGGTGTTAACTAGGTGTATGTTATTCACCATTGACACTAATAGCGAAGTGATACAAAATGAAATGCATTGCAAGTTTTCAAAAGTTCCAATATTCTTACAGAATCGTAACTACAAAATTTAATCTCATTTTTGTCATTAAACATATGTAGCATTTATGATTCAAATTAAACTTTGATTCATAGGTTAAATCAACAATGTAAAGATATAATAAGATTTGTAACCAAATGAAAATGAAAAGATAAAGAATATGAGAAATGGAGAAAACATCACTTAAACAAGGACCAAAGTATTAAACACAAAACTCTAACTATTTATGTGGCAAATGCATTGCAACTTTTAGCATGCAAATAATATAAAGCTTCCAACTAATACAATTCATTCAACAAGTGTGTAAGACTAGATCATACAGATGTGCAGCTGTTGAAGATTGATCTTGGATCATTCTTGAAGGTTTTGACTTGGTTTTTGAAGCTTAGAGGAAGAGGTCTAGTAGGCTAGGTTGTGTTACCACTCAGGTTTGGTCTTTCTCAAGCTTCTGGGTTATGCCTAGTGGTTTTCCAAGTCGGCAAGGGTAATCTTGTTGTGTTGGTGTAGTTATTGTGTTATTCAAGAGTAATTGTGTGATGTTTTTTCATATTTTGAAAGTGTAACCTTGTAAACTTTGTAAATCTTTTGAAATAGTGCAAAGTCAAGCTCAGGTTGTCTTGACTAACTGGATGTAACTCAGGTTTGAGTGAACCAGTATAAAAATCTTGTACATTGTGCTTGTCTGTAACTCTTCTCACTTGTTTAGCACTTTAAAGTTTAAAGAAATTATAATTGAACCATCTTTTTGATATTCTTGTGTGTTCTAGCATGATCTAAGGATTTGCTCATGTTTGTATAACTCATTTGAATCAATCTTGTTTGATCTTTTATGTTGTTTCTAATTTAAATCACAAATTCGCATTTCTGCAATTTTTCCAATTTTTCAATCTACTGTTTTTCTGATTTAATCTGTTGATTCTATCACTACTATATTTGTTTAATGAAATCAATCGATTGTCTCTATTTTTGATCGGTTGAAAGTGTTAGTCCAGGAGTGTTTGCATCCTTACTTTGTGGTTAATTTCATCCAGTTAAAAAATGTTTTAAACTTTTAAAAGTCATCTTATTTTTTAACTAGCCAATTCAACCTTCTATTTCTTGACATTTCAACAATTTCAATACTTACAAATACTTGAATGAAATAAAACTTTTATCAATAGATAAAAAAACATAGTTCATCAATAGATAAAAAAACATAATTTGTACAAGAAACTTTTATGTTGAACATATTGTAGGTTTAACAAATTTTACTATGAATTCTTACTCTTGAATTATTCCCAATTACACACAAAATCACCACTAAAAGAAACACTAGTGCAAAATGATCAAGTACTGACACAAATTAATGACGGGTTAAAAGTCATTAATGTAAAAAAACGGTAACAAATTTTTAAATAAAATAAAGCTTTTGACAATAGTTTTATAGGAACTAGCGTTAAAATTTGAAATTTAAGGGAAATAACGACGGTTGAGCGAGGAACCACTGTTAAAAGTTCTTATAGTTAACAGTAATTGGATGGGGAACTGCTGTTAAAAGTAAAAAAAAAAGAAAATAGTTGGGTTGAGAACTATTGTTAAAAGTGATTTTCACTTTAAAAGAGGTGAAATCTTTTCTCTTTCCAAGTGTTACAAAACCAATTTTAAAATTATTTTTAATTGTGATCGAAAGCATTGTTTATAGTAGTAAAAGGCCTTTAATAACGATATAAAGTGCATTCTTTACAATGGTTCTACAACTGTCGTTGATTGAGCTATAGTTGAAATTTGAGCGTTTTGACAATGACTCAAATCATTGTCATATATATTACCTAAAACCACAATTCTTTATAAAGTTATCATAATATACACAACCTATGTTCATAGTGAGAATCGTTGTTGTATACGTGATACAAATTTAAAAGTTTCTCAATTATGTTGCCAATACAAAAATTTTGAAGTGGTAGTGGTGGCGGTGGCAAGTGATGGCATCAACAACAGTGAAGAGCATGATGTCACCAATGAGGGAACGATGTCAGAAGTAAGAGTGCAAACCAGTGAGCTAACCAATAGTAGAGTCAAAGAGAACCAAATGGCAACAACGACAATGTTGAGGAGCACAAGAAAAGTCCAACGATGACAATAAGAGTGTGAAAGCAAAGGTGAGAGCGTGAACCAACAAACTAACCAATGGCGATAAGAGAAACCTAGATGCTTGCTTCTGAACGACAGGATCGTTCACTCCACCTTCCTCGTCCTCCTGTATAAACTTGATAAAGGGATCATTCACCCTTCTTCCTCGAGTGGGGCTACCTCTATAACATTACTATCCATCAAAGCCAGTATGGGTTAGTCGAGAGTGGTGTGGACAACTATATGATGTTAGGCCTTCACCTTAGTAGTGGCTAATTTTGAAAGGAGATTAGCCCTAAAATTTTGTGACATATTCACATGCTCCAACTTGGTTAGTTTAAACTTGTCCAACATTCTTCTTACCACATGATAGTAGTGTAACAAAAACAAATCTTTGACTTGAAAAGTACCCTCCATATGCCCTACCACCAACTAAGAATCGGATCTACACGTGATATTCTCGGCACCCATGTCTGTTGCTAACAGCAGCCCCAGAATTAATGCTTCATATTTAGCTTGATTGTTAGAGGGCTTAAAACTGAATCATAAGGATTGCTCCAAAAAGAAAGTTATTCAAGCCTAGTAGCATGATGACACCTCCTCCTCCCTTTGCATTAGAGGATCCATCCACCGAAAGGACCAACTTGCTTCCACTTGACTATGGGACTCCAACTAGCTCATTAATGAAATCAGTGAGGCATTGCGCCTTGATTGGTCCTCGTTCCTCACAACTATAACATCTTGGTCGGATATTACTAATTTAAATAATTAAAATAGGAAGTAAGTATAAAATTGCATTTATGATAATTCCTTTTCCCAAACGCGGGAAAATTGAAAACATTTATTATATCGCATTAAACCAAAATTCACAAACTATAATTTTCGATTACAAATTCTGAGTCTAGTAAGATAAATGTTTACAAAATGTTTAAAATCCATAAAACAAGAAAACATCATAAAGGCTTTTCCCCAAACAAGAAAATATATGCTTCACCCGCAACACCTGCAACATCATTTGCTCCCGTGTAACACATTACACAATCATCGCCAAGCACAAGTAGATAAGGTGAGCTTAACAGAATAAAAGTACACTACACAATGTAATAATTAATCATTCATTATTCCAAACACATCTAATACTCCTAAGTCTCACCATATAATATATCATTCCCTCATAACAAACCAGTTTCCTTTCTTGCGCCCCAATGCCTCTTGGAAGAGAATTTCTCCCTTTGTGCACAAACACCTCGTGCAAAAACAAGCAACAACCCTTACTCTGTTCACCAAAATCCGGTAAGAGCATTTCTTTCCTTAGGACTTACAAGCAACCACCCTTGCCTGCTCACCAAAACCCGACAAGAGCACAACCCTTACTTGTTCATCAAAACCCGATAAGAGTGTTGCTTTTCCTAAGACTCACAAGCCACAATCCTTAATCCTCAACTTCTAAAACTTCCCCTGGTTGCATCCTAGTTCTATACCCTTTGATGATTACATTGATCAATTTTTGCTGCCACAAGTGTCTACTCGCCCCTCCAACTATAGGTCACCACCTAATAGTCCACAGTTGGAATAAATTTGACATGGCCACGATCCACGACACCAAGTGAAGTTCCCTAATAGGAACCGCAGTCCGTATTTGTCCCGAGATTACCAAACTCGTCAGCTAACACTAAGGAGGGTAATCTTCCAGAACCCATCCGTACGAGCCACGATCTCGCACACTCTACTAGACTTCCAAAACCACCAGCAAAGGTTACCCCAATACCAGTTGTTAGGCCACGTGTTATCCCAATACAAGTTGCACTCGTAATTGGGCCCCCAACAAAGCATCGCATCAAGACCTCTATCCAAAGTTGTGTAGAATCCTCCTCGCGATCCAACTTTGCACCCAAAACCTCCTGGCGCATCTCTCACTTCGCGAGGCGGAAATTGGTTCCAGACCGCCTAGCGATCTCCTCCCATCGCCAGGTGACAAGCCTTCCTAGAGCCTCTGTCAGCGAACTCCGCCTGGCGAAGCCTTTGTAACTTCCTAGCCGGAAATTACTTATTTAAAATAAGAAAAATCAAGATTATATATATATATATATATATATATATATATATATATATATATAACCTCATTTATTAATTACTTCTTTTCCCAAAATGCGGGAAAATTTAAAACAATTATTTCGACGCACCAACATCCACATGCCCACCTACATCAACATCTGCTACCATGTAACAAGTTACATGATCATTGCCACACACACAGATAGGGTGAGTTCATTTAAATAAAACAACTAAAATATGATAATAATTAAAGCATCTAAAGATTATAACACGCGTTAGCATTTTTTTCCTTTTTCCTTAGTTCCTCAACTTTCAACCCTTAATTTAGACGTCTATTGATTCTACACCCTTTGGTGAGTCCACTAATCGATCTTTGCTGCACGAGTGTCTACTCGCCCTTCCGACTATAGGCCACCACCTGATAGTCCACACGCGGGAATAAACTTACCACGACCTCACACTGTGACACCAAGTGGAGTTCCCAAAAATGAATAGGAGTTCGTAGTTGTCCCCTGACTACCAAACTCTATTAGATTCACTAAAGAGGGCAATCGTCTGAAACATCGTCGTACGAGCCACGATCTTAAACATTCCACTGGACTTCCTAAACCACCAGGCTACAACCTAGAGTGGCCACGTGTTACCCCAATACAAGTTACACTCATAATTGGCCCCCCAGCCAAAACATCGCATCATGACACTCATTCAAAGCTGTGTAGAAAACCTCCTCACGAGCCAACTCTGCACCTAAAACCGCCTGGCGGGCATCTTACACCGCCAGGCGCCATCTAGTCCATTCTCATTGTCACCGCCTGGCGGACCCAAACCCGCCGCCAAGCGCCTCGCATAGACAGTGGCCACTGCCACTATTTTGGAACTCTATCACCTGGCGGCTAGCCCTACGTTGCTAGGCGCCATACCAGTAGCGCAATGCTACTGGCTTTTGACATTTTCATTAGGTATTAAGAGACCTCAAACTTACAATGCCTCATTCTTATAACAATCATATTATTCCAAACATAATACTATAACCAAAACTCAATATATACAAATAACTCATGCCCAAATCAAGTATTTTCATGTCCAATTTATTCTTCTTTATTTACTAATTGAAATATGCCTCAAAATTGTCAATGTTGTACATAAACCTTAAACCATACCAAACGATGAACATACAAGCTAGCCCCCTCCTGGACATCAATCTCATTCATTCAGGCATGTTTATAAAACTAATTTGCACGTTCACACACTTCAATCCATTAATTGCATTCCATAACAGTTTTCCTAATTCAAGTTGTGCTTCATACTTAGATATAAAGTAAACAATCATGACTACAATATTTTACCAATTTATACCTATGATCTCCAATATAGATCAACACTCCAACAAACACATAATTACATTTAAACGCATACAATTCATCACATTTTGTCTAAGAACACTTTTTATTATTTCATGCATTTAATTCCATTCCCTTCTTCCTTATATGCATGGTAATGTACTCCCTCACCTATTTCAAATGAATAAACCCCTACCAACCAACCCAAATCATGCAGAATATCATGAACAAAACCCTAACAAACACAATTCGCAAAGTCAACTCTAGACATTCTCTATTCTAGTGTGTCGCCTGGCAGCAATCTAGGTGTTGTCAAACGATGCGTGGCAATCTGGGTTCTGCCAGGTTTCTCCCGCACCTTTCGTGACCCCAAACAATCCCTATTTCAGCATCCACCATCATACCGATACAGTTTCAAATGCACACATCATAAAATGTTCATACTTCATTCATTTATATCTTTTCACAGAAAAACAATGCGCCAATCATAGACCTAGAGCATGCTTATTCATTCTCAACCCCAACAGGAACCCTAATTGCCCAATTTCATACAATACTCTTACATTCAACATATAAATATTAATGCAGTCAAATTCACCCATAACAATTCATATTCACGCATATAGATCATCACGACAACATCACGGATAACACAAAAACCTAGAGCAAGCCAAAACTGGTCACCCCTAGTTCGCGTTGCTTGGCGGATCATCCTCCGCCTCGAGGCGTTTCATGAAGAAAACCCAGAAAAATGGGTCTGAAGCTTGTGTCGACTGGCGGATCGCGTGTGACCACCAAGCGGTTACTGGAAAATTCCAGAAACTCGAACGAAAATCAAATAAAATGGAAAAAATAGCATTCTCAAATCCTTGGCACATCACGAGTACATATCACTAAAATTAAAACAAACAAGGAACTTCCCTAACTTGGATATCCTTGTTCCAAAGACAATTTTGTTGAAATTCCTTATGATCTCCAATGGCCTCCCCTTGACTCTCCACCCAAAAACTCTAAATCTCTCTGCAATTCCACCCTATTGCTCTGAAAATCCGCAGCCCACTATCCTCACAACAATACAGTGCTATTTTCTTCTCTAATTCCTTTCTCTCACACCATTACAACCCAATAACTACCCTATTTACTCAATAAAACGAAAATTAATTAGAGTAAAGGTTAATGGCCATTCAAGAGCCATTATTAGATGTTTTTCCAGCCCTACCTTGGTTGTCCCTTCAGGTTTCTTCCACCCTTTCACATTCATGCCAAAATAATGTTTAACAAAAAGAAAGTTAATTTGAGTTCACCAAGGTTTGAACTTACAACCTCTTAATTACTAAGTATATGCACACAACCAATTTAACAAATTCATGTTTCATGATGACTAATATAATTCTATGATTATATTATCACTCAACATGATCAAGCATATTATCAAAAATAATAATAAATAAAATAACACATAAATGGCATACATAAGACTTGAACCCAAGTCCTTTCACCTAATTAAGTACTCTTAACCATTTGAGTTAATACTATTCCACATCATGCAAGTCAGAATTAATTATCATAAAGACTTCCACTATCTGCATGTATTAAATAATTATTTATTTAATTATTTAAATTTAGTGGGTCTTACAGCCTCCCCTGCCGCCAAGTGCCACATGAATCTAGTGGCCACTATCACTATTTTGGGTCTCTATCGCATAGCAGCTCGTCCCGCATCGCTAGATGCTATACCAATAGCACAATGTTACTGGATTTTTTAGTACTCTTGAATAGGTTCCAATGCACCCCAATCATACAACACACAATTCATATCACACTACAATTATCCAGTCATAATCCCTATGATTGAATCACAATGCACACATCCATTTACTGACATTTCATAATTAAAACATGCATTTATACAATTATCTATGAAATTTACCATACCCTTATTCTTTTACCCAAATGCAACCTACCACACTACATTTCTTCAAACATCATAGATTGCACATAATAACAGTAACCAAAACAGGCACTTTAAACGTCACAGTCACAAAAACATTACTCTCATACTCTTTTTAGGTCCCAATCGTCACTTGATCATACACATATTCAATTTAACTACAAAATTGTGTGTTCTCTCCAACACCTCTACCAATTATCCAATAATATACACATAACTCCTTTGACCATCCACCCAAAATCCCAACTCGAAATAGAATCAGGGTGTTGTTAGAGATGACAAATAAACCCGCCCCTGTGGGTATTGTCCGAACTCGTCCCGTTTTGATGGGGAATCCCCGCATTGACTTGGTATGTGTATGGGTATGGGGAATCCCCGACTTTTTCAATTGGGTATGGGGATGGTTGTGGGGATGTACATATCCCTGCCATAATACTTGTCCCCGCCATATCTCTGTCATCATTTAAATTATTAAAATATTCACAATTAATTAAGTAACCCTATATATATATATATATATATATATATATATATATATATATATATATATATATATTTCAATTTATTTTTAATTATTTGGTTTGTCATGAAACTCATTCGCATGTCCAATATATTTTTCATCTTATCATAACATTTATGTAATTATGTTAAAATGATGTATGTCAATTAAAAAAATTTTATGTCTCATATTTGAATATTTCTATTATTTTTTAATATTTTTATTTATTGTATATTTTCCTTTCACATAAGTATGTTTAATACTCTCAATTTAAGTGTTTAATAGCATAAAACTTTCATTTACTAGGTAATATAAAAAAAAATTACTTATTTTTATTAATTTTTGTTTCATTTGAAGAACTCTTTTGTTTCTCAACCATTGAGTATATATGTTGATATTTGAAAAGTGTTCTTAGATGTCTAAGGTATTTTTCATCTTATCATACCCTTAATTATACATTTATTTTCCTTTGTGAGATTTCTTTCAATAGTTTCTAAGACATACATTTGTTAATTTTTTAATATTTTTATTTGTTGTTTATTTTCATCATGTAGAATACTATTTCAGTATATTTAATCTAATCATTTTTTATTTTCTAACTCATTATATCAATCATACTGTAATTTTTCACTATAATTTTATAAATAACTTTTATTTCCTACAATATCAAAATTTAATGTAATTGTCATGAATATTATTTTATCACTATCAAACATATATTGGAATTCAAAAGATACAATATCCATGCTAAATTTTTTTATTATGTTTATTATTTGTTATTTGCGTCATTTTGATTAAGTGATGTATTATCATTTTTATTAGTGTATAAAAAAAGAGATTCATTAGAATTTAAAAAATTGAAGTAAACAAACATTTAAAATATATTTTAATTTGAATATTTGTTTTCCTTTAAATTTTTTTAAAAATATTTTTAAATTTTATCAACTAGGTTTCATTAATGTTTGCAGTTTGCAAATTTAATAAATGTTTTAGTTTTCATGAAATTTTATTTGGTATTCCAATCTAAAATGTAAATAATTATAATTGATTTCAAAGTATTTGATATCGAAGAAACAACAATCCTCTTAATATTGAATATTTGATAATATTATGTTTCCTTTACAGTAATTTTTTATTATTTTATAAAAATTAATTAAAATTTATATTGAAGTAGTAAGGAAACATGTACGAGTATCATATAAGATTATACCCGTTACCCGGTGGGGATGAGGATGGGATAAAACTTTGATACCCGTTGGGTTTGGGTATGGGGATGGGGATGAATATTTTTTACAGGGATGGGTATGGGATAATGAAACTCGTTCCCGCCCTGTCTCGTTGCCATCCCTAGGTGTTGTTCTGTACCTGATGTGTCGCCTGGCGGCAGTCCAGGTACTGCCAAGTGGTGCATGCAAATTCTAGGTTATGTCTAGAGTTTTCCTGTACTAGCGCGCATCCCCAATTCCAAGTTATCAATTAGACATGCATTTTGGTTTATCTTTAACAATCGGTCCACTTATAATTTTCATGCTAGTTCGAATTAATATCATTTTCATGAAAATAATACATCAATCATAACAAAATCATATTTCATCATTCCCAATTCCCACATGAACCCTAATCCCCAATCATAGCTACATGCATGCAATTTTCACTAAGGTAATGCATACTTAGTCATTTAATCATTGCGTTAATCATACAAACAAATATACATATCCAATCCAGGCATTTCAACATTGCTAAAAAATTCAGAATCTAGAAGAACTGGCAAGCTAGTTAGCGTCGCCTAGCGGCCTAGTGGGGAGAATATGGCTGCCAAGCGGTTCATCCCCAAGACCTAGAAAATTGGGTTCTAGCACATTTGTCACGTGGCGGGTCTTCATGACCGCTAGGCAATTTCTGAAAAATTCCTAGAAATGTTAAACCAGTGAACAATATTCAACAGAACAAGCACCTCAACATACCATATATCACGAAAACATATAATTTAATCATAAACATAGATAGTAACTCCCCTAACCTAGAATTTCCACTCCAAAAGTGCTCTTAGAATCCTTCCTTGCACCACAATTGGTCTCCCCTTTGATCTCAACCTTTGAGCACTCCTTCCAGCCTTTTAACACTCTTCTAAGCCAAAACTCCCTTTTGGTAGCCACACAAAAATGACTTCCCAAGAGTACCACTCTCCTCCCTCTCATCCATTATTAGCATCATTAATTCTCCCTTAATTACCCAAAACGAAAATAACAATTAACACCATTAACATGTGAGTTTATTGGATTGTAACAGATGATTCCATGCCTCTTTGGTTTCTTTGATGGCTGCTAGGGTTTCTAGGTTTTCCCTAACATTGTTGAACCAAAAAAATAATAAAAGACAAATAAGTCAAGGCTAAATCATGCTAGCCAACCCACCATAACTCAATTACCAAACAATTGCACAACCATTCAACTAATTCATGTTTCGTGATAATTCCTATACCTCTAGGATTATATTATCACGCACCATAGTCAAACATACTATTAAAATAATAAAACAATTAAATTAATACACTAATGGCATACACAAAGCTCAAATCCAAGTCTTCTCATAATAGCCAAGTACTTTAACTACTTGAGCTACCATTGCTCCTTGTTCACTCTTCATATTAATTAACTTAGGGATTCCCGCCCCTGCATTTATTAAATAAATATTTATTTATTTATTTATTTATTTATTTTTCTCAGATCTTACAACAACGAATGTAGTATTCATACAATTCCATGGACCATGCTACCATATGTCTTGAAAGAAAAACCACCTTATTCCCTTTTTACAAACCTTCGCAAATGTCCTGCCTGAATTAGCTCATCGATTTTGTCCTTCAGGGTGAAGCAATCTTTCGCAGTATGCCCAAAGTTGCGATGGTACCGATAGTGCTTAGTGGTGTTAGCATTAGGGGGTGTCGGCATCCTTCTAGGGGTGCATATAAGATTTGCATTAAGTGCTACCTCCAAGATCTTTGTTTTGTTAGATACCAAAGGAGTATACCTATGGTATCTTGGCTGGTTGGGTTCCCTAAACTTGTTGTCAGGCCTAACAATTGTCCTCCTATCCTTTTTCGGCTGCCTTCGTTCAGGGTTATCCACCCTATTAGCATTGTGGAACTCTAAGAGTTTCTCCATCTGCATAAACTAGGTGGCCCTCATTCGGAGTTCCTCCAAATCTGCTACAGGCTTCTTACACAAACTATCGACAAAAGGACCCGACCTTAGAACTGTGACAAGATGATGCAAGGCCACCTCAAGGTTTAGATTACTGATGTTTAACGATATCTTTCCAAATCGTTCCATGAACTCACACAAAGATTCCCCCCTTTCCTGGTGTATATTTACTAGTGTTAGGGAGGTGAGATGATGAGGTTTGCTAGTAGCAAACTGGATACCGAAATGTGTAGTCAACGTTTCAAAGTAATCAACAAAGTTAGGTGGCAGTCGCATAAACCAGCTAAGGGCGTGACCTTTCAAAGATGTCGAAAAGATGCAAAAGATCACATCCTCCGATGTGTACAGTCCCACCTATGTGGTAAAGACGTTGACATGCTCCTTGGATTAATGGTACCATCATACTAACTAATGGTTAATCCCTTCCAATGCACTAGGAGCTCAACATCCATAATACCATCCACAAAAGGGTGGCGTCTAGGTGCTCCCATTCTCATGCCAATTTGGTTGGTGTAGGTTTGTGTTTTAGATCCTTCCCGACCTGACATCTCTTCACGTTCCTCTTCACCACGAGATGCCTCCCCCCTTTGGGATGGTTGCTCCACCTGCCTTCGTATCCTTTGATTTTTTGCCCTCAAGGCGTTAATTTCTTCTTCGCTTTTGCGCCTCAATTATTCCAACTGCCATTGCATCTCCCTCTACATCTCCTCTTGCACCTCCCGTTGCATCTTCGCCAATGCCGTGTTTTGATCCATCGTTGTCCTTGTTGACACCATGTATCTTGAGAACAACTTGACCCCACAGTGGGCGCCAAAATATTCTTTTACGAAACTAAATTGTCTCAAGAGCCTTCTATCCTCCACTTCTACTCCTTAGAATTTGCCTCCAGGTAGTACGCCAAGGGGATGGGGTACCTGCAAGCACTCTAACGCTCAAGTTATTGGTCTTCTAATATAGTATGTATATTCAAGCTAAGTTAAGATAGTTGCCTTTACCTTCGGAAATTACACCTTATTTTATATTACCTGACTTTGATTCTGACTTCATTATTCGCAATGTTGTTTTCATTCTTTCATAAATGCTAATAAACCCCATGAATATCCAATTGTAATTGTCCCAGACTTGAATGTACCGTTATACTCTCATATTCCGCCTGGGATTACGTTGCCTACTCTCACACGGGGTCAAGATTGGCTTCAACCGAGCCAAGATGTACACGACTTAGTGGGCTAAGTAGTAGTCGGCCTCGCCGGAATGACATGTTCCCAGCCCTTCTCTACACCAACCATTCCTTACACTATCCACTTAGGTCTCTCATACACCCCTTTTTGCCAGCAACGCCTCTTCTCCTTGCACCATTGGGCCGAGTATACCTCAACTTCCCTTGGGCCAGGTATATCTTGGTCTTGCTTGTACAATAAATAATATGACCAATGCATACACACAAGTAAGGCTAGTTTTATCTAAAAGCCTAATAATTAGACATGTATCATAATTATAAGTGGAGGTGAATGGATAATTTCCACAATACATATTTTTCATATATTGTTAGTAGAATAACCCTCCAATCATGCAACATAGAAAATAAGGGTGTATCGAAAATTTGACAATATAAAAGTAATAAGACAAAAAATCTAGGTTAAAATACTTCATTGGTCCACGTTTTTATTCAAAAATCTCAATTAGGTCCTAAGATTTTTTTTAGTCTCAATTAGGACCATATTTTTTAAAATGCGTAACAATTAGGCTCATTCCGTTAGTATGGTGGTAACGGTTTTAAGGATGTGACACGTGTCAGGTCTTCATTTTTTTTAAATTTTTTTTAAATTTTTAATTTTTTTTTGAAAATTATTCATGCCACGTGTCACGTCAATATTGTGCCACGTGTCAAGTCAGTCAAGGTGACACATGTCAAGTCATTGTCTGAATCTTAATTTGGTCCACATATTTGTTATTTTGATTACATTTCACTCCATTTATTTTAAAATTTTAAATATATTCATTTTAACTTTTTACAAAATTGTTTTAAAATTTTATGTTTAAATTTATAAATTTGTTATTTTTAAACCAACTATAACATTTGTCTATAAATTATTTAAAACAATTTTGTAACAAGTTAAAATAAATATTTTAAAATTTTAAAACAAAATATAAGTAAAGTTTAATGTAAAATAAAAATTTAAATAAATTTAATATTATTAAAATGTTAATAAAAATATCATTATAAAATTTATATAAAAGTTAAATTTGGTCTCAATTTGGAGAGGATGAAATTGAAAATTAAAATAAAATGGACTGAAATATAATCAAAATAACAAATATATGGACCAAATTGAGATTCAGATAATGATGTGACACATGTCACCTTACTGACTTGACACGTGTCACAATATTTACGTGACACATGACATGAATAATTTAAAAAAATAAAAAATTCAAAAAAATTCAAAAAAATTAGGAGTTGACATGTGGCACATCCTTAACACCGTTACCACCATACTACGGAATGAACCTAATTGTTACATATTTTCAAAAATATGAACCTAATTGAGACTAAAAAAAACTTAAGATCTAATTAAAATTTTTAAACAAAAATGTGGACCAACGAAGCATTTTAATCAAAAATCTAAATTAATAGATAATGTCACACCACACAAATGGACATGTGTCATAATTATAGATGGAAGTGGATGAGTAATTTTCCCAATACTTTTCATATATTGTTAGTAAATTAATAAATTAATAAATGTCTTTGAACTCAGTAATTACAATAGAAAACATAAAAAAGTGGATAATCAGGAAAGATTTTTGAAATAATATTATCTAATAAAAATAATTACTTTTTAAATACTAATAATTTAGATAATTATTATTTAAAAATAAGAATAAAAAGAGTATTAGTTAGGTAGCTTTCTTAATCAGTTAAGAAGTTAAATAAATTATTCACAACTTTTTTTGGGAAAAATTATTTACGATGAATTTCAGATAGTTATTAACATTTATTATTTTAACCAATAACTATAATTACATTTTACCCTTAAAATTACGTTACCAGTAACCCCAATTAGCAAATCTACCTGGGAGATTCCATGTTGATTAAAATGATTACAATTTCCTTCCAAAGAACATTCTTATTTAATACACAGACACTAAAAACACAAACATTCATCACTCTCATACCTTATCCCACTCGCAACCCCATCACACGCGCCACTCGAGCCACGTGTTCGCATAACCAAGCGAGTTCCCGCCACGCGAAATCTCTCAACGCGTGGATCACACAGTGCACGCGTTCATTCATTCCCTCCCCCTTCGTTAGTTCAAATTTCAAAATCGAGTTCGCACTCGCACCTCACTCTACTCTTCTTACACACTCTCTCACTTTTTATTTTTAAGAAATAAAATAAAAATAATAATAAATAATAAAAATAAAAATGTAACGTTCCCTTACCTGCTCCGAGTCCTCTTCAATGACACGCTCTGAGTAGTGTTGCTGCTGTTGTTGTTTAGGTTCGACACCGAGGTTCGTTTTCTGATCCTTCTCCCGAACCTCCGCTATGGGGTGCTTCTTCGCTTGCTTCAGAGCTCGCGACTCGGCCGCCGCCACAACCACCACAGTGCCTTCTTCTCTTTCCGGCAAACACAAACCCGACGTAACTAACCACTGTTCGCTACTGTTTTTGTAATTTTGTAATTTTTGTTTTTGATTTCGATTTTCTGCTGCTTTGTTCGCTTTGCAGAAGCAAAGCTCAAACCGTCGTTGAGTAATTCTTCTGATTTTGTGAGAGTTTTGTGTAGTTTTAGTTCTAATTTGTTGTTGTTGTTGTTGTTGTTGTTTTTCGCTGTTTGAGGTTTTTATTTTGTTGTGTCTACCAGGATGTTGCGGTCTCTCGAAATCAGTTGTCCACTTTGTTTCTCTGTGAAGGTGAATTTTAGTTTTGTATTCTTAATTTTATTTTTCTTTCTGTTCTGAATGTGTTTACCAATTCTGTGATTTTTATTTTGAAAAGAGAGAGAAGACTCTGTTGTGCGTGATGATGTGAGGGATTTTGAAGTGCGATCTCAGAAAGGTGACAATGAGGTGTGTTTCTTTCGTTACTGTTGATATACCTGCGATTGTTTGTTGCGCGATGTGATTATTAGTTTTCTAGTTTTGTTTGTTGTCTTTTGAAATTTGGAGTTTTCCAGTGTTGGAACATTTTGTTAATGTTTGTGAGGGAAAGGGGAGGTGTTTGATTTTGTTTTAACTGAGAACCATTTATATACTGTCTGTGATGGTGATTTTTTGGAGCTTTATATGCAATTTATTTTATAGATGAATGAAGTGCATTGAGAACAAGGTGAAGGAAGCACGTAAGTGTTTGTCACAAAAGCCTATATACAATTAAATTATAACTTAAGCAGAGATTCTCAAAAACTATTTGAAAATGATGAGAATTAGAAGCCAAGGCTGGCTTTTTCAACTTTGTGAAGGAACTGGGAGGAACTTAAACACAGGGAATTATTTTATTCAATTGCATCCTAACTTCTTTGTGTGTTCTATTGATTTTACCATGTTTTTATTGAGGTTTTAACATGGATAATTGAATTGCTGATGCCACAAAGTAAACTTAAAAATCTGTAGTTTTAGTTTGAAGTGAAATGAGGTTTAACATTGATTTCAGTATAGTTATGTTTGTGGTAGGTAGTGCCAGCTCTAACTTGTGGAATAGCCTGAAATGCTTGACATAGTTCCTTTGGTAACCGTGGTTAGTGTGTCATACTGCTAGTCACCATGGCATTTTAGCAAGATTTATTTCTTCTACTTCAAGATTTTCATAGCAAGGTGACTTATGAAAACCTTCTTATGGTCTTGATATTTTACTAAGGGATTTAGTAATTTTGAAGTTTTGAACCCTTGTTCATGTCTAATTATATATAACGAAAGAAACATTGCTGTCACACACACTGAGCTTTGCTGTTCTTCTATTTTGTTATTGTATTTTTGTGCCTTTTCCACTATAAACCAAAATGAATTTATTCAATGAAAAAATAGTGGATATTATTGGGTTTGTTCTCTTTTGGTCAATGCCCTTGATTATATTTGTGATGAACGTAACAATTTTCTGACAATGATGATGTTACAATATCATTATATTAGTTTCATGATGTAATCCTGATATAACTAGTTATCCCCTTCATATATACTTGCTAATATATGCAGTTTCAGGCACATGAATCATTGTCATATTAGCCACTAGATCAGCTAAGATGACCACTGCCTTACTGGCGGAAAAATAACAGTCTTAGTAGAATTTTACTGTAAATTTGTTTCTGAATTCTTACTGGTTAAATTCGTTGTATCTTGAGTGAACTGTGTTTTTAAGTTTCTTCGTATTTTGTTTTTTGTACATTAGATGGGTGCATTATTATATACGCTTTGTAAAATTTGTTTATACGATTGGATCAACTTGTTCTGCAGGCCAAGTTTCTCAAAGCTGGGGCTAGGATCCCTTTTGAGAAAGTCCACCATGAGAGTCGACCTTTCAATCCCTCAACTCCTGTAAAATGTTGTGAGGAAGGGGAGAAGAGAACTAGTTATTTTGAGCAAACGCCAAGCAGGTTATTGTGTCTTTTTATTGAATCATTTTCATGCCGATGTTGAATAATAATTAATGTTGATGTTTTTGTCGTGTCATAGTGGATATTCTGCTCCTTACTCTTAAGGCAATGGGAATCAACTGCAGTTCTTAACCATTAAAACATATAAGAAAATTTGTCTGTTAATAAGGGTCTCAAAAAATGATGAAATTGATTCTCATTTTTTCCATTTTAGACTTTTTTAATGGGAATGTTGTATTATGGGTGTGAGCAAGTAACATTTTAGTCAATTTCATGGGAGGTGGATATTCTGTTCCTCACTCTTGGAACAATGGGAAGGCCGCCTTGTCAACAGACGCTGCAGGCCATTATTATTAAACGGTCTCACGAAATTAAAATTTGTTCTTTATTAAGATTCGCTATAAAATATGTTGATCTCATTTTATCTTAGATTTCATTCAACGAACTTTTTTGAGATTTTCATTGAATGTACACCTGTTGTGGGTCATACCTGAAAATTACATAGAACCTCACTGTATGTGAATTTCGTTTAATTTACAGCTGTATCTCCAATGCTCAAAGCAGTCAATGTACCTCCCTTGATTCTACGGGAGGAATTAGAACAGGGAGTCTTCACAGTTTGGATAAGAATGAAAATACAGCTTCTGTTTCACCTTGGCCATCAACCACATACACCAAGAGAAACAAGTCTGTACGTTTTGAATGTGGTGCTGATTTATCGTCCTGTGACTTGTCAGATTCCACCAACAATGAGAGTGCCTATAAACCATCACTTTATCCCACCCCAATGAAGCTATCTGACGAAATGCAAACTCCTGGAACTGTCTACCCTACAACAAAAGAAGACTTGCCAAATGTTAGGCCTAGGCTTAAGTCCCAGTTTGTGTATCCAATTAACAACCCTGAGGATGAAGTCTCTCAGAAGATACTTGAGGAAGATGGTCATACCCAAGATTCAGTTGAACGTTCTGATATTACAACTTCAACACCTGATAAAGGGTTGAAGAAAATTTCTTGTGAAGATGAATGTAAAGTGGAAAGCTTATCTTCTTGGTTGAAGCCTGCGGCTGTCATTCTGGAAGAGAGAAACAGGAGAATGCAGATTGCTTATAATCATGTCCGGAAAACACCTGTCGACAGGCCTATCATTGGGATGGTTGCAGCTCACTGGAACGAGAATGAGGATTCTCAAGCTCCTCCTCCTAAGTGGTGGGATGGTAACGGCATACCAAATTCAACCAATAAGTATAAAGAAGTATGACTTTTCTAATCATTATTTCCTAGGCGAATTTTTTCTCTCTCTATGTTGCATCTACATCTAATGTTTACTGATTGTTTTTCAGGATCAGAAAGTGAATTGGCATGCAACGCCATTTGAAGAGAGGTTGGAAAAGGCATTATCTGAGGAGAGTGTCATCACTCAAAGGTATGCATTCCTATTTAAGGTTTGCTTTTTGCTTGAACTATATATATTCACTTGTATGAGCAATTAATAATCGGCTTGTTATTTTCTTTTAAGTAATTAATTATAATTTATAACATCGTACCAATTTCTTGTTTTGATTCTCAGGAAGGATGCATGTGGAAAATCAATGCCTTTTGACGAGAACGAAGAAAGTGATACTGCACTATCTCAGCTGCAATCTTCAACTCATCCACAGTCCGTGGTGTCATTCTGATGTATTTGTCTGGTTTAAAGAGATATTGTGGCAATTGTGGAAAAACAAAGTCTGAATCCACCTCGTTCAACATGGTGATTGGTTGGAACAAACAGTGGATTATTCAAATTTTGTGCTAATTAGAACTATCAAGCTGTGCCTTACACAACTTGTATTGTATATAAGTAATGGGAATCATTGCGTAAAATAATGGCTATTGGGAGTCTAGTAATGAACTTTTTTGGGTTAAATGTTTAAGTAGTTCAGCGTTGAGATTTACATGAACTAAATTTTTGGACAGGAGCTCTTTGGTCCTTAACACTTTTTAATCATTTTAGCATTCCTGATAAATGTTAAAAATATAAATAGACTTGAATAGTTTGTGCATATAATAAATAAAGGAGAAAATTAATAAGGATAAACAATGTATATTATAGTCATTGGCAATGTTATAGGATTGCCCTTTATGAGAATACATGGAGCATTAACTTGTTATGACCACACGTCATTGAGCTTAATGTGGAGAAGTTTCATAGAAACAGAAAGTTATTATATTGTTGTTAATTGGATGCTCACCACAGTATATAAGAGTTCCCGGCACCATGGTTTTTATTATTTTTCAGTTTCTTGTATTTGTGGTCGACCACAATCAAGAACTTATCAGGACCAAGAGAAACCTGTGATTTCAATGGTGAAAATTCTCTGCCTCCATTTTTTCCTTCTTCATTAGGAGTTTCTATAAATAAAAGATGAATAGTCAGCCATAACTTAAGGATTTTCTTCTCTTCTCAACATATCTGTACTTATTTTATGGGTTAATAAGTTTTTGGTTAATTAATTTTTAGTGAAAATTGAAATTAGTTCTTCGTCAAAACTTTGACCTAATTTACTCTCTCAACTTTAGAAATATGTGAAGTTAGTTCTTTTAATCAAATCTAATTAAGTTTATTTAATATTTCAAACATCATTTCAAAATTGCATTTGGGTTGTTTACATCGTTTGAACATATTTCCACTTTAATGTTAGCGAAGAAACGTGTTTGAAATATTAAATAAATTTAACAAAATTTGGTAAGAAAGACTAAATTCACACATTTATAAAGATGGAGGACTAAAGTGATCCAAAGTTTCAAATATGAATTAATTTCAATTTTCATGGAATACTAAAGGACCAAAATCATATTTACATTATTTTATTTTATTTTCCCCTAAACTTGCTCCTTTCCTCTATGTTGCATCTGCATAGTCTAATTTTGCTTGTTATACAAAAAACTGTTAAACACTCTTTAACTCAAATGCAAATAACATCTGAATTCTTATTAATAAGGTAATTTGGTTTTTATTTAGTTTACTCACGTTACAATTAAGGGAGAAATAACTAATAGTGAATGCATCATCACATAGTAGATATAAGCCATAAAAAAGTATTGATGTCGACATCCGTAGAAGAAAACAATGCACTAGATGTCGACATATGTAGGAAAAGAAACTTGGGGTGGAGTCAGTTAGAGAGAAAAAAAAGTATTTAATTTTAACTAAGGGGTAAACTAGAAACAAAATTTATTTTTTGACAAACATTTTGTTTGACAAAGTTGATAAAGTTACTAGATAGAATACTTTTTTATTTTTTTATAAAAATTACAAAAAATGGTTGCTTGTCAAAAGTTTTTAATGTTTTTTTGTTACCAAAAATGGTTGTTTGTCAAAGTTTGTCGAACAAAACTTTATTAAACTCGTTGGCAAAAGAAAGACTTAAAGTTAAACAAGACTTTGATGATGACAAGGAATCTCAAGCCAATTGGAAAATAATCTGAAGACAAGTGTTTTTATGTTTAAATTCATCTTGTAAATAAGTTAAATATGTTTTAAAGTAGTTTAGAGTAAAATAGAATCAATAGCATGCTCTTAATATTTATGGATCCTTTTATTTTTGTAAAATTCATTGTGATAATCGATTATCACTTAGGAATCGATTATCTTAAGTTGTGTTCAATTTTCAAAAACCCACTAGAATAATTAATTATCTCCCTGGATACTAGATTATCTGCTCAAACTTTTGTTTTTAGAAAGCGCACTAGAATAATCAATTATCATAAGTGATAATCAATTATCCTTGACAGTTTTGGATTTGTCTTTTTAGCTACTGGACCCAGATTTCCAATGGCTTTAAATAGAACTTGTTTTCACTTGTAAACTTACCTTTTTAAGAACTAGAGTTCTAGTGTTGTGATTGAAAGAGTTTCTCTGAGTGTTCTTAAAATAGCTTTGAAAAACATAGTGTGAGTGGAGCGATAACTTTTCCTAAAGGGGTTTTCGGGAGATTGGGTGTTGTTATTGTTGTTAGGAAAGTTGGTCTGTTTTCTGTGTGATTAAGAGGAAGTATTTCTTCATCTCTTGTGTCTTCAAGAGAGCTATTTTCTTTTCCTTACTCTTTTTAATATGATTGTACTCTGATTTTTATAGTGATTAAGTTAATCTCTTTACTTAAAGAGATTAACAAGTAAACTTAAGATCTTTTTATCTGACATGTGGAGAAGCTGGACATGTCAAGGCAGATTACCCAAATTCAAAGAAATGTGAAGAAAAGAAGGGTAGAAAATTTTTCAAGAAAAAGGCATACATAGCATGGGAGGATAATGCCTCAAGTACATCAAGCTCTAGTGAATCTGATGCGGAAGAAGCAAAATTCTGCTTGATGGCTGATCATGATCTTTCTGACAGTGAGGTAAGCTCTACTTGCAATGAAAATGATTGATTTATATGATCCATTTCAACAATTTTTTGTTAAATCTAGTAAATTAGATACTACTCACAGGAAATTAAAATCCGATTTTAAAGAGTTACAAAGTAAATTTGAAAAATCTCTCTTGAAGAAGAAATTTTAAAAAATAAAATTTCAATTTTAGAAAATAAAGAAACTGAAATTGTTAAATATGCATCTTACAAAAGTTATATGTTTAATTTAAATATTTTAGAAAAACAACTTGAAGATGCATTAGAAAATAAAACTTGTGAAAAACATGTTTTTAAGAAAAAGAATCCAAATAGAAACAGGTATGCTCCTAATAATAAAAATAATTATAAAAGAACTCGCAGAGTATGGGTAGAAAAATGAACCACTTACTCTATGAATGCATGTACTGCTACTTGTTTTTATTGCATGAAAAAGGGTCCTACATCAAATAAATGCAATATCAAACATTTTGGTGTTCCAAATGGGAAGTATGCTTGGGTGCCTATTGCTAAATAATTGTTTTAATTCTCTAACTCCAAGGACCCAAAGAAGTTGTTGGGGACCTAAAGAAATTGCTTCCTTATTTTGAAGATGACTTCTAACTCCAGAAAATCAATGTGGTATCTTGACAGTGGTTGTTCAAGGCACATGACTTGAGATAAGAGGAAGTTTAAGAACTTTAAAAGAAAGGAACAAGGATTTATTATATATGGGGATAACAACAAGGGTAAGATACTTGGAACTGGCGATGCTGGTGGAGGAGATACCTTGGAGTCAAAGATGTGCTATTTGTTGAAAGATTAAAACACAATCTCCTCAATATAAGTCAACTATGTGATAAAGGACTCAAAGTCATCTTTGAAAGTGACTACTGCACCATTCATCAAAAGAACTCTAAGGAAATCGCCTTAAAAGGTATGAGACATAATAATATTTACTTGATAGATCTTGATAATGCATCATCCAACAATATAACTTGTTTAGTTGCTAAAGAAGAAAATCCATGGTTGTGGCATAAACAAGTTGCTCATATTCACATGCAAAATCTAAACAAGTTAATTTCTAAGGAGATAGTAATTGGTTTGCCAAAAATAAAGTTTGAAAAAGATAAATTATGTGTTGCCTGTCAAAAAGGAAAAACGTAAAATCATCTTCTCATTCAAAAAAATGTTATTTCTACTTCAAAGCCATTAGAACTTTTGTATATGGATTTGTTTGGTCCTTCTAGGATAAAAATCTTTAAGGGGAATTATTATGCTTTTGTTATTGTTGATGATTACTCAAGATTTACTTGGACTTTCTTTCTCACATTAAGAAGTATAGCTTTTAAAGCCTTTAAAAAATTTGTAAAGATGATTCAAAATGAGAAGGATTTAAAAATTAAAGTTTTGAGAAGTGATCATGGAAGGGAATTTCAAAACAAATTATTTGATAATTTTTGTGAAGAAAATGGAATTATGCATAATTTTTCTGCATTTAGAACTCCTCAACAAAATTGAATTGTAGAAAGGAAAAATAGATCTGTAGAGGAACTAGCTCAAACAATGTTGAACGAATATGAAGTTCCTAAATATTTTTGGGTTGATGTTGTGAGCATTGTGTGTTATGTATTGAATAGAATGCTCGTTAGACCCATCTTAAAAATTACCCATTATGAGTTGTTTAAAGGTGGAAAGCTTAATGTTGCTCATTTAAATTTTTTTGGATGCAAATGTTGTGTTAAACAATGGAAAAGAAAACTTAGGAAAATTTGACTCTAAAGCAGATGAAGCTATTTTCTTAGGATATTCACTAACTAGTAAAACATATAGAGTTTTTAATAGAAGAGCTTTAAATGTAGAAGAATCTATGCATGTTGTGTTTTTTATGAAATTTTGGACTTTGGGAGAACCCTCTTGAGTCAAGTAAGATAAAGGCATGTGACGAAGAATATATTAAAGAGGCTCTTAATGAAATGTATTTAAATGAGAACCCATTGCCTCAACCTGAAGATCTTGCTAAAAGCTAGAAGTCACTAAGAGGATTGTCTTTAGACAACATTATTGGAGATATATCAAAGGGGTAACTACTAGGAATTTGTCTAATTTCTGTATGACAGTGGCTTTTGTTTCACAGTAGTGTAACGTCCTAGTCGGATATTACTTATTTAGAATTAAAATAATAGAAATATTAATAAATTGCATTTATTAATGAAGTACTTTCCCAAAAACGCGAGAAAATTCAAGCTTTAGTTTATAAGTGCCAAAAGATAAAATCCATAAATGCGTTCAATGCTTACAAATATAAAATGATTCATAGTAACTGATTACAAAAATAATCCATAAAATCCACAAAAATAATTCCATGTAAAAATTCCCATGCTGGTCCCACTCCGGCTCTAAGTATCCACGTGCTCACCTGCATCAAAATTTGCTCCCATGTAACGAGTTACATGATCATGCTAAACACACACAAATAGGGTGAGTTCAAAATAAAAATACATTACAAGGTACATTATAATAAAAATTTAAAACCCCTAACATTTCTGCTACACTCAAACCTCAGACCCAAACTTTCACATCTTCCTCTGGACGCCTCTTGATTCTCCATCCTTTGATGATTACATTGGTCGATAATTGCTGCCACGAGTGTCTACTCGTCCCTCCGACTATAGGCCACCACCTATAGTCCACACGTGGGAATGATCTTGTCACGACCACAATCTGCAACACCAAGTGGAGTTCCCCAATACGAACCACAACTCGTATTTGTTCCAAGACTACCAAACTCGTCGGGTAAGACCGAGGAGGGCAATCTTTCGAAACCCATCCCTTCGAGCCACAATCTTGCACACTCCACTAGACTTTCAAAACCACCAAGCTACAACCTTAAGTGACCATGTGTTACCACAATACAAGCTACACTCGTAACTGGGCCCCCAACAAATCATCACCTCAAGGCCTCCATCCAAAGTTGTGTAGAATCCTCTTCGCAGTCCAATTTTGCACCTAGAACCGCCTAGCACATCACTTGCATTGCCTGGCAAAAATTGGTTCCAAACCGTCTAGCGGAACCCACATGCCGTCATGCGCCACACGCCTTCCAATGCCTCTGCCAGACCACTTTTGCTTGGCGGAACCTCCCCTTCCACCAGGCGCCACGCGAGTCCAATGACCATTGCCAATGTTTTGGGTCCCTATCGCTTGGCAGCTTGTCCCACATTGCCAAGTGACACACCAGTAGCGTAAGTGCTACTGGTTTTGGCACTTTTGGCAGGTTCTAATGAACCCCAATCACTCAACACAAAATTAATAACACAATTACAATTATCTAGTCATAATCTTATGACTGAATCACAATGCACACATTCATGGTTTTACAACTAAGGTCATGCCCTAAATCAATTATGATACAATCTACTATGCACTCATCATTTTACCAAATAATACCTACCACGTTTAACTTATACCAACATCACAGTTTACACATACAGACAGTCTCCAAACAGGTACTGGACAACATCCCAATCAAGGAAAATCATTTCTTTTACATTCATTTAATCCCAACTACTATGTATTCATACATATAACTAATTATCTTACATGCAATTGTGTCATTTCCACACCCTCTGCCTAATTAATCAATTTTAAGCATAATATATGCCAGATAATTCACCCAAAACACCCAACGCATAACAAAATCACAATGCAGAACGCACTGATGTGTCGCCTGGTAGCAGATTACATACCGCTAGTTGGTGCGTGCAAATTCTGGAAAAATCCCAGATTTTCCTGCACTTGCGCAAATTTTGTCAGTTCTAACATGCAATTTGGCCTTCCTTCGGTGTTCACTCAAGCTTATAAAGTTCATGCTTATTCAGTTTGAGAATATTATAATAGAACGTCATTCATACACAAAATCATGCATCTTCATCCCCAATCCCATCATGAACCCTAACCCCCAATTATACCAAGATTCATACCATTCATCAATTAATACAATCCAAAACATATAATCACCTTGCCAATCATATAGAGTTATATACAAATAGTCAATTCCAAGTATCAATTTCAACACAGAACTCAGGATTCACTTTGAGGATTATAAATTTCCTAATCACATTCATAAATTAAAGAAAACACTTAATGGATTAAAACAAGTACCTAGATCTCGGTATGAACGATTAAACACGTTTTTGTTAGAAAATAATTTTGAAAGAGGAAAAATTGATTTAACTTTGTTTATCAAAAGAGTAGGATGACATATTTTGCTGGATCAAATTTATGTAGATGACATAATTTTTGGTTCTATTGATAATTCTCTGTGTGAAGGATTTACAAGTATAATGCAGGGAGAGTTTAAAATGTCAATGATGGGAGAATTGACATTCTTCCTTGGATTGCAAATTAAGCAAATGGAAAATGGAATCTTCATTTCACAGTCTAAGTACTATAAAGAGGTACTTAATAAATTTGGAATGGATACTACTAAGGAAACAAGTACTTCTATGGGAACATCCTGTTATTTGGATAAAGATGAATCAGGTATGAAAGTTAATCAAACCATATTTAGAGGTATGATAGGTTCTCTGTTATATCTTACTATAAATAGGCATAATATTATGCAAGATGTGTGTGTATGTGCTAGATTTTAGGCTAATCCCAAAGAATCACATCTTATTGTAATAAAAAGAATTTTAAAATATTTAAAAGGAATTGTTTATTTTGGTCTTTGGTATTCATCAGGAGCTTCCCCTAGCTTAATAGGATATTCTGATGCTGATTATGGTGGTTGTAAAATTGATAGAAAAAGTACTAGTGGTACTTGTCATTAGAGATGGCAAATAAACCCGTCCCCATTTTGATGGGGAATCCCCGCATTGACTGGGTATGGGTATGGGTATGGGGAATCCCCAACTTTTTCAGTTGGGTATGGGGATGGGTATGGGGATGTACATATACCCGCCATAATACCCGTCCCCGCCATATCTCCATTCTCGTTTAAATTATTAAAACATTCACAATTAATCAAGTAACCCCTATATATATATATATTTTTTTTTCTTTTTTTTTAATTATTTCATTTGTCATGAAACTCATTCTCATCTCCAATATATTTTTTATCTTATCATAACCTTTATGTAATTATGTTAAAATGATGTATGTTAATAAAAAAAAATTATGCCTCACATTTGAATATTTATATTATTTTTTAATAT
>Ga0214544_1003019_pt1 | contig 35170 bp, 17 predicted proteins | sample CNSS3metaG_FD_160074 | JGI IMG/M metagenome (GOLD analysis project Ga0214544, IMG submission 160074) | Root nodule microbial communities from cowpea collected in UCLA plant growth center, Los Angeles, California, USA - CNSS3 | ecosystem: Host-associated > Plants > Roots > Nodule | place: USA...
ATGGGGATGGGAAAAAAGTTTGATACCCGTTGGGTTTGGGTATGGGGATGGGGATGAATTTTTTATGCGGGGATGGGTATGGGATAGCGAAACCCGTCCCCGCCCCGCCCCGTTGCCATCCCTAGTGTCTGGACATTGGCACATGTCATGTCATTGTACAGAAATTATCATGTAATTAACTGGTCGCACCAGATTTTAAAAATTATAATATAATTATTATTTAATTTTAATTTATAAAATTACAATTACATTTAATAAATTAAAAAAAAATATTATTCGTTTTACGTTGTTGTCAACTATAATTAAACATTTATCTAATTGAATTTTATTTTTTATTAGATTATTTGTATATAATTAGATTCTATTTTTCCATGTATTAACATTGTTATATAATTGATGAAATTAATTAACACATTATGAAGAAATTAAATTTCTATTAATTCAAACAGTAAAATTATCATTACTAATTAAAATATAAAACATACATATAAAAGCTAAGCTATTACATCATCAAAATACAACATTATTCAAATTATTTTATGAAAATAAATTGCAACTAAAAATGCATGAATAAATCAGTAATTAATATGAATAATATACAATTTCATCACAAATAAGTTAATAAATTATTTTTAATAACGCAAATGCAAATGAGTATTTTCATCCTTCATCTAAAAATATATTAAAGTAAAATAATGAAAGAGATTTAAAATAATTGATGGAATAGGGGTTTTGTTTGGTTAACAATACCAAAACTATTTTAAATAGTATTTTAAAATATTCTTAATTAATATATTAGGATTTCCTTCTCTTTTAGTTGCAAAATTTGATTTTGGGATATTTTACTACTAGTTAATATATTTGTTTATTTTTTATTAACTTTAATTAAATGTCATTTGTAAAATAAGTTACAACAATCTGTCTCTAAATACTTGTCTACAGGAATCAGACTCATAACCTTGGTTCTCTAATATTAATTGTTGGGATTAAGCATTTATCATTAGGTAAGAAGTTATATAGTCATTAGTCAGAATACAACTCTTTTTTACTTAAGAGTGTAACAGTCTAAGCGTTACGATTCGTTTATGATTTAGTCCACTTGACCTCCTCAATGCAACAATTGATGTCACCCCGCAAGAATCTCTCCCTCAATCATTATTCTACTAAAAATTCTTCTCTTGAATTGTAACTCGGTTCACCTGATCTCCGTTACAGAACAATTGTGCAAACAACAATGGGTGGAGAAAATCGAGAATCAGTCTATGAATGCCTATGCAATGGATCAAAATCATGATTAAGGGATGACTCATTCAAAAAAAAAGTTGAAATACTGCAAGTGTAATCTTTATATATTATTTTTTTATGAATACAAATAAAATATTCCTTGAAATTTTTAATCCCTTTATGCGGCTATGAAAATAATTCATTGGTAGACCCAATTTCTATGGATACATGAACATTGTATCCTCCTAATATATACCAAAATTATAGAGGTACAATAATACACCAATTAACTTAGGTTAAGTCTCACTATGTCAAATATCTTGACGTTCAAGATTTCATTATCAAGAAAGTAGAAGAAAATTAATCTTTAACAAAATTGATAAATAGACCTAAAAATTGTATTACATCGCATAAATTAATCATTTTATTAGTCTTCGTTAGTAATTTTGTCATTGGATAACAAGTTTTAAGTATAATGACTCTCTTTTTTTCCAAAACAACTCTGTATTAATTAAAAACAGTAAAAATACAACATTAACAGTAGTGTTAATTCAGATATTCGACTTATCATAATTTAGACAATATGTTTTAAAATTTATGTAATTTAGAAAACAAATCTTTCAAGTTAATCAAATTGCTCATTGGATACTACACTAATTTCTTATTAAGATAAATAATTTTATTCTTTAAATATATGTATTTAGGAATTTGATCCTTTTCTGGGTAAAGAAAATATGTCGATGGAGGAAACTTGAGTAACCAAGTAAAAGAAAGACAAAAACAATTGTAAACATAAAGCAAAAATAAAAGTGTTTTCAAATTTCGGATTTAACTATTTTGAAATTTAATTATCCAGCCTACAAGAATATGTTTTAATCACAATTTACAAACAACAATAAATGCGTCAAATTTCGAAATCCAAGTTTCGAAATAACAGAGCAATTGAATCCAAGTTTCGAAATCAATACCGAATCATTTTCATGATAATTTTTTTGCGTGAGCAACATATTAGAGGGAAACAAAGAGGGTTTGAACGCAAGAGTTTGTAACTGATAAAGAAAAAGGAACAGGAAATGTTATTTCATTGATAATGAAGTGTTGTTACACAATGACATGACCAAATAATCAGAAAAGTAGCGACACTGGCAAGAAAAATGATAATGAAAACAATAACATGGTGGTCGTAAATATTTATTGGATGTGCATGCTTACACATTTTGAAGCATTGGTGTGAGACAGTGGTGTTCTACTCAGTGAGTAAACGACGATATCGAAAGTAGATAAAGATGAAGAAGACGACAGTAGCCAGAAACAGGCCAGCGATAATTCCGTAGATAATAATGTCAGCTTTTTTTATGTGAGGATGATCCTGAAGAAGCCTACGGTGGTGCCCATCAACCATGTCTGTGCCTGCAAAAACTGCTGCTGAGAACAAACTCAGAATAATGCACATGCTCTTGCTCACTGGAGAAGCCTTTGCCCACATCATTGTGCATGGAGAAGATTTTGTTGGAAGAGTTTATGGAAGAGATAGTGCATTTTTAGTTTATTTATATATTAATTTTGGATGACAGAGGTGAAGAGGGAATTTATGTGTTTGCATGCATGCAATTGAGTGATCATTAATTATGACTCTACATGAGGAACGATTAATACTATTGCATGCCAACACTTATCATCATATATAAATTAAAAAACATGTGTAAGGAAAAATACTATATGTAAAAAGTGTCAGAAAGATAAAATGTTTTAAACAATATAAACAATTCTTGCACTTGGACACCCAATGTGTTGAATTGTTCAGTGTGTTCATTTGATAGGTGGGGAAGGATAGAAGAACACATACAATTAATACAACACAAGTACCTAGCTCATAATATAGCTCTTCTGCTTCTTCTTCTTTCGGTTATTCATTTAGTCTTGTATATTGGCATGGATATAATTTGGATTTATAGAGTTGACATTTTGGTTTGGGACTACAAAGCTATCTTTGTGTGTGTAGAAAGAGAAAAAGAGAGTGACTGTGCTTAAAACTAATCAACAATATATAAATTATTACATTAAATAATTGAAAATAGAAATTCTACATGTTGAATTATTGGATCCATTCCCATGTAATAAGTTTTTTTTTTTAATTATATTTTCATTTTAAAGAAAGAAATTTGTTCAAAAAGTTATTGAACGTGCATGATCTTATATGTAGCAATTTGGTGTTTATATTGGATTACCAAATGTTGATGGGTTGAATATTATTAGACACTATTACTCAAAAAAACTCATATTTTCTGTCAATTTTGTTTTGAATTTTTTTTTATAAAAAATATTTATAAATTTTGTTATGAAATTTTTTTTGCAGAAAATTCTGCCAATTTTTTTGTAAAATATTTTATATAAAACACTTTTCGTAACAAATTTTGTAAGAAATACTTGCAAATTCTATAATTTTGTAGGATTACTCAGGAAAGAATTACCTGCCAATTACCTGTCAATTAAAATTCTTAGAAAAAATATCAGGAAAAAGTCTTTTTTTACAAATTTTTTTAACAAATTTCCAAAAAAATTTCCATGAGAATTTTTAATAGTATTAACAATTTTAATAATTGTTTCAAAGGTATATAATATGAGTAACAAATAGTGTAGTTTTTGTATTTTTGAATACGTAGGTTTTCATTATTTTTTTATGATAGATTGTGTTTTAATGTAAATCATTTCATTGAAGTCATAATTGGATTAACAAAATAAAACAATGATTGAACAAAACAAACATATCATAGAATATGACAAAAGATTTGAGACAATCATAAATTTTGTTACTCAAAATTCTTGAGATTAATTGTCTCCTACTAAGTTAAGTTAAATATGTTTAAATCTTCACCGCTGATTAAAAAAAAATGTTTAAATCTTCACCGGTGATATTTAAAATGATTAAATAACTTATTTTATTTTTTACATTTTAAATGTCAAATTATGATATATATTTATATAGTAGGTTTATAAGAGATTTGTCAATTACTAGAATAGTATATATATATATTCTGAACATGAAGAGAAATATATGTGATAGTTGAAAGTGGAACTGATTTGTTTCATTTCTATGCTTTGAGAACTATATATTAGATTGTCATTTCTAGTACTTTATAATAGTGTTACTCTCTTATTGTTTCTTACTATTTTTGCTAACTCATAATTCATTCAAACTTGAATTTTAATTTCAATATATATATACCTGTTATATTTAGTTTAAATTTTAAATTTACTAATATATATGTATAATTTGTGTTATATCCACTTATTCATGTTATTTATTTAAAAGAACACCAATCATATATAAATAAATATAATAAATGTAAATAATTATGGTTGAAAAATATATAAAAGTTCTTAAATGATAAATGAGAGCATATTGAAAATTATTATTCTTCTTTTACAATTTTTATTTATTTTTTATGTGATTTTATTTATTATTCAAGAATTTGTGTGTTGTTGATTTTTCATCGTGATGATTAAAATCCTATTGTAATAAAATAGTTTCATTTGTGGCTTTTTTTTTTAATTTTGGGGTCCATTTGATTTTAAATTTGTAAAAAGATGTCTGTTGAATTTTCTTTTGTAAAATATGGTCAAGTCATTAGGGTGGAGGACGACATTACAGATGAAGTCGTCCTCCACCCTGTTGGTTTTTTTTTTCTTTTCAAAAATTGAAATTGTATTTTAGAAAACCGGTTTCTATTCATGTCACATTTAATTTTCACCAACATGCATCTTCCCATGTGCATGTAATTATATTAACCTTCTCAAACCATTGTCAATCCTGTCAACCCCCCCCTCCCCCCCTCCCCCCCCACTTCAACTAGGTCAATCATAAATTGAATCAGTTTATTTAAATCTAAAATAAATGTCTTTCAAATGAATTATGCCACTCGTTTATTAAAAAACATTAAACCATACAGATATCAAAAGCTTTTTTGTATTTTGGTAATATATAAAAAAATTGAAAAGTGAAGTTATCAAATGCAAGGACGATTTCACTTTTTGACAATGAATAGAAATCGATTTTCTTCATCACAATTTTACTTTTGAAAAAAAAAAAAAAAACAAAAAAAAAGAAAAAAAAAAAAAACCAAAAAAAATTTTAATTTAAAAAAAAAAAAAAAAAAACCAACAGGGTGGATGACAACTTCACCTATAATGTCGTTTTCCACCCTAACAATTCGACCTTATTTTACAAAAAAAAAAATTAACAAACCTATTTTTACAAATTTAAATTCAAATGAAATACAAAATACAAAAATGCCTTCATTTTTTTTATTTAAAAAGTACTATCACCAAACCTTTTACACCAATTACTTAACAGTAAATACATAAAGAAACACGATAAAAACCTTCTAATTTCCCGTCAATCTTTCTACATTAATTATGTTTTATAATAATATAAAACCACTGAAGGAAAAATGGTGAACATAAAATAATTCCTTCGAAATTTAAAATGGAATTATTGTGAAATTTATCCTAATCAATTTCACACTAAAATCACAATTTACAAATCACTTGAGTAAAATCAAAAGGAACCTTTGATAAGTTCATACTATAATAAAATTCTTAATTAATGATTCTAATAAAAAACATGATTAGAGATTAATTTCTTAAGTTGAAATCAATTTTTTTAATAGGCAAAATCTAGATAATTACTTCTAATAACCAATTTAAAAATAAATTTATAATAAAAACTATCTTAATGACTAATCTAGAGATATTATTCAAAAAATTTATTGCAGCAGTCACATCACAATAAAAATAAAAATAAAAACACACGACGATCATTTCATGATATATTTTTTTTTGTCAAACAACTTTTTAGATAGTAACAAATGAAAAGGAATAGGATTTCATTAATAAGGAGAAGTGCTACACAATCATGTATGACCAAGTAATGAGAAAACTACTTTCACTAATAAGATAAATCATATGAAAACAATAACCTAGTTGTCCCAAATACATTTATTAAACGTGTGTATTTATATTTGGATGCAGTGCATCACTGCTGTGGTCGTGGCGGCGCAGGGGCGGGGGCAGGGGCAGGGGCATCCTTTTTGGAGCGAAGGTAACGACATACAGAGCAGCTGATAATGGTGAGAAACAGAAGACCGATGCTTGTGTAGACGATAATGTCAACTCTTTTGAATATATCAGTTATTTGAAAATGATGTTTTTCCTCAGGGTAATCACCAAAATCCTGAAGAAGTCTACGGTGGTTCCCGACAACCATGTCGGTGGCTGCAAAAGCTGTTGTTGACAAAAAGATGAGAATGGTGAGTGCCGTTGTCAACACCATCGTGTATGAAGAAGAAGATTTTGTTTGTGGAAAGAGTAAACTCTGAAAACGGTAGAAGAATGTTAATATGTGATGGAAGAGAGTTGCATGTTCATTCTATTTATATATTAATTTCAGAGGGGAATCTGTTAAATCATGCATGCAGTTCAATGATATTTATGAGGAAAGATTACTGTGTTGCATGCATGAGATCTAGTAAATTAGGGTGCCAAAAGATTTTTGCATGATCATCATTTTAAAACAGAAATGATTCAGTTGAGCATGCCTGATTATTTGTTTTTTTTTTAATAACGAGTAAATAAAAATAAAGGTATATTAATAATAATATGTTTTAAAAGGGTTTTATTTGTAATTTTCTTTAGTTAATTAATTATCAATTTCTCAATTACATTTCACATTATTAATATAACAACAAAAAAAAAGAATTGTCACAAATTTATTAATATTTTCAAACAATTTCCTTCACTTATCCACAATTATCCAAAATAATTCAATTAAATGAGGTTGTGATCATAACGAGCTATCCTCAAGATAAAAATTGATCATCATGCTTATTTCAAAAGAATAAATTTTTTGTCATCATCAGGTAACATGAATATGTCATATCGTGTTCATACTCGTCATTCTATTATTTCAATATCAATTATAAAAAAATAAAAAATAACATTAATAATACGTAATATTATAAAATATTTAATATAAAAAATATATTTTTATATATTTAGTATCAAATATTTTTAAAAAAATTATAAAAAGTTAAATTTCTAATCAAAATATCAAATAGTTATGTAAAATATTTCACAGTTTACACAAATAAAATTTCACAACTGAAACATCTATAAAATTTTCAAACATTAATGAAATAAAGTTAAAAAAACTATAAAAAAATTTAAATTTAAAAATATTTCAAACGTCTCTTTATTAATATATTTTCTTATACACTCAAAAATATCATATTGAATAAAATCTTATAAATAAAAATTATTAAACTAATAATAATAATTTAAATTTAAACTTAAATTTTTTATTTTTTAAACTTTTGAACTTCAATCTATATTTGATACGGTATACAAATTTTATGACAATAACATTAATTATTATATTATTATAAATGTAATTCAAGTGGTAAAATTACACTTATAATAAAAACTTAGAAAATAAAAATAACTATATAGAAATAGTCAAATAATATTTTACAATATAAAAAAATGAAAAAGATAAAATTAATTAATATATCGATAAATAAATTTTAGTGACCAATAATGATTAGTAACTATGGTAACCAATTTAGATATTAATTTACAAAACTAAAAAATATTGGTTACTAAAATAGTCACTATTATGAATAAAAAATTATAATTGATCACTAAATTAGTCTTTAAAATTAGTTACTATGGTTTTGGCTATCAAAGAAAATTAGTCACTACAAATTAGCTACTTAGATTTTAGCTACTAAAATGACTTAGTTTCTAAATTGGTCTCTAATTAACTAGTGATCAGTTATAATTTTTTATTTATAATAATACTAGTGAACGACAATTTTTAATTTTATAAATTAGTATCTAAATTGGTCACTATAGTGACTAATTATTTTTTGTTTTTGTTTCTAATTAAGAATTTTCTTATAATGATATATATATATATATATATATATATATATATATATATATAATAACTTATGAGACAAGATTAATCTTTTAGAATATTAAAGTAATATTTCATCTGGATAAGTTTACACAAATCAATAATTGTGTTGTATGTTTAGGATTGATGTAAAATATACACATACTTATGTGAAGTGATTATCTATATTTTTCGTAATATATTAAAAATTAATTTAATTATTAGTAATTTGATACATATTTATAAATTGCCTTAATTTTTTGGAATTAGAATGAATTTAACTTTTAAATAAAGAAATATGCACGGCTAGTTTTAAGAGTAAATAATTGATTTTAATTGTCATTTTACTTTGAAGTATCTAAAAAGAAAAAGTAAACAGTAGAATAAAATAATGGATTAAATATATTTATAGTATTTAAATTTAGATGTAAAATTGAAATACTAAATTTCATACATTTTGATTCTCATATTTTAAAAATAATGTAATCTTTTTATCTCAAAAGTTTAAATTTTTTTACATGTTTAACGAAGTTAAACTAGGAAGATTATATTTATTATTTTTTAAATTTGAGAATTAAATTGTATTGTGTTATGTCTAAATTAATTTTATGTCTAAATTTAGGAATTATAAATATATTTAACTCATAAATAATCCTAACAAATCACGGTGTTGTGTTATGTTGCTTTGCAAGGTAAGCTTCTAGCTGCATGCTAAATACTAAGTTTACCCACATGCCATTTGATATGAAGAAAATATTTTCAAATAATCATTCCAGATGTTAGAATTACTTAAATGGAATAAATTCTAGTTAGTTGGTTCAAAATACTTTAGAACTTTTCTATAAATAAAAAGATAACGTGATATAACGATTGTTAGAGTGATAGCGGGTGGAAACAAAAGGAGAGACATGAAATGTAGAATTCATGAAATAATGACAACCAAATAGTTTAAGGTGACAAGTAATACACTATTAACATGACATTGTAGTTAATTTTCGTCCAATGATTTTGTTACCAAAGTTATAATTCTACAATTCTGCACTTAACCAGGTCTAATACAGAATTAAACATAACATTGTAGTTAATTATTACAACAACTAGTTCAGATGTAAATTAAAAAGGAAAGGATGCCTTAAATTGGTTATATGCATCTTTGTCTGCTTCAAGTTGCTGTCGAAGGGCTTTTTCTTTGGCCTCAATCTCTGCAAGATCAAAAACCAGGTCTTTAGTCTGATGAGCCCACAAGATGCTATCATTCTTCAATGTCTCCCTTTGTTTCTCGCCTTCATTTATAGCCAACTGAAAGGTCTCCCTCTCTTCCTTCAGTTTAGATAACTGTTCTTCAAGTTGTTCAATAGAAGAAGATATTTCATTGACCCTGATGTTGGCAATTGAAATGGACGTTGTGATTTGCTCTTGTGCATGTTTAGTTTCTTGCAGTTTGTGAAGAATATCTTCTTTAGCTCGGTTCAACTTGACTTTCTTTATTCCAACTGTACAAGATTCTTTGTGGTGAGCAACAGCACTGTTGAAGAAGAGTCTGAATGTCCTCATGAATGTTTGCTGGGCAAGAGAAAGTAAATTCTCATTCTTATGCAACTCTTCAAGAATAAGTAGGACTTTTGATAATTGTTCATAGTCTGTAACAAAATCACCTAAGCTGAAGGTCTGCATCAAGTCCTTTAGCTCTTTTGACAGAACATCTGTAGGGCAGCTTTGAGATTCTGGTGGTTCTGACAGAGTAGCAGATTGTGAAGTTTTGGAAGAAATGGAAACCTTCCCAGTCAGGATATTTTCAATAGCACTCAAAGGGTCATCTTCGATCATTTTGTCAATGGCTTCTACATCAAGTGGTGTGTTTCCAGAAGAGACTTCATCAGCCTTTGGGTCCATTTGATCTGGAGATTCTTCACCCTTGCTGGAAGCAACCTGCTCTTGAGCATTGGCTTGGGCAGGGTTAACTTTCTCCACCTCTTCTACAAGTCTTCCATTGAGTATTGGCTCAGCAGCATTTGTATTTTCAACAAGAGGAGCATCAACATTGACTGGAGCAGCTGCAGGAGGATCGTTATAAGGGGGTAAATCAGTAGTAGAGCTTGAAATTGCAGCAATTGGAGGCTCTCTGGGAGCACTTTTCTTTGTAGTCTTGCTCGTTTGACCAGAATACCGCTTCCGAGGTAGTCTTTTTCTTTTGTACATTACTAAGGGGTCAATATCGGAAGAGGCTTCTTTGTCATCTACTGGGGAACTCTCTTTGCCATCTACTTGGGAACTCTCTTTGCCATTGACTAGGGAACTCTCTGCAGTACGCCTCTGTTATGATAGAAATAGATGTTACAGTGATTAAGAAGAAGAGGTACTTTGACTAGTAGTGATGTAAGCAATTTTACCTTCAGTAATGCAATTATTTTTACCTTCAATAATTCCTCGGATGACGATGCTTCAGGCACATTGTCGGCAGTTCTATCTGCCACATGCTTTATTCTTTTGGACCTCCGGGGTGTTGATGGGGGGTTGGGTGTCTGGTTGATTATGAACTTGGTAGGCTGGGAGCAAGAAGAATTTCATCAGAAGCCAATGCAGTGAATTTTATGGAATTCAAAGTTTTTGGATGGCAGTTACCTTGGTTTTTCGTGGTCTTCCACGTTTTGAAGATGCCAATGCTTCATGGATGGAAGGTGAAATCTTGGATTTCATCTTTACAGAGCTGTTGTTGGATTCCACGTATTCTTGATCTTTAGGAGGATCCATCATTTCGGTTACTTTTGAAACTAGAAAGAAAATGACTTCGGTTGACTATATGATAAAAATGTTGAAATGAAATGCATGAATTATATTGGATGTGCCAAAGGGAGAAAGTTTCAGCCTTTGGATATTTAATGAAAAATGGCATAAAAGTTATTTAGGTAAATGGGAAAACTTATTCAATTCTTATTTCGTTTTTGTAAACACCAAAAAGCTCCACTTGGTGGGTGTGGAGACATACCAGCCTCGGTGAAGGGAGTATTAGGTAGTATTAGTTTTTCAGACTTCAGAAAAGGTTTTTCAAACTTCATGTCTTCAAGTCATGGCTTTGACACCAAGGTCACGATGATAAAAGTACCGTTTCTGATTAAAACACTGAAGTACCTAGGCAAATACAAGATTATGCCTTAAATAGAGCATTCGACAGAAGGGGATCCAAAGATGGAAAGAATTTCAAGATAACAAATGAGTAAGAAATTGGAAAAAGGATTTGAAAGAGTCAAGGGATCAACTCCTTTTATCTCAATAAAAAGTCCAATGAACATTGCCAATAAGAACCCAAAAAAGAGACTCCAGTCTTCTGAAAATTCTCTATCATTGATGTGACAAAAGAATTGGAGAGAGAAAAATAAGGAATTATACCTGTAATTTTAAATGAACAAGCTAGATATTATATATCTTTGCACAAAACATGTATGTATGAACAAATATCACTATCGGTAGAATGGCATGCAACTGCAACTCTCTATGATTTAGCGCACAAGAGCAAACACATACAGCTTCATTTTCTAAACCAAATTCGTACCAGATCTTGTCCTTATTTTACCACTGTCATCACTAAAATCTCTTGGAAGCGTCGACGGTGACTGATCTTGAGGCACATTTTGTGAACATTCTGGCAATTGGCGTTCTTTGTCTTGAGGTTGTTCTGTATTAGCCTTGGGAGAGTTGGTACCAGTGAGTGGCTTTGCATTGTTATTATGGTCAGTCGATGCAGTAGTATTAGTATTCCGTTTTTTCATTTCCTGCCCATAATAATCATGCCAAAAGAACAAAGGGAGGTTGAGAAACAACAAAGGGAAAAACAAACCATGTAAGAAGGTACTCTTCGATAAATCATATGATAAGAGCATCCAAAAATAAGTCAGGAGTTTTGAGAATACCACTGAGAAATGTTTAACTATTCAAGCATAAACCAACCAAATACCATTACCTCGTTATGCTCAGGAGAAGCCAGGTGTGAACGTATAGAGTCCAACATAACCACACCACATACCTGGCAAACAGGCTGCCGAAATTCATTATACCTGTAATTACATGCACACAGGAAAAGTCAAAATCATCTTAGTATAAAATAATGCATATAAGATCAAGTTCCTCACAAGCATCCATAGAAGAAGAAAATAAGAAGGCAAAGTAAATTGAGTTTCTCGCTAAGTTAAAATCAACTAGTACACATGACATTTGCTGAAACACTTTGCAATGAACTTCTCCAAAAGATAAAATGCACAACATGAAAAAGCTAATATATTCTCCCTTCTTATTTCCCTCTTCTATAAGCAGTTTATCTAAACAGGCTATAGCATACAAAATGAAACACATCTTGAGAAAGAACACTTTCAAGTTGTATACACTGTTGCATGCTCAAACATAGCTGCCAACACATTTTACCAGAAAATCAACCAAATCCATAAACGGGCATAACTCAATGCATAAGCAGAAGGTGTTTAAAGACTACTGCGCCATTCACAAGTAAAGAACAGAAAAAATAGAAAAAAAATCATGACGGTTGTGTTTGCAATTAAATCAACATAAAGTAACAAATAATCACTTCCATAAGCAAAGTTGTGAGAAGAGAAAAAAAAAGGAAAATTGAAGTTAGAGATAGATGCGTGAAGAAGTGCAAACCTCACTAGGGGGAATACAGGGTACTTCCCTTTCTTCTTAAAACTAAAGTTAACACGAGACAATGCCTTTTTCTTGACCGGAGAATCCATGTTCCTGCTCGTAAGCAGAAGAAGAATGTGGCGTAAAGGGAAAAGATTGAAAACGCAGCACACTCTGAATGGAACCCTCAACACACCCAAGAAATTGTTGAACCCTTGTTTTATATTATTGTTGTTCAAAATTTTCAATTTCCTCGAAAAAAGAGACAAGGGTCCGAATTGAAACAGGGTAATTTAACCCGACCCGGTTAATTGGACCCGAAATAAAACCTCTACAATTAGTTGTGTTTAGGGGGGTTTTAGCAAGGAAAGAGAAAATGGAGAGAGGGAAATGTTTGGCATTGGTGGGAGGAGGAGCTCTCTTGGGCTCTGTATCTACCTTCTTTCTTCTTAGGCTTCTTCAATCTCAAAAGTATGCAACTTCTTCTTTACCGTTTTATTCTTCTCTTGTTAATTATATTTGAGCTGAACTACTGTTTTTGTTTTGTATTGTCACACACAGACACGCATATATATACAATGACACTGAACTGGTCCTTTGGTTGTTGGAACCCACAAACTTAAGGGCTGGTGCTAAAACAACGTTATTGCTTACAATTTTAGACTTTGCGATAATTGAGTGTCGTAAAAGTTGATGGGTTGGTTGGATCACGTTGTTTAACTTTAGGTCATTGAGCAAAGGGATACTTTTTTTTACTGTACTTTGGATGCTACTGAATGCTTGTTTTGATGTTTGCAGAAGAGGTGTATCGCAGTGCAGTAAGAATGTTACGGCTGATTTCAATGGTAAGTGGCCTGAAAGAATAGATTTTAACCAATTTGTCTCCACTTCTTTTGTTATGATGACTCTATTTTCCTGCTTCTAAACGATAGCCTTTCATATTTGCCTAATTAAAATCTTTAATTATAAAAATTGCACATTCGCTCGCATACTCATCACTCATCAATAGTGGTGAGTTGAAGTTGCAATAAGTCACACACATGTCGATGCTTAATTTCTTGTCCTATGTTTGTTTCAGCGGAAATATAGAGGAAGGAACGGAGATATGGGGAGATAGAATTTAAATACCAAGTTTATAGTTTGTTTAGGAAGTTATTTAGTTAATGGGTTTTGCATTTTTTTTTTCTTTAATGTATAAGTAACAAACGGGGAAAAAAACTGCATTCGTAAGATAGTTTATTAAATCTTAGTTATTGTAGAACTGGTATTCCTTGTAAATGTATTAGTTTGAGTTCATCTAAGTTTCAATGTTTTTCTGGGCAAAAGTACCTTGATATTGTATTTTAGGTTTTCTAGCTAGAGCGTTTAGAGTTGAGTGTCTTTGCTCAGGGTGAGAGGTACTTTTTATACACTTTGGCTAGTTTGTTCTGTTACCCATAGATCCTAAATGTTATTATCTATCCCTTAAAGCTCATACTAAATGTAACCAATTTCAAGTACTACAAGTAGTTATTCCCGTGTTTTTTGTCTTAGATTTCAGGTAGTTTTATTGAATTCCTATGTTAATTATTAATAGACTATATAATTGACTTGTTAGATCATTTATATTCTTTTTTATAGGAAGTCAGGCTAACTACCGATACAAATGCAGACTGTATAAACCTGTTAGGAACAAGTTTCAATGTGACTAATGCTCCTATCTGCCTAAATCCTACTTTCACATCAGGAAATTAATAAGACTGCTTCTCTAAGTGTCCTTGTAAGTGTTGGACTTTGTGTCTCATGCAGGTGTTGAGGGATGCTCTATTTCTGGAAAGAAAAATGATAGGGTGGTTAACGAAGATCTTCTGAAAGATGAGATTGTTTCAGAACAGCTAACTAGGTATTGCAAGTGGTTGCCAATAAATTTAATTAGCATTTTCTCTGAACTTATTTCTGACTGTAACTCTGTTCTACACTGTTGAGTTAATTGGTAAAACATGATCTAAGTAGCACCTTCAATCTTGTTTCATTTTGACTGTGAGCTCTTTTAGCGGTCTAAGAAGGTTTAGAGCTAATGCCTCAATTACCAAAATAGCTGGACTATGCTTGGTGCTAGTTTTTACAGTTAGTGTTTGATGTTTAATATAGGTTGGTTGGACATGGCATGAAATATTTTTTCCTTGCATAGAAATTGTACACTATACATGTTGCCCCACAACTCCCACCATCATGGATAACCAATGGAATATTATTACATTGATTCTATTTTGAAAGACTACTTTTTGCCATGAAGGCGATTTTTTGATTGCTTGATGTGAATTAGCTGAGATAAGAAGAAACAAAAAAAAAGGGGTTAGTTTGACTGGTAGAAGATTTCTTCTCTTTGATTTTTGGGATTACCAACACATCTCCCGCAATGCTTAAATGCCCTTTATACATTTGTTTTCATTAAATGCCCGCATATATCTATTCTACTCAACTTGATCTACATTAAGCGTACATGGATGGTACTTTCTTGATATGTATATCTTTTCTCGAACTTATGTTAATCAAATTGTTTTTGGGTGGAATGTTTATGCCGTAACTAGGAACATTCAGTTTTTTGGCTTTGAATCTCAGCAAAAAGTGACTGGATCATATGTAGTGGTCATTGGTCTTGGAGGTGTCGGTAGTCATGCTGCTACTATGCTCTTGAGATCAGGGATTGGCAAGCTTCTTCTTGTTGACTTTGACCAGGTTTTTTCTCAGATTGATTCTCTCCTTAATGTTTAATGCCATCTAGAAAACTTCGTTGCCACCAAACTCTGAAGTTTTATTTGTTTACATTGTGAAATGGATGTTATGACTCTTACATCAATGTTATTTAGAGCTTCCTTTCTTCATTTTGGCTGGAAATTCTGCATTTTATGTGCTTAAATGGTATGACTACATAATAGTCATAAGTTTTGGAATATACTACCTTAATGATAAAAGAAATGTAAATTAATCAACTATTATAGTTTAAGTAAGAAACTGGAGTTTAGATTGGAAAAAGTTTTGGGTTACTTGGTTCTTTGCTGATTAGCTATCATGAATAGTATTTTAGTAGTTACTCTATTCACGTTAAATGTCAATCTATACAAGCCTTTATTGTTAATTACTCCAGTGCATGGGTGAAGAATCTCAAGCTAAAATCCTGTTAACAATATTATTAAGCTGTATTTGGTAAAACATAGTAAAAAAAGATAAAGTAGTTCTATCTTTTGCTGTCATATTTTCCCAACTCTAGAATTTTTGTATGCATGTGCCTTCCATATAGTTTTGTACTTATTTATTTGTTAAATGAGAAGGTTTCTCTTTCATCACTAAATCGACATGCTGTTGCGACAAGAGCAGATGTTGGCATCTCGAAAGCTCAGTGCCTTAAGGAGTATTACTTATCTGTCTTTCCAGAGTGCCAAGTAGATGCTAAAGTGCTATTATATGATTCATCCACTGAAGAAGAAATTCTCTCAGGCCACCCTGACTTTGTGTTGGATTGTATTGATAACATTGATACAAAGGTATCCTCTAAAGATTACTCTCTACTTGACTGTATTGTTACAAGTTCATGCTGCCATTCTATCATGTAACATAGGTATCCCTCAATCCCCTGTTGTGAGAGGTCTTGTGATCAGGCACTAATGGTTGTTTTATATTCATAGTCTTTTACTTTTCTTTCCTTCAATTCCTTAGCTTCTAACTTGTGAAATAGAAACATTTTGGGATCCATATATGAATGTGGTCTGATGGATAATTTATATTGGTAGTACGTATGCCAATATGACTTGGTTGGCCTTGGAAAACTTGATAAAAACTGTTCTCCTATCCTGTGCTCCTTACTATTAACAATCATGCCGTTCATACTCAAATATATGTTGTCATAATATTGATCTTTCCTTGCATGGTTTGTTTTGTCATATGTCATAGGTGGCACTTCTCGCTGCATGCGTACGCAGGGGCTTGAAGGTTCTATCCGCCACTGGGGCTGGTGCCAGAGCTGATCCAACAAGAATACGCATTGCCGATCTGAGAGAGTCTACTAATGATCCATTGTCTCGAGCTGTAATGTTCCTTTATGTCTCCTTTTTATTGTATTTTCTAGAGCTTAAACCATATAAATTAGTTGTTATGGAAATTTAACACCAATTCTCATTCCCTCCGGTAGATGTGCATCCTAATATCCTAATCATCCCAATAGTGCACTAATGCATTGCTCTTCAACACCATCTGCCAATTACAATTTACTGACTTCAATGAAAAATGCGTATAGAAAGCACAGCTGAACTTGTGCGCACGAAAATTGATAATATCATTGTTAAAGACAAGTTTTTAGCATCTTGGTTACTTTAAATAATACTTTATTCTTAGGGCTCTCTTGCTGATTTTATGAACACCAGAATTTTGACATTTGACAGTAGTGGAAAGCTTTTTCATATGATCTTTCTCTTTTGGTTTTATTTCTTTCATTTCAGGATGTCTCATTTTCCATATTGTCATCTTTCATTCAAATTAACTAAAGTTAAGTATTATATTAAAATAATATTCTTGTGATTGTGGATGGTTACTGCCTGCCAGGACTTCTGAGTTGCAAAATTTGTGAATTAAGCATAATACATACGGACCTGTTTTCTTTTACTTTCTGATTAGAGAGCAACTGTTTTCGAAATGTGATTTAAGCATCTGTCCTGATAATTTTCTTGAATGGCTGGCATGGATTATCTGGATATAGTCATTACTTTCAACTGTTATTTCAAGCGTATGATTGATATTCACTTTTACGCATGTCAAACCTAAGTTATATATCTTGCTGGATCCTATTTTTTGTTCCTCTTATGAGAAAAACTTGTGTAGGCTCGAAGTTCTCTTTTGGCTCAATTACACTTTTTAATTTGGACTCTGCGGTTTTGCTCCCCTAAATTGCTCTCAAGCCAGTTAAATTCTGTTATTTTTAAATTTAAGTAAATTTACACTTGTGATTGTTTTTTTTCTTCTTAAAATATCTGAAGTCGGACTGCACTCACTCACAATTCTCTCAGAAATTGAATTATTCCTATTTTTAAACAGATGAACAGATAAACAGATAAAATTTACAGGAACTTTCTTGTAGCATTCTTCCAATCTGCTCTCTTGTTCGCACAGTGTAATCGACGGCCTCAATTAAAGTTTCTCCATTATGTACCAAATTAGGAATTGTAGGAACATATCCATATAAAGCCTCAAGAGGTGTCATCTGGGTGGTTGTGTGAAACTTTGTATTTTAATGTAGTTCAGTCATTGCCAAGTGATCTGATCTGTCCACTGTTTGAGTATACTCCCTTTACCACATCTCAAGTAAGCCTTTGATGACTTGTTAGGATCTCAGTCTATCCATCAATCTGTGATGGAAAGCTGTGGATCGTAACAACTTAACACCATATAACTGCATCAAACCTTTTAAAATGTTGTTCAAGAAGATTGTATCTCTATTTGAAATAATTTCCTCTGGCCATGCATGCAATCTCACCACTGTGTTCATGAATAACTCTGCTACTTTTACTGCACTGAATGGGTGTCCTAAAGCTATGAAATGAGCATATTTAGTGAGTCTATTAAGTACTACTAGTATGACACTCATCGCATTGGAGTTAGGCAACCTAGTCATAAAGTCCATAGATATTGACTTCCATGCTCTAGTAGGTATAGGCAGAGGTTGAAGAAGCCCTGCAGGTGACTAGTTCATTGCTTTGACACATTCCCTAATCCACCTCTTTACATCCCTTTGTAATCCTTTCCAATGAGATTGCTCCTTAATCCTTCAGTAAGTGAGTTCATTTCCAGAATGTCCAACAACGGGGAGAATCATGGAAATGACTTAGAATTTTGTTTCTTAAGCCTTGTTGAACACCTATGACCTCCTTACCTTTTCTTTTCAAACAAGGTACCATCAAAAGTGTACTGCTTATAAGGTTGTTGTGCGAGTCTATCCACCAATTTATGTAATTTTGGATTTGTCTTCCAAGACTCAGTGACTTCAGTCATTAAGGTGGATGAAAGATGTAGTATTGTAGCTAAACTTGCATTATGGCCAACCCGTGACAGTGCATCTGCTTCTTTACACTTTTTTTTTAAAACTGTTTTCAATAATCTCTCAGTAAAGGGAATCAATTCATGTGTCTACAAATACTAGCTAGATGGCAGTTATCTCAGAGCTGATTGATTTCATCTTTGAACTATGACTTTCTCTGTCCTCACTCAGTTTCTTCTTTCTAGTATTAGCTACATAACTCACACTGGAATCATATCTATGCAGGTAAGACACCGTTTGAGGAAAGATCATGGCATTGAAGGTGGTATCCCTGTGGTGTTTTCTTTAGAAAAACCCAAAGCTAAGCTGCTTCCCTTTAAGGGTCCAAGCGGAGAAGAAGAAAACCCTTCAGATTACCAGGTGAATTCATGGTTTCATTAGTTTAATCACCCTTTAGATATAAATATATATGTTTAATTGTAATAAAGATAAGCCTACAATATTTTCTACATTGTCAAACTATTGTTCTATCATGACGTTTAGTGGTGCTGGATGCATGTTTTGACTTCTCGGTCCTCTTCCAGATTATACCAGGTTTTAGGGTTCGTATCATACCTGTGCTTGGCACCATCCCTGCAATATTTGGGCAATTCATGGCATCCTATGTTGTGACAGAATTAGCAGGATTTCATGTTCAAACAGAACCTGTAGTCAATTTTGATATGGATCATTATCATACTCTTCATCAACGCCTTATCGAGCATGAGGAGTCATTGTATGGAACATCCACCGAAGTACTGGTATGAAATTTTCCTATTTCATTTTTGTTTAATTGCAAATTATTCAGTAAATGTGATATCTTGACCTCTTAAAACAATTAGGATCAGTTGCATTATTCCATCTCTATCCTGCATCAATTTTACTTTTTCAATGATCCAAAAGTGATTATAGTGGACACAATCTACTTACTTTCAGCATATTTAGAAGGTCTTTTCAAGTATTTTTTTTTTGTCAAAAACTTACTGCATACTTGCTTCTAATAACTGAGAATTACGAAGCACAGTTTTCTAAAATATCTGTCGATATTTATGTGATACTAATATCAACACCTTACCATTAAATGCTGGATCAATGTTACTTTTATTGTATTTGTAATGGGAAAACTAAAAAAAATAACTTTATTCTTCAACCTAAGAGGTCTTCTTTTGATTTACACAAAAGAAGCTTCAAGGTGGCGTCCGTGTATGAATTGCAGATTGAATTTTATGTCAATTTTTTTGTAGTTTTGACATATATATAGTAGTTTGTTTGACAAATAAAAATAAATGGAGATTTCTTCTTTTATTTATCATTTTTCTTTTTCTTTTTCATAGGTAGATGTTGAAGAAGTGATCTATATTGTTAAAGAGTTATGGAATGGAAGAAGTGCCAGAGAAAGGCATGTGAAAGATGTTGGGCGAGGAATGTGGCGATCGGTTAATGAATTAATGCTTGTTAGGTATCGTTTGGCTTATGATTTTATTTTCAGATTAACTATTTCTCACTTTCAAGCTACTTTATTTGGTTACATTTTTTCTTTCAGCTGTAAACTTGTGCCCTCTGTTGTTGCTATATCTGTTGCTTCAGTTTAAATATGCACGCTTCCTCAAGCTATTTATGGTTTTCCTCATATTCCTTTTTGTATTGAAGTGCTCTTAAAGCGCACTCCTCCATTTCTTTTCTCCATTAAAATTGTACATCTCAAAATGTTACTTTTCTCACAATATTAATTATTTGTGCTTAAATGAGTAATAAAAGTTTTAGAAACTATGGTTTGTATTGCAGTTGGAATTTACATTTTTGTCTAACATGTTGCAGTCGTATGAAATTTGACCACTTCCACGTCCTTTGTTTTTCTAGAATGATAGCAAATGTAAATCCTTTGGCTTTTCATTTGAATTTTTTATACTTATCTATTCTGTACATTTATGTTTTATTTAGGTGGGACATCACAAAACCAGCATCTGTTTCAAATCTGATTCTTTTGAAATTCAAAGAGGTATTTTAGTAATTCCATCATATTCAGCAAAAGCTTCAATGTTTTGTTGTGTTTTAAGAATCCTATTCATGGTATGGAACTGTGTCTGTATCTGTATAGTGTGTTAAATAGAGAAACCACTGTAGGGCATATCCTATTATGACAAGCTCCAATGATTCATAAAATAGCAAAAGGTGTTAGGAACAAACTCTTTGGAACACATTTTTCTCTGATTGGTTGAATTTTTTGAAAACTACAAAATCAATAGACATGGGGCATGGGGCCCTCAAAGTTGTGATTTTTAATAATTTGCAACAAATCAGAGTGTGTTCATTGAAGGTTGTCTCTCCTTGATTCTTAGTCATATTTATTAACTTCCTACTCTTTAGAAATTTTCCTTATCAGTGATCAAATTCACTAATTTGGGGCATAATGCTGTGATAAGGTAATTGAATGATTGTCATTTGTCTCCTCTGATTCACTAGCATAACAGTCAATGTAATTCTTTGCTGATATATTTTAACTCTTTTGTAATCAGAATCTTTAAACAATTTAAGTTGATGATTTTAAGTTATAACCTAATGTAGTTGTTGTTTCTCAGGTGGATGAACATGAATCACGAACATTGGATGACATAAAGGAAAATGAACCAGAATTTTACAGTAGAGTGACTGCAGTGTTAAAACGAGCTGAACTTGACTTTGGACTGTGAATCTGTCGAGGCTAGTCTTTTTGAATGATTTAAGTTTTATTTTCCTCCCGGTGACTTAAAAAATTTGAATCTTTATACCTTTTTTAACTTAGTTCTTTTATTTATAATTTTGATTCAATTTAGTTTTTTTTTATTTAAAATAAAAGAATTTGATCCCTCTTAAATTTGAAATCAGATTAATAATTAAATTTAATTATAACTTATTAATTTTAAATTTAGATTTATTTCTATAATTTTTCAAATATGATACTAACCCATTCTATCTATGGCATTCTTCAGAGTCTAATGACAAATCCGTAACCCAACACATATGAATTAATGCTTTAGAGGTTAGATGAAAAAAAATGTTATGTAATTAATTTAGATTCTAATTTATAAATTAATTATAATTTGTATTAATAATATATACTATTTTAAATATTAATAATTTTTTGTTTATCAAATGATGTTAAATTAGTCAATGCAGTGTAATGATTAATTATTTTTAGATTTTAAATTGATTATTATTTAATAATTTTCTTATAGTGTTTGATATTAATTTATAAAATTAAAATGATACTTATCATAACACGTATAATTTTCTTTTCAATGTACGTTTAGTATAATGAATATGAACTTTTAAAATCCAAGTATCCTTAATGCAGGAGTATTTAAAAAAATGAAAAAAATAATGATTATATTTGTATTAAAATATTGTATAAATAATAGTTATACATTTCCTTTTCGGTATTAAACCATGAACACAAAACGAGCCACGATAATATGGATGAATACACTTCTTCACAAAACTAAGAAAGTTTGTGAACAGCTACAGAAAAAATAACAATTAAGTAAATAAAAATGTGATAAGAATAAGTGAGACAACAAGAATGATGAGAGAAGACGATAACGAAACCTATATATTATTTAATAGTGAAAGGGTTTTAAAAGAGTACACATACAGATAATTAATGTATTAAACTTATTATATTTTAGCTAAGTAAAAAAACACTTTCTTGTTCACTTATATCATAGTAACAAATATAGATAATGACCTTCTGAGTTAGTTATATAATATAATTGATTTGTAAAATCTAATCTAAAGTTTCACAATTCTGAAAAGTGACAATATTCTAAATCAGTTATTTAATTAATAACTTATTTAGAATATTAAAAAAGTATAATGTGACGATACATTTTGAGTATTGATATAAATTGCTAATAAGTGTCTTCTGGGTTAATGGGTGAGTGTTTTTTAGCTTTAGTTTTTACTTAGCCTATGTTTTGGGTAGTAAGATGAAGTGAAGAGAGGAAATAAGGCTTAAAAGATAAGTTATTTCATTGTTGATTAGTAAAAATAGGAATGTAACATAGTGACTCCTCATCAATTCCACCTCCTATTTTAACTCCAATTTTTTTCCTCAAAAACAAAAATAAAATTGATGGAACAAAGCGAATGGACTACAAAATTACTAGTTTATCTTTATAAATTTTAATCTAATTATCGGTCTCTTAATATGATATATTTAAAAAAAATTAAAAAGTTATAACTCACTTTATTTTATCATTTTTCAAATAATACATTAAATTTTGGTGGTTTTAGTACAAAAATAATAATTGCACAACTTGAATGAAATCGCAATGGAAATAAATAAACTAGTAATAATTTGTAATACTTCAAATTCAAATTTAGATGATGATAAACAAAATCCATGACAATAACATTAAATTATTATATTATAATAAATAAAATAATTTTATAAAAATAACTATGATAAAATTACACTTATGAGATGATTTAGAAAATAAAAATAATTATATAAAAAATCATAAAAACAGTATTTTGTATGATAAAAATAATCAATAAATAAAAATATTAAAAAAATAAAAATAATCAAATATGTTCTTGGGAAAAGACTTGATATAACAAAATTGGATGGGATGAAAAAAAATATATCATTTAAAGGCATAATAAAATAGAAGTACTTTGAAGATTTGATCAAATTTACATATCAAACTAGTCAAATCATTAAGAGATAATGAAAATTATTTTAACAATATAAAAGTTCTTCAAATCAAACAAAAATTAAATACAAAAAAGAATTAATAAAATAATTTTTTTATATTACCTAATAAATGAAGAATTTAAACAACTAAACAATTAAAAATTGAGAACCAAACATTTTTTTATAAAAAATAAATAATAAATAAAAATATTAAAAAAAGTATTAATAAAATGTGAGACCTAAAAACTATTTTATTCATTAAAATTTGATAACATATCATTCGAAAATAATTGTACAAAGAAAAGAAAAGTTTATGGTTAAGATCATAATAAAAGAGAAAAATAAAAGTGTGTGTAACAAAAAAAAGTGATACAAAACTAAAAGAAACTAAAAAGAACAAATATATATATATAATATTTAAATAACAATAAAATACAACAAATATATACATAATTGTTTTTATCTTCATTCTCGATCGAAAAAATACAATATTACACATAGGGATGTCAACAGGGCGGGTAGGATACGGGTAGTAGCTCCCCCGTACCTTATCCGCTGGATAAATATCTGTTTCATACCCGTACCCATATCCGTCGGGTATCCGTTATGCGAATATCCACTTATTTTTTTCATATCCGCGGGTATACACAGGTACCCGCGAGTATTTGCAAAAGTATTTAAAAAGCAAATATTTAATCATGATTTCAAATCAAATAAAATAAAATACACCACTGTTATAAATTTTAAATAAAGTTCAAATAAACTCAAGTTCATACAAATCCAAATAATTATAAAAGTAAATATAAAATGACGTTCAACACAATGAAAATTCTTTAATTAGTATTTTGATCAAAAAGTCAAATTTCTTCAATTGATTCCTAAAAAATAAACAAAATAAATAAATAATAAACCTTAATTGCCACGTGCCAAGTATTCTTATTTTGATTTCTTCATTTGACAACAAGCATACCATAAACGTCATTATCTATATTGGATTTGATGTATTTGCCCAATTTTAAAAATAAAGGAAAGAGAAAAATGTCAAGGGGTGTACTTGGAAGAAGACAACTTACCAATACTTTTGGAGAATGAATACAAAAGACAAGATGTGCAACTTAGAAAAAATTAGGCCAGAATATTTTTTATTAATATATATATATATATATATATATATATATATATATATATATATATATATATATATATATGTGTGTGTGTTTGTGTGTATGTATATGTATATGAGGGTACTTTTTTGAATTCAAGTTTAGCGGGTACGGATATCCACGGGTACGGATACTATGATACCCGTACCCGCATCGCTAATATGCGGATATAAAAAATACCCGTACCTGCGGGTAGTGGGTATCAATTTTTAATATTCATTTCCTACCCGTTGCGGATTTTATATACGGATACCCATGGGTACAGATTTTTTTGACATCCCTAATTACAAATACATATATTAGTATATAATTAATATACGATAATTCTCCGTTAAAACCTAAGAATGTTCAGACCATTGTCAAAAACCAAATTTATTTCTGAACCCGAATTTCAATTTCGTTTTGTAACATTAATCTAAATATAGTACCTTGAAAAAAGTTATTATTACACAACATTTTTTAAGTCTTGTCATTAAATTGCTTCACTGACCTATAAGTTATAATAAAGTAATATAATAAATGAGACAATTTTTAAAATTTATTTTATAATTAAAAAAAACTTATCACTAAGTCGACCAAAAGTTGCATGAATTATAGAAGTAAAAGAATTGGTATTTCATGTGATGTGATGTGGCTCATTTAACAGTTGTAATTATAAATAATGAGTTATATATGGCTCATTAACAGTTGTAATTATAAATAATCAATGAATTAAACTACTTCGATCAATGATATAATTCGATGTATATACTCCTAATCGTTATCACGGGTGCTAGTTTTCTATTATTTGCATCATATACTAACACTTTTCAGTTTAACGCAATTATATATAACTATAATACTACACGCTCAACAATATTTATTTAGTTTAATTTATTAAAGAAAACCTAAGTTAAATCCAAAAGGCATATTCTGGAACCAAAGTTGCCCTCTACAATTTAACTAATAATTTTTAACTATAATATTTTCTGCGCTTAGTATTTTCCTAATAATATATTTCCAAGACATGGTATATTCTCCCATAGTGTTATAGTTCATTTTTCTTTTTTTATAAGCATGCTATAGCTAATGTATTTGGACACAATTTTTATTGATTTTAATCCTAGAATGAATCTTATCGAAAAAAATGAAAATAATAATCTAATATTTTTAATTTGCAATTTCTAAAAAAAATGATACATTAAGACAAATACAGATCATTTTCTGGATTTTTTGTTGTTCCTTATGTGTTTTATAAGATACATTAATTTTAATATTTAAAAAATTAATGTATCTTGAAAACAGGACAATAACCAAAATTCAATAGAGAATTTAGATCCATCAAACACTTCTCTTAACTCGTTTAATCCAACACTGTGATACATCTTTTTCTTGAAGCATCAATGGACGCAAGAATCCCATTCATGCATGAATAAGAAAAATGCAAGAAAACTTGTACTTGAAACGTCACCTAAAATCCAAAATGAATAACATGTTTATTATTATTTTTTTCAAAAAAAAAAATGGTACTATATATATCTCAGTGATTAAAATATGTATTAATTGTTTTACATATCTCGTGATTAGTTTATCACTTTATACCGTAATCAATCCGTGAACAATCACACGGATTTAACTTTATCACGTTCTTTACCTTCATGTTGTACCTTTTTAATTTCTTTTGTCTCCACATTTTTTTTTTATTTTATTTGATCTTGGAAAGGACATTTTTAAAAGGAGAAAAAGTTTTCATGGCTTCTATAAAAGTTAGACAGTTCTATGTCGAAACATATATATATATATATATATATATATATATATATATATATATATATATGACATTATTATAAAATCATTAAATGAAATAAATAAAATTATTTTCAATCCATTTTGTTTTTTTTTTCTAATTTTATTGTGACAATGTATTACGTGTATTTATTTGATGTCTTTAAAGACCAAAATGATGGTGTACTAAGAGTTTCTTTTGTTTCAACAACTCTCATTTATGGTCATTTATGAACAAGTAATTTTGATTGTTTTTCTTTAAGTCATTTATAATCAAGTAGCTTCTCCCCTTGTTTGGTCGTGACTACTAAGATAAAGTGTTTGTCTATTCATAAAAGCTATAATAATATCGCATCACTTTATGATTTCTTTAGACCATTGTTATCTCAAAGATAAATTAACTCACTCCAGTTGGATAAATAAAGTGTATATTTTCATCAAGTGTTTGTTGTTGCAGGTATGCAGAACCAGTTTGTCTGATACAATTATCCACAACTTAAAATACATGTAGAAAACAAGCACAGTTTGTTAGATTTAGTTGCAGGGTCGAGTTTCAAATATTAAAAGAATATTTGGAGGTTTGGTTCATTTTGTTTTGAAGATTATCATCTACATAACAAGACACAAATGGTTGGTGGTGTTGCAATGCCTACTTCAACTTGCGATAAGAAGAGAAGAATATAGTAAGCATGATTGGATAGCCCCACCATGAATTTTAATGTATATTAATAAATGAATAAACAAATGAAATGACATGATTAGATAGCATCTTCCAGAGAACGAAATAAAGTAACTGGTAATGTATTAGTTAATGTAATGGAATAGTATCTCGCATAATTTTAGTAGGATTTTGTACACTATATCATTATTACACAAGTAATGGATGATTTTGTTGGTAATGGTGCGTTACATGCATACACATGTCAGAATTTGATTGATAAACAAGTGTAATGAAATAAAGAAACGAAACGATCGTAGGCATTGAGGTAGGAACAGGACAAATACTATTCGACAAAAGAAAAGAAAAAAATCTGAAAAATTGAACTCAACCACTTCGTCCACATTCAAAAAGAGGTGGGCAGAGGAAGAGAAATGGAACATGGATTCGACCAAATTTAATTGGGTATTATCATACATAAAGGATGTGAAACACGCATCACCCTGTTTTTGTTAAAGAATCATAATATCACCCACTCAACCAAAGAAAAACGCGTCCTCACCTAGGGGCTGCACTTCCCACTTTTGCCGTCCAATTCTTTCTTTCCGACACCATAAATTCTATTTATATTTTGTTCTTTTGCAAAATATGTACAATTTATGACGTAAAGCACAAATAAAACAATGCTAGTATAAATAATTACTTTTTTTTTTAAGACTTTGCCTGTATAAATAAAACCCCATGTCATCACTCTCACTCCCTAACTCTTCACACAAAACCATGGCTCTGTGTTCCACTGTTTCACTCTTTCCACTTCTCTTTGCGGTGTCGCTGTTTTTCTCCGCTTCCTCCTCCGCCGCCAACCATGATTCAGTCTCGTTCTCTTTCCCTCTCAGGTCGCTTCCCCTCTCCGCAGTGAAGCCACTGAAGAAGAACCCAAAATTCAGAAGCCTTTCCTCCGCCTCGTACAACGTAAAATGGCCGTTCAAGTACTCCATGGCTCTGGTCGTGAGCCTCCCCATAGGGACCCCTCCGCAGCATCAACAAATGGTGTTGGACACGGGAAGCCAACTCTCGTGGATTCAGTGCCATAACAAAACCCCCCCAACGGCGTCGTTCGACCCTTCTCTCTCCTCCTCCTTCTACGTCATCCCCTGCACCCACCCCCTCTGCAAACCTCGCGTTCCCGATTTTACTCTCCCGACAACCTGCGACCAGAACCGCCTCTGCCACTACTCCTACTTCTACGCCGATGGCACCTACGCCGAGGGCAACCTCGTCCGAGAGAAACTAACCTTCTCCCCTACCCAAACAACCCCTCCACTTACCCTCGGCTGCGCCACCGAGTCCCACGACGCCGGCGGCATCCTCGGAATGAACCTCGGCCGCCTTTCCTTCCCCTCGCAGGCCAAAATCACCAAATTCTCATACTGCGTTCCCACCCGACAATCCCGATCAGGGAACCTCCCAACCGGGTCGTTCTACCTCGGCAACAACCCCAACTCCGCGCGCCTCCGTTACGTCAGCATGTTGACGTTCGGTCAAAGTCAACGCATGCCGAATTTGGACCCCTTGGCCTACACCGTCCCCATGCAGGGAATTAGGATTGGTGGCAAGAGGCTAAACATCAATCCTTCCGTTTTTCACCCCGACGCCGGCGGGTCGGGGCAGACCATGATCGACTCCGGATCCGAATTCACCTTCCTGGTCGACGAGGCTTACGACAGGGTGAGGGAGGAGGTGGTTAGAGTTGTGGGGCCCAGGATTAAGAAGGGGTACGTGTATGGCGGAGTCGCGGACATGTGTTTCGACGGGTCCGCAAAGGAGACAATCGGACGGCTGATAGGGGACGTGGTGTTGGAGTTCGAGAAAGGCGTGGAGATTGTGGTTCCAAAGGAGAGGGTGCTGGCTGACGTGGGCGGCGGGGTCCACTGCGTGGGAATTGGCAGGTCGGAGAGATTGGGTGCAGCCAGCAACATCATAGGCAACATCCATCAGCAGAATCTGTGGGTGGAGTTCGATCTGGCGAATCACAGAGTTGGGTTTGGTGAGGCCGATTGTAGCAGATCATAGGAGTAAACATTAGAATACGTGGTGGTGCATGCGGTTATGATGTGTAGAGTGTAAGAAAATGTTACACCATGGTTACTGTATAGATTAGATGGATGAGTGACGTTGGGATTTGGAGCTGAAGAAAAAGTTGTGTTTGTTGAGGTAGGGTTAAACGTCAACGTTTTGGACGCATGCGGGGGAGGCCAAAGGAAGAAGCATTGCCTTGTGTTGTGTCATATTTAAGTCGTGCGTGTTTATTAATCTGACGGAGACTCATAATGTATAGATAACGATTAGAGTGGCATCAATCAATAATGTCTGTGTGTATAGTTTCTGTATGTAATTAAGATAAGCTTCAATTATATACAAAAATAAGATGATGCTCTCTTATTTATCTAATAATCATCTCCACTTAATGTCTAAATCAAAATATAATCTTTTAAATGAACGGTTGGTCAGTAGGAAATTAGGGTTCATGTAGGGGCTTAAAGATAGCGATTGAATATGAATAAGACTCAACTGATTAAAGAGGGCATTTAAACTATTTAAACTTTACCTGAATAGACGATTTAACAAAGCACTGCCACAAGTAAAGAGTGAACAATGAGTAGAAAGAAGAATAAAAATATGCCGAAAACGGAAGAGGGAAAAGTTAGAAGCTTGTGTTGTGCAAAAGGGAACAAAGTCAAGAGTGACGGTAGTTGTTGTGGTCGTGGCAAGTGGCATAGATTTTACGAGGATGCAAGGTGGGGTCCTCAAAGACTGACAGCTCAGATGCTGAGACCGCCCAAAACGCGAACTGCGTCCACATAATTCCCGACAATCACATCATTCACATGATTACATAAACCTTGTGTCGTTTAGTTAAGGATAAAATCTGATTCAACCACCTTTTTACTTCTCTTCTTTCAACTAATGTCCACGTGGCTTCTCTCTATGCCTCCGCGCTTCCAAATTACTTTGCCTCCAATCAAAGTATATATTTTTCTTTTTGCAAATCTTACCAGCCAAGGGATAAAGTTTTCCCTTTCTGTTTGATTATATGTTACACAATTCAAAGTGTTGTCATAGAATATAAATATTTTCAAGTATCATTTCATCAGAAAAATATCGAAGCACTTTTTAGTTTTCTTTACTAAAGTTATTTTGTTAGTGAATAATATAAAATTTACGACAGTTGAACAAATGAACTACTTCATCTTTTTTTTTTCAACAATATGTTAACATTTCCTCTCTCATTTCCTCTCTCATCTGTAGAATATACTCACAGATCTGACGAAAACCTCAAGATCATGATGGTGCAGGGTGAGGATAGGGAAGAAGGAGGTAAAATGGAAATGAAAATGCACAAGAATGAAAAATTAATAGAATTATTGTACAGCTGTTAAAAGGATCCATCATTCCCCGTGAACTTCTTATGGTTATTGTCAATGCAATGAACTATTTGAAGAGAAATTAAATACTTGAAGATAAGTTAGAGAAAGACTTACATCATAATTAATTATATATAATGTAACATTTTTAATAATTTCAAACTTTTTCTTTTATTATAGCATATACAATAATTAATTATTAGTTATTAAGTAAAGATAAAAAGTTTAATTAAATTAAAACTGATATTATATTGATTATTTTTAAATAGTGACTAAATATTTTAAATGTATAGTAATTTTTAACTAAAAAGATATTGATGTAGTATTATGTTATTGAAAATTTTAAGTTAGAGTATTTAAAGTCAATTATTTAATCATCCTTTCTTTTGTTTCATTTATAAAAAAACAAAAAAGCATGTTATATTTTAATTTGTTACTCTCTTTTTTCTGGGTGCTATAGTTAAATACTAGAATTTTTTTTAGACCAAATACATCTCTAATTATTTGTGTGATTAAATTAAGTAAAATTTTATTTCTTATATTTCAGAAAAATAATTAAATATAAGGTCGACCCGCGAATATCAAATTTAAAATAATTAGTCTTTGTCCTAAAAATACAAGGCCTTCCATTCTATTAATTCATATAGAAAGAATAATAAATTATTATTAAATAACAAAATTCTTCTATATTTCTAACCAATATCAAAATGATCATTTTCTAATTTCTTTTATATAATTTTGACATCATTTTATAAATTGAGAAGTAATGAAAAGAAAATTTGTGTGTAGAAAATAAGAGTCTCCCAATTGACATGGAACATATAGGTGAATCAAATATTGGAAGAGGGTCACTTGGACATCCCTTTCTATTCAATGGGTCCAAATACTATACATTCATTCATATATTGGGTGGCCATAAATGATTTGAGTTTTTTTTTTGGTGGGACTCTATTCCTCTAAAAGTTTCTTCGTTTTGGTATATTTTTTTACAGGGACTACTTGTATATTTTGTAAAAATATTAAATTATTTTAAACTTTCTAAATTTGAACACTTGTGATTTTTATAAAATTTCATTTTTAATTATTCGGATGAAAAGATTCATCTTAATTACTATAAAAACCCCGAAAGAAAATAAAAGGGAAAATGAGAAGCATACATATTTGACATCACATCACATTAAAAAGATCAAACAGGTGGCTATTAAGCGTGGGGATGGGGATAGATGTCAGTCTCTTATTCAATATATAATATCATCTCCAAGTAATATTAAATTTAAAACTTAAATTTTATAGAACAATCTTATAAGTCTTGAATTTGTATTTTTTTTTTAAAAAAAAACTTTAATCTGAACCATACATGTCCGGATGGCAAATTATTTTATCACGAAAATTTTCAGATTTTAAATTATAAGAATATTTAAAATCAATGATTAGCACAAACCATATATTTTTTATATATGTAAAAATATTACTTCTTGTATTTGATAATATTAGATTTAAATTTATTTATATTAATTAATGACTTGTCCTAGTCAGGATTTATTTGATACATCAGAAGATGATGAAACGTCTAAAAGTTGATCTAAAATTTAACATTTATAAGTTCAACAATTGGACATAAAAAAAAATTATTATAAAATTTTATTTTTTATTATCTTTTATATAGGTATAATAAAAGTATATTTAAACCTGAACAATATAATATATATTTTATAAAATACTATTTTGTTTTTTATGAAGGTTGTTATCTTTTTTTAATAAATTATCTTTTTATACACAAAAGAAATTATTTCATAAATTTGTAAATTTATTAAATTTATGATAAGTTTGTAAATTTATTAAATTTATGATTTTGAATTTTAGATAATGCAAGAAAAGAGAATCATTTGTGAGATTACGAAATTACTTCTTCTTTGGACATTCTATTTTTGTAGGTTATGCACAATTTTCTTGTTACATCTTTCTTAACATAAAAAAAAAAAAAAAAAAAGAAAATTTAATTTGTTTAGCTGAGTGTAGATTTCCTGAGGTGGAGAGACTGATCCTCCTATTGAATCAAGTTTCAATTTATGAGGATTAATTGTGTAGTTGTAAGTGAAGAATGAGGAAAAATTCATTATCTTTACGTGACTCGTACAAATTAAAGGTTTCTTGTGGTTATATTGGAGGTAATATTTGTTATATTGTAAAGTGTTCTCATTATCCTCTTCTTCATAATGATTAGACGTGTTAATTTGGTCTAATCCATAAGACTTGATCCCGACCCATATGGATTAGGACCGAAAAAACTCACATTGAAAAAAAGCTTACATCAAAAAAGTTTACAGGATCAAAAACTTCACAAAAGTCCAATGAATCACGATCAATCCATGAACTTTCATCTTCAACATAAAAAATATATTACTTTTTTAAATATATTCTGTCTCTTGAGATTGTCAAAGTTAACATTTTGTTTATAAACAAAATATTTATATTTTTTGCTAAAATATCTCTTAGATTACAAGATTTGTTAGTTAAATCTGAATTTTTTTAGGCCCAATTCAGGATCTATAAACTTTTGATCACCTTTGAATGTCCTATTCATCTACTAATGTCGAGATCGGGCTCTAGACAATCGAAACGATAGAACTAATTTAATTTTTTTATAAATATTATAATATTAGTTTTCATTTTGTTATTGTAATTATAATTATATAAATTATAATAATTAAATTTATTTTTGAAGTTGCAAGAAATTAAACATAAACTAATTTATCAAAAGCTAAATAAACTAATTTGGTTACAATTAAATTTTTTACAGGCATAGGATTCAATAAGACTATATTTATTATCTTTAATTATTTTAGACTACAGTACCCATTGAGTTAATGACCATTCATTTCACCTTAGTCAATTGAATTATTGTAATTAAACATCTTTATAAAAAGATGAAGAAGTTGAACAACATATTTGAAAGGTAAGATTTAACACTTTCAGTCCAAAAATATTTGACTTTGTTGGGTTTATATATTAGGTTTTAGTTTAATCATATGTTATTATGTTCAGTTTGATTTATTTGTTTTTAGGTAAGATAGAGAATCGGTGTTTAATTAGTTAAAAACAAAAGTGAGAAAACAAAAATAAATTAATATCTGATGGCCATATGTAAGCCAAAAAGAATGAAAAGAAGTGGATAGAATATTAGAGAAAAAAGTTACTAGAATATTACTTTTGGGTCAAATTATTGAATTAGACATGTCATTTGATTTATGCAAGTGAAGGAAATAATAGTAAACTTACAGAACCATTATCATTAGCATTCAATTTACAATTTCTCGTAACCATATCACACTCTTGCCTTAAAAAAATTAAATCGTTCACAGACAAGTACATGCTTTTGCACACACAAATGTGTAAGAGACACATCAACAGAGACTGAGAACTTTTTCCGAACACATTGATATAATTTGATTCTATTGAATCACGACCAAAATTTTTAATTTTATTATTGAACAGAAATTTATAAGTTTTCAAACATTTTATATTGGGTATAAAAATTATTTACAAACCATCATTAAAATAACTTTTACAGATGTTTTCAATATTAAAAGTTTTAAATATACTTATTTTAGTATTTTTATTTATTTCGATAATCATTGAAAAGATTTTATGTAAATCAAATCAACTTCAAATATTTTTTTATGAATATAATTTTCAGTGGATAGAGGGACTAGTTTTAACCTTTTTATCAAATAACTTTTTACTTAAAAGAAAAAAGTGTCAACGCAGCTTCTTCTTTACGTTGTTATGATTTTTAAAGTTTTAAAGCCAAACATGACCTAAAGTAGCAGCACCACAACCAAATCTTCTGAGAATGATCGGGTTTAAAAAATACCACATGCTCTGTTTAAGGGGCATATTTCTTCCATATAAGTAGCATCCATACATGTCGCTTGTTCCATCAGCAAAGTGTTTCCTTAAGAAGTAAATTGGGGTTTTTTTTCCCTTCTAGGCAAACCACTCTCCATTATTACAGAAGTAGACAGATTTTTTAAAAATTACGGAAATGGACAAAACGTTCTGGGAGTGCACGTTTTCGTATGAAGAAATCGTGTAGCCCCCAAACGTTTTCATAGTCAAGCAGGTCAAAGGGCGAAATTGTGTGGAGGGTGAACATTTTTGGTTCAGTAATCAATTACCGTATGCTGTAATCGATTACTGCATGCTGTAATCGTGCAGGGGGTAACGTCTTTGAAGCAGTAATCGATTACCATATGGTGTAATCGATTACTGCATGCGTTTCTGAAGCGTGAAGTTGAAAACGTCATGGGGGTGCACGTTTTTTTAAATTGAAAGTGTATGGGGGGTATACGTTTTCTGAATAGAAAACGTGTGGGGGGTGCACATTTTCTATTAGAAAACGTGTGGGGGGTGCACGTTTTCTTCAAAAGAGATTTTTTTTTCTTTTCGCACCCCCAACCCACTCCTTTCCCACTCCAAGTCACTCCTTTCGATTCTGCAGACTAAAACGCTTATATATTCTAGCACACTACCATTTCGCCAATAATTTGTACATTTTTTATTTCAATTAATTTACTTTTCAATGTTTTTTTTTTCTTTCTACAATATCAAAACTAAGACAATTTTTT
>Ga0214544_1003021_pt1 | contig 35151 bp, 29 predicted proteins | sample CNSS3metaG_FD_160074 | JGI IMG/M metagenome (GOLD analysis project Ga0214544, IMG submission 160074) | Root nodule microbial communities from cowpea collected in UCLA plant growth center, Los Angeles, California, USA - CNSS3 | ecosystem: Host-associated > Plants > Roots > Nodule | place: USA...
AATAAAATCTGGGGGTGCATTTAGCTCCTGATTTATTCTTTTTCAGAATTTCTTGATTTTGGACTTATTTTGTAACTTTGAATATTTTAAAATCACATTATTAATTGACCAAAAATAAATTCCAGCTACATTAACAAACGTTAGAATATCCAATAATATTTTATGCAACTAAAATCAATTTTTACGCCATTTTTACCAAACTTACTCAATAAATCCAATAATCACAAATCCTAATTAAATCAATCTTTAAGCACAGAAAATTCAATTAAATCCCCAAATTTAAATATTAAATGAGGGCAAAAATTTGAACTCATCAAGGGTTCTCGACTGAAGTTCTTCATCAAATCAGAAATGCTTGGAAGAGAGTGGTTCATGCTGAGAGGGATCCAAGACCATGGAGCATAAATGAGAAAGTCTCATACCATCAATGGGTTATAGAAAGAGTTCAGGAGATTAAATTGCCATTCAAGACAATTTCCCTTTGTCCGAGTACTGAAAAGACATCGCCAAACAGTGAAATCGAAGAGGTGGAATTTCTAAGAGCAAATATGGAGAGGATGAAACAAGAGAATATCATATTCACTAACGACCTTAAGAATCTGCAACGAGACTATACAGACATGAAGTGGGTTAGTGTGGAAAGCAATGAAGTATATGAAGAGTCTCTTAGAAAGCAAAAGGAAGACCTAGCTGCAGCCCACATTGAGCTGAGGATTAAAGCCTTAGAATGCGGTATATTTGAGTCAGTAGAGCATGTTCGAAAGTAAATGTTTAGTGAACTCAAGAGAGAAAAAGAAGAAGCATTGAAGAAGTTGCACAACATGCAGATAATACTTGATGACTCTAAAAAACAGGTGAAAGAATCAATGGCAAAACTAGAGAAGGAATGTTGGCACCGTGCAAAATAAGAAAAAAGGCACCAAGAATTGATGGGTCAGATGAAAGAATATACAGTTGAACAAGGACAAGATATAGAGCACTGGAAGAGATGTTTCTCACAACTTGCTTCCCTTACTAATGCAGCTATGGAAAATGTTCCCAAGTTATTAGCAGATGCTGAATCTGCAATGACAATCTTTAATCCTCCCAGGGAGATTGAAGCCTTCCTCAGTCACTGCCAAGAGTTGGTAGGAGAAATGAAAAATGTGATGGCTAGGGCCCGAGATAGTTGAGCATAATTTCCTTTGCTTCACGTGTTATGAACTTATAATATGTGGACATTTATTTTGTGCACTACCTTATGGACTCTATTTTGTGTTAATTTCCAATTCGTACTTTTGATATTGTTTTCACAGCTTTATAGTTTCTGATTAGAGTATTTGCATTACATTGTCATTTCATTAGTCTGTTCTTTTTTCTTAATTTATTCATTTAATAAAATTCAGCAAAAATAATAGTACGACAAAACCTCCAAGACACCTTAGAGGACACGAGCCAATTGCAAAATCATGGAGAACCAAGGAGAAGCTCAGGAAGTGGTGAAAGCTGATGTTGAGGAATTAAAGGGGCAAATGGGCCAAATCATAGAGGCCTTGAAGGTCCTACAAAGCCAAGGAGAGACGTGCACATCATACCACCAACAATTGGGTGAAGAAGCTCAGATTTTTCCTCCACTTGACCTCCCTCCGAATTACACTCCACCCATGGGAGCCAACGTGGGGCAAGATTATGTTCAAAAGGTTGAAAACAACACGACTACGGGAGAAAATAAACTTGGGGCAACATGTTTCGACAAAACCATCCAGCCAAATGATGTGCACGTAAATTTGACAAAGCAACCTGAGGTGAGGTCTTCACCACATGTTGTTATATCAATGGATGTTGACAACACCGAGGGTAAATTAGAAATGCTTAAGAAGAGGTTGAAAGTTATAGAGGGCAAAGGAATTTTTGAATTCAGTGATGCTGCAGGACTATGTTTAGTCCCTGATGTGGTTATACCTCCAAAGTTAAGGTTGCCAGAATTTGAAAAGTATCAAGGGAAAACTTGTCCAAAGATTCATATAATCATGTACTGCAGAAAAATGACTGCCTATGTTCGTGATGAGAAACTGTTGATTCACTTCTTCCAAGAAAGCTTAACTGGCATGGCTCTCAATTGGTACACCCATTTGGATCCAACTCATATCCGTTCATGGGAAGATTTGGTTGCTGCATTCTTAAGATAGTATAAATACAACACCAATATAGAACCTGATAGAATACAACTGCAGAATATGACTAAGAGCGAGACAGAAACCTTCAAGGGATATGCTCAACGATGGAGAGAAGTTGCAGCCCAGGTGGAGCCCCCTTTAAGCGATAAAGAGATGTTAGCAATGTTTATAAGCACAGTGGAACATCCATTCTACAAACATATGATAGGTAATGTCTCCTCTAATTTTGCTGATATAGTGATTATCAGAGAGAGAATTGAGGGTGGAATAAAGAAGGAAAAATTGACTGGAATCCTACCTCTCAATTCTCATATGTTGCCAATGTATCTCCCATTTTTTACGCTCCGCCATATCAACCAAGAACCTTTCCTCACCCCAAACAGAATTGGAAACCTAAATCCAAACCCACTCATAACCTTGACCAAATCAGTAACCAAAATGCTCTTAATCTAGACAAGAGGTTTGTGAAATTCACTCCTATTCCCATGACCTACACAGAACTGTTACCAGATCTTCTCCACAACGCTCTAGTGACTGTATGTCCTATTAAACCTGTACGACCTCCTTATCCTAAGCATTATGATCCAGATGCAAGGTGTGATTACCATGGGGGGGCTGTCGGGCATTCTACTAAGCAATGCATGACTCTAAAGTATAAGGTGCAATCTTTGATCGATTCTGGGTTGCTATGTTTGAAAGAAGACAAACATTATGCTTCTCCATATACTGATTGATCATTTTGTGTGAAGGTGGACAAAAAATTTTATGTTGATGATACTTTAATGGTTGTTTGGGTAAATTTATTTTCCTATGTAAATGGTATCAATTTGTGTTTTCTAAGCTTCTTTCTACCTTTATGGTTGCACCGATGTTTTAATTGTCGTGAGTACATTTTCTTATGGATACTATGTGCTTCATTGGAGCGAGTCCCAAAGGTGTCGTAGAGAATGATAATAATCATAATAAAACAAAAAAAGTGCAAAAAGAGAAAGGAATGTAAAAATTCATGGTTAAGTTAGTTGTTTTTTTTTTTGCGAATCATCAAATTTATGACTTTCCAAGAAAAATGAATCAATAAAGAGGGATGTCATATTTTCTGTGGTCAAATGCTTAATCAAGATTAACTTGTTAACAATTTCCTTTTACAATAGTTGTGCACATTGTTTGATAACCTTTAAACTTGTGTCATTCCCAAAGCAAAAGGATTTTGCCTAGTAATAGGTGATAAAGTCCAAATATTAAATATGAGTTTTACACTGGGACAAATTTTGTTAAATCTTTCTTGCATGCATTAGTTGGGTAATCCCCGAAATCTCCAAGGCAAACAAAACTTTAAAAAAATAACTAAAAGAGATTGTTTGCTAAGCTGAAAACCTGAAAGGGCAGTTTAAGCAAGAAATGACGAAATCAAAAGCGAAATAAAAAAAGAGAAAAAGTGATTCGTGTTGAGGCCATCATTTTTATTGTAAAATTAATCCTTGTGAAAATAAAGCAGTCGTGATTCAAAATGATGGGTGGCCATTTTTCTTTATCCAAAAAAAAGAAAAGAAAAGTAAAATATGAATATCCTTTGCTACCCGCTTTGAGCCAAGATCACAATCTTTTTCAAATATTCCCTAAACGAGGATTATCTGCGTGTTAAAGACTACTCAAGAGCGAACATGAAGGAAAGTAATCAAAGGAGCAAGACAAAAAGTCAAGAACTGGGAAAGTTTTTAAGGAAAATCACACGGCAAGAAATGAAAAAAGAAGGAAAAAATGAGAGGAATGGAAAATGAAAAGAAAGATAAAGGCTTAGACCTCCAGATAATGGTTGACACGACGTCTAGTTGATAATTCTTGTTTCAAAATAAAAGCGAGCAAATATTTATTTGGGCCTGTATATCCATTTCTTTCATAACCTTATAGCCATTGGCCACGTTTCAAGCCTAATAAAGTCCACGCTAATTGAAATATGGCTGCTCTGATTTTTCACAAAGTTTAATTTTATGATAAGATGACATGGCTAACAATATAGCCGTTAAAAAAAAGAAAAGAAAAGAAAGAAATAGAAAATGGTGCCTTGGAAAAAGGGAAATACCCTCTTAATTAACCAAAAGCAAGCAAAGGAAAAATGAACCATTTGGACGATCCTTTCCATATTCAAAATTTTTCTCCATGCACAAAACTAGGGCAACTTTTTGGTCTAACATTAATTTCTCACCATAACATTCATAGATCCTTTCCCCATACACCAAAATTGGGGCAGCTTTGTGGTCTCACATATGTCTCATCATAATGTTCATAATATTTACCTCCTGGAGAAAATTGTGAGAAGCAACATACACAAGGCTGTCTCAATCTCTACCAATATTTTTTTCACATATCCCTCACGATGTCACCAATCCATAATCAAGCAGGCGTGCATCAATGTTGAAAAAGGAAAGGTCAAGCATATAAACATGATTTTGAAATTGAGTTTCAGAATTTGTGACATCCCCATTTTTCGGAAATAAAGTGTTGAAAATAAAAAATGAGAAGAAAAAAAAAAGAAATCTGAAACAGACATGGATTTGATGATTTCAAAGAAAATAAATTGACTCCAAAAATGGAAGAAAAGAGAAATAGAGAAATAAAAAAAATAAGAAATAGAGAAATCAAAAGGGTTTTCCATCATGCATTCATGCATTCATGTGTTCATGCATATCAAGATTTCACACATAAACATTGTATTTAGAAGGAAAAGAAAAGAATAATTTTCCATGCATTTGTCATTCACATGTTAGCATAATTATGCATCATCAAATTTGAAATGAAAAACATAAACATGTGTTAGAATAAACAAAATCATATGCATATCATCATAAATGTTCAAACAGAAATGATTAAAGCTTTGGTTCTCTGGTTATTTAGATTGATGGTCCTCTTCATTCATATGAATGACTCATTTCCTTTCCATAGGGTTTGTACACCTCAATCCCTTTCCATAGGGTTTGTACACCCCCCACGAGGTTTGTACACCTCAATTCCTTTCCATAGGGTTTGTACACCCTCCATGAGGTTAGTACACCTCATTTCCTTTCCACGAGGTTAGAACACCTCATTTCCTTTCCATAGGGTTTGGACACTATCCACGAGGTTGGTACACCTCAATGCATTCATCCATAGGGTTTGTACACCCTCCATGAGGTTAGTACACCTCACTTTCAATTTTTGAGACCCTCTACTTAGTAATGGTCGATGATTTCCTTTTTGATTATCAATTTTGCTTAAATTAGTTGTTTTTTGTTGTTTTCATTGTTTATTAAGTTTTTTTAGAATCCGCACGAAATTAATGTTTCTATCTTTCCTTATCTTTTACTATGATCAAATGAAAATGTCAAATTTTTATATTATCAAGTAAATTATAAGAAAAGAGGGGCAACTGTCAACACCCAATTTCGTCCGGGTGAATAAAAATGTTTGAAAAAAAACCAAAAAATAAGTGTTAATTAAAAAATCAATTCAGAATGTGACATCCCCCATTTTGAAATTGAGTTCTGTCGCAACCCATTTCCCCAGTGAAGTCGCCAGGCAGCTGTCAACACCCAATTTCGTCCGGGTGAATAAAAATGTTTGAAAAAAAAACCAAAAATAAGTGTTAATTAAAAAATTTAAAAATAAATTGTCTTAATTTTTTATTTTTTGTTTATTTTTTTTATTATAATAAAAAGGATTAAAAAATGTTTCTTTAAATTTATATTTTTTAAGTAAAATAAGGTTTTTTTTTTCTTTTACATTAAAAAAGTTATTATTAATTATTTTTTTTCGTTTTGTTTAATTAAAATAAAAAAATCAGAAATTAAAAAATTAAAAAGTTCAAAAATTATTTATTAATTACTTTACGTTTTATTTTATTTTATTTATTAATTAAATTCAAAAATTAAAAATTAAAAATTAAAAATTAAATATTACAAAAACAGTTTTTGAAATAACGGTTACTCATGATCTCAACTTCCTCCAACCACTGCTATCAACTTCCTCCAACTCCTCTAACTAGCGCCTAGGGCATCTTTTAATCTACTTGGGTACATCAAATTTTGGGGATTACAGATTCATTCTGAAAAAGAGAATACTCAAGCGTGTGAAGACATTATATTATCTTCTTAGTAAACACTTTCATCCTTACATCAACATTAATTTTCTCATCGGCATTTCAATCCAATTGAGAGTCATAACCCAGAAAAGGAATACAAAGGGATACATCAGAGACATTCAATTCAGTGTGAAGGATAATTCAAGAAAAAGCACAAGGAACGAAAAAAGATCTACCCATATCAGGTTATACCAATTTTGCTATGTTCTGTTTATTTGGTAGCATATTAATCGTATGAAATGCATATAGAAGGTACAAAATATTTTCATCTCAAACATTAAAGTTAATAAACCACACTCAAAACAAAATTTGAACTGGAAAGGAAGGGGTTTGAAAGTGAAAAAGGGTCACGGTGGCATGTTTTGATGGTGGCTGTCTACGACAAATGGTTTTGGGTGGCTGAAACCATGTGGTGTTTGGTTCGGGTTGGCCTCGTGAAGAGGATTGGAGAAGAAACCCATGGGGTTTGATCTTGAAAACGTAATCATAGCACGGAGGAGAAGAGGGGTGGCGTTCGTATAAGATGGCAACGTCGTTCGAACGTTGCAGCAGTGCGAATGGCGACAGTGACAAGGCTTTCAATGGAGGCGCGATGGTGGGAGAAAGACAGAACAAAGAACTTCGATGATGGCGACAAGTCTTTTGATGCCGATTGACGTCGTCGCCGGCGACTCTGGCATTGAGTGTAGCGTCTGTGGTTGGTGGCAGCGTGAGGTAAAAGATGAAGCTGGGGATGTTTCTTTTACGTTGCTGTTTTAAAGAACATGAAGTAATTGTGCATTAGGGTTATTTTAGCAGATTTCACTTTTCTTTAGGCACCTCTATAATTAACTCACGCACCCTGCTTTTTTTATTAAGTTTAGCAGATTCACCTTTCTTCACACACCTCCGTAATTAACTCATGCACCCCTGCTTTTTTTAATTAAGTTTAGCATATTCACTTTTCTCCACACACCTCTATAATTTAATTTATGCACCCCTGCTTTTAATTTGGATTTTGGTTATTTATTTACTTCATGCACTCCCAATGTAATAATCCCACACCCATTACATTAAGTTTTATTTCACCTTATGTACCTGTGTTTTCACTAAGCACACACCCCACTCCTTTAATTTTCTTTTCTAGGCTAGGATGCGTTTACTTTATGCACCATGCGTTTTCTCTTTATGCACCCTATTTTCATATGTGTAGTTTTTTCTCATTGCACCCACAATTATGCACTTCCATTTTCTATTTTCCAATTTTACCTTTTTCTAATTAAATATCACATTTCAATCACATCATTTTCAAAAATAATAACAATATTTTAAATTGAAATAAAAATTAAAATAATTTTCAAAAATGATAAAAATAAGAATAAATAAAATTTAAAATTATTTTCTTTATTTTATCTTTTAGTGTCTAATCGACCATTCGCGTCGCACTACACTTCTATTTTAAATACAAGAATTATAAAAATAGTTTTGGTATCTAATCGACCACTCGCGTCGCACGATACTTCTTTTTTAAATAAAAATGATAAAAATTGTTCTTGGCGTCTAATCGACCGCTCGTGTCGCACGACACTCCTTTTCAAAAATATAAAAAATCATATAAATATTTTGGTGTCTAATTGACCGTTCGCGTCACACGACACTCTTTTTCAAAAAAATACAAAATAATAAAAATGTTTTTGGGTGTCAACCGACCGCACGCGTCGCATGACACTTAATTTCAAAAATGTCAAAAGACAACTTTAAAAATTAAATATTCTAATCAAGTTTTAATCAAGAACTACGTGATCCTTGATTCTCCATTATGAATGGAGATACGTAGGAGCAGGGCAAATCCTTGTCAGGTTCACTTTCCAAAAATTAAAAGGTTTTTCAAATCATTTTCAAATAGTTTTATAAAGAACTACGTAGCCCTGATTTCTCATTTTTTAATGAGAATACGTAGGACCAAGGTTAATCCTTGTCGGGTCCTTTTTAATCAAAAAAATAATTTTGTTCAATATTTTCTTATTTATGGGAAAAATAAATATTTAAATAAACACATCTCTTTTGCAAATTTAATTAAAGGTACCGCCTTTGGGTGGGCGTTGTAGGGTGCTAATACCTTCCCTATGCGTAACCGACTCCCAGACCCTAAATTTGGTTTTCGCAGATTTTATTTTATTTTTATGGTTTTCCATAGTTTTTCAGAATAAACTATGGTGGCGACTTCTAATCTTTTTTTCCAAATCATTTTTTTTAGTTCGTCGTCCCGTTGCAATCTAGGTTGCGACACATCTCCACACCTTTGACACTTGTTTTGAGAATGCCATTGCTGAACTTGAGGTTGGCATAGAACACCTTCACCAAATTCAGATACACCTTGCCCGAAAGCTCAAGGAAAGTCTTCAATTTTTTAGCTTTTAGATGTTGCTCAAGGTTGCCAAAGTTTTCTGCCCTTAGCCAAGACATGCGAATCACCTTAGGAAGAATGATTTGCTTCCTATTGATCTCAATAAAAAATGTTTGAATTCTGTCCCCATGGCCTTCAAACCATATCTCAAGCCTTCCTTGATTCATGGCATTTGGAGAGGATGGAGTAGGTGGGGTGGGGCTTTCAACATCTGAGGGGTTTGTTCCCGATCTTCTAAGAATGGTGAAATGTAGGTTTGGCTCTTACTAGCAAATGAGAATGCCAATGCATGATGCTTATTCAAGTATTTATAGAATCAGCATGTTGATTTTCAAAATTAGTTAATTAAATTGTGCAGATTTTCTGGTTTCAATGCAGTACAGAAAATCACAACAATTAAATGTGAGGGAATCTGTATCAGAGATGTAGTGATGTGTTTCCCATGTGTTTTATGAATAATCCACTCACAAGTAGTTAACATTTAATGCATGTTCATTGGAAATCATGTAATTAAAGCACTTTATGGTCAATGCAATCTAAAATGTTAATTTTAGCTGATGTAATAGCTATTACAGTTGCTACTACAGTCCAAAAACAGTCATGTGATGCATACTTTGATTGGGTCAATCAATTAAAATCAATTCAAGCAAATCCACATCAGCATAAGTGATTTTAACACGTAAAAATACAGAGTTAGTTGACTAAAACTATACCAAAAAACTGATTTTTGCAGTTTTAGCTGACTAAAAATTTCAGATTTCACGAAATTCAGGCCAGACCAATTTGAATCACTTATATGTGTTATTTTTTTATATTTAACATACTGAAACAGTTCCAGAACACAAATTATGCAGATTTTGACAGTTTAAGTGAAATCTATGTGTTGAAATTGCAAATTTAGCTGACTAAAATTCTGGCAGTTTTCACATTATGCAGATTTTTGTCATTTTAAATGCAGCACACATATGATCTAATAAGATTAACAAGCCAAACAGATATCAACATATATTCTTCATGTCAAGAATACCTAATTCAGTTCTAAGCTTATTAAATCTATCACATGCAAGTGGTTTAGTGAATAAATCCGCCAATTGATTTTCAGTTTTCACAAACATGATTTCAATATCACCTTTTTGAATATGATTTCTTATGAAATGATGCCTGATTTCAATGTGTTTAGTTTTAGAATGCTGAATTAGATTCTTAGTTAGGTTGATTGCATTTGTATTATCACAATAAAGACGTACCTTCTCTAGCTTTACATCATAATCCATAAGTTGATGCTTCAACCATATGCTTTGAGCACATGCATGTCAAACTGCTATATACTCAGCCTCAGCTGTAGAGAGTGCTACACATGCTTGCTTCTTGCTATTCCATAAGATTAGACTTGATCCAAGAGGATGGCATGTACCACTCATGCTTTTCCTATCCATTTTGCACCCTGCATAGTCAGAATCTGAAAAACCACTAAGAACAATATTATATTCATTAGGATACCATAATCCAACATTAGTTGTTGTAAGACCTGTGAAATTTAATTAAATAATTAATTAATTAATAAATGCGGTTAGTGAAAGCCTTTATGGTATTTAATGTTAAGGTTTATGACGTGGAAAAGTACTAGCTCAAATGGTTGAGAGTACTTAGTGTGTTAAGAGGACTTAAGTTCAAGTCCTATGTATGCCATTATATACAATTTATTTTATTATTATTTTTAATAATATGCTTGATTATAATGAGTGATAATTTAATCCTATATTTATAGGAATAATCATGAAACATGAACTAGATAAAGGGTTGTGCATTGGTTTGACATTGGCATGGTTTTGGGTTCAAACCTTGGTGAATCCACACTAAATTTTCTTTTTGCCAAAATTTCTTTTGGCCTGAATGTGAAAAGGCAAGGAAATCCTAGAAGCCCAGAGGGGTTGGAAAACTCATGAAGTAATGGCTTTTGAAAGGCAATTACACCTCCTAATGATGGAAATTCGTTTTCTAGCATTAACCACCATTATGCCATGTTTAAAGAGACCATTAAGGGAAAGTGAGAGAGTTTTCTTGACTAGTTTTTGTGAGGGTTGTGAGGGGTGGATTAACAGAGCATACATTGTGCTAATTAAGAGAAAGGGAAGGCTACTACGTGTGGTTGAGTGGAGGAAAGAGAGAAAATCATTGTGGAACCAAGGTAAAACGCGAATAATCAATTTCAAAGCGAGGAATCCAGGTTAGGGGAGCTGATTAATGTCGTTTTAATTGGTTAATAATTAAATGTATGTTGTATCGTATGTTATTGCATGATCGATGTCAATTTTGTTGAATTTCGCGTGTTTGGGAATTTTTCCAGAAACCGCCTGGCGGGTGATGAACTGTCGCCAGGCGACACATGCAATTTTGCCTGTTTTTCTAGGTTTCTGATAGGAACCGCCTGGCGGTGAGCTTAGTGCCGCCAGGCGACGCAAGCCACGCCAACTAATTTTCTGGGTTGATCATGAACTGCCTGGCGGTGAAGAACACCCGCCAGGCGACGCTTTTCGTTTTGGTTTGATTTTCAGGTTTTGCATGTTTTGGGTTGCTTTGGTTCAGAGGAAAAGGCATTTAATAAAATTTGGACCAAAAGGAAGGGATTAAATGTGAAAAGTCATGGTAGTGCGAGGGAATCAAATGAGATTGGCTATGAATGAATGTTAGGGTGGAGGAATTGGGTGTTTCAGAAATTGTATAACAAATTGCATAATGAACTACAAACTTATTGGATGAATTGGGATCGTAAACCTTTGGGTGGTGAGTATTGAGTCGAAATTGAAGGAAATCGGGATGGTTGGGCTGGTTGAAGTTCGCAAGCGCAACGGAAGGGCTATTGGATTCGTGGAACTGCAGGAACCGTCTGGCGGCACCCAATTGGCCGCCAGGTGCCACACCAAAGGTACGTGCTGTTCTGTTCACGACAAACTTTGTTTTTCGTACTTTTCGCACAACAGGAACCGTCGGGTGGTAGTTTAGTCCCGCAAGGTGCCACCTTCCTCATTTCTAGGCGCTAGGCGCCACCATATTTTTCTGGTTTGTGCAATTTTCGTAAAACTGCATTTCCCGGTTCGTTAACCGTCCCATTTAGGTGAAATTTTGACAAGTGGTCCATAACATTTAGTTATTCACTTTGAACGGTGGAGATTTGATTTGGATGACAGTAGCTAGAGATATACGTTACTCAATATTGCTGATCTTTGAGTCTTTGAAATATATGATTAAACTCTTGATAATTTCAAGTAACTTCTAATGAAGCATTATTGGGTTATGTGGTAAGTCTATATCAATTTGAAAGTTCCTTTGGATTAGTCACATGTGGAGAATTGGTTATTGATGAAGGCATGTGTGTCAATATTAATTGCATTGGTGCATAGGATCATGTGCTTAAATTGTTACAATGCTGCAGCTTATATTTCTTTGAGCATGCGTTATTCATAAGTTAGAATTGAATGCTAGCATGGATTTAAAAGGGGAATATATATATATATATATATATATATATATATATATATATATATATATATATATGAAATGTGAATGGATTGATTTTACTTGTTCTGGGTGCTTAAAAACTAGTACTGCGCAAGTACTAGTGTAACGCCTGGAGGTGGTGTTTGACCGCCAAGCGATAGCTACAAAACCAGTACAGAATTGAAGCGTGTAGTGCTTGGCGATAAGGGTTGTCCCGCCATGCGATACTTGTAGAAACAATAGCATCAGAGGCACTTGGCGCCTGGTGGCATGTGTCCCCCGCCAGGCGGTCTGGAAGCCTTTGCGCTTGGCGACTCGTGTGGAGCGCCAAGCAATTTTTGATAAAGCAGAAATTATGTTTTGCTTGCTTTGGATGTGCGTGGTCTACGAGACTTTGGGCGATATCTCAAGGGTCAGATGCTGGAGTATTCCTAGAGTTGTGGCTTAGGATGGAGGGTAATACAAGCATTCTTTGAGTTGTGGCTCGGAATAGCGAGTGTTCCCGCATGTGTTCTACAAGTGGTGGCTTGTAGGTTGGACAACAACGATAGCTTGAGATTATCAACCAAAAACGTAGAACATGGATTACATGGTGGTGGCCATGTGTGATGAGACCAAAAGATGGAGTTCCTTTAATGTGTGTGTTTTGTTATATAAATTATTGCATATGTTTATATTCCTTTAGCTCACCCTATCTGCGTGTGTTTGGCGATGATCGTGTACGCGGTACATGGGAGTAAATGATGTTGCAGGTGGTACTGGTGGAGCGTAGAGCCGGAGCGTGGGCTAGTTGGGAAACTTTATGGCAGCATTTTATCATTTTTATGAGTTTTAAGGATTTTCTTGTAATCACGTGAATTACAGAACTTGGCTTTATAATGAGACTGAGTTGATAATGTATTGTGTTTAATAAATATTTGGATTGGATTTGGTTTTATCAATGTAATAAAGTTTTAAATTCCCGCGATTTTTGGGAAACGATTTATAATAAGTGAAGTATTATTATTATGTTTTTGTTTTATTATTTAAATTCGTAATATCTGGACGGGATGTTACATTTGGTATCAGAGCAATGGTTTTCAAATGATTTTTGGGGTCTGTGGGGAGTGAGCTTATCGTGTTCTGCTTACGAGTCAGTATCTGATTTTTTTTGTGTTAAACCTTTTATTGCATAGTCATGACTTAAGCTATGTGGTTTAATCCAGCTAAAATGTGGCGTGCACAAGCTTTAGCAAACAGGAGAAGAAGGGATAATACTGGGGCAGATGAGATTGCACATGCGATTCATCGGATGGTGGACGCGATGCAGCCTAATGCAGCACAATCCAAAGCTAGAGTTGCACTTACTCGTGTCGTGACTATGGAAGACTTCATGAGGCACATGCCAACTAAGTTCACTGGTAAGACCACTCCGGACGAAGCGGATGCATGGCTGAGGGAGTGTGAGAAGATATGCTGAGCGATTGGGTGCACTGATGCACAAAAGTTATCCTTCGTCACATTCCTTCTTGTGGTAGACATTGAGTACTAGTGGGTGGGGATGCAACAACTAATGCAGACCCGCGAAGAGCAGGTGACTTCGGCTAACTTCTAGACACAATTCTTGGAGAAATACTTTCCTGACAATGCCAGATATGAGCGGAAGCAAAATTCCTTACCTTGCAGCAGGGGACTATGATGGTACAGGCATATACTGATCGGTTCGAGTACATGGCGAGGTTCTACTAGCAGGCTGTCACCAAAGAGTGGCGCTGTAGAAAATTTGAAGGTGGTCTGAACCATGAGTTGCGTCGATTCCTCGTACCTTTGAGGATCCGAGAGTTCCCTGTATTGGTGGAATAGGCAAAGATGGTGGAACAACTAGAGAGGGGCCCAAGTCGGGTCATGAGGGCACATCCTAACAATAACAGCATCAATGAGAAACGACAAGAGAAACCCTACACCAGACCTCAACATGAAGGACGAGGGATAGTGAAGTGTTTTAAGTGCGGAGGAGACCGTTTTCGGCGAGTTTGTCCAGAACTTTCAGGAGCAGAGCCGGAAGAAAAGAAGTGTTACAATTGTCGCAAGCTAGGTCATTACACGAAATCTTGCCCCGAACGGGGGGGAGTCTGAAGTGCCCCGACAACATTAAGGTAAAGTTTAAATTGTTTGTTTTTGGAGTAGTGGAGCATGTTATTATAGTTTGTGGGATGTATGCTTGAAACTCTTTCATACCTTTAAAACCAGGTTGTACTTTTATTCATAAGACTAGGGAGAGACGAGTAAAAGGAGTTGCTATTTTACCCTTAAGACTTGGAGAGTCGGGTAAAATGGAGTTTTCGGTTAGTGTAAGACTTTGACCTAAGCTTAGTGACAATGTCCTTGCTGGGTTTTGTTGAGTAGGCAAGAAATGTTGCTTGTGAGGCTTAGGAAAAGTTATGCTCTTACCGGGTTTTGGTGAATAGGTAAGGGTGGGACTCTTGTTGGGTTTTGTTGAACAGACAAGAGTTGTGTTTGTGGGGACTCAGAAGAAGCAACACTCTTACCGGGTTTTGTTGAACAGGTAAGTGGTGGGCTCTTGCCGGGTTTTGATGAGCAGGCAAGGGTGGTTGTTGTGAGTCTCAGGAAAAGCAACGTTCCTACCGGGTTTTTGTGAGCAGGTAAGGGTGATACTCTTGCTGGATTTTGGTGAGCAGGCAAGAGTTGTTGCTTATGGGTCTTAATGGAAACAACGCTCTTACCGAGTTTTGGTGAGAGGGTAAGGGTGGTACTCTTACTGGGTTTTGGTGAACAGGTAAGGGTTGGGCTCTTGTTGGGTTTTGTTGAACACACAAGAATCGTGTTTGTGAGGCTTAGGAGAAGCAACGCTCCTACCGGGTTTTGGTGAACAAGTAAGGGGTGAGGCTCTTGCCGGGTTTCGGTAAGCAGGCAAGGGTTGTTGCTGATGAATCTTAATGGAAACAACGCTCTTACCGGGTTTTGGTGAGCAGGTAAGGGTGGTACTCTTACCTGGTTTTGGTGAGCAGGTAAGGGTGGGGCTCTTGTTTGTTTTTTGTTGAACAAACAAGAGTTGTGTTTGTGAGGCTCAGGGAAGACAACACTCTTACCGGGTTTTGGTGAGCAGGTAAAGGGTGGGCTCTTGCTGGGTTTTGGTGAGCAGGCAAGCGTTGTTGTTTGTGAGTCTCAGGGTAGGCAACGCTCTTACCGAGTTTTGATGAGCAGGTAAGGGTGATACTCTTGTTGGGTTTTGATGAGCAGGCCAGAGGTTTTGCTTACAAGTCTTAGTAGAAGCAGCGCTCTTACCGGGTTTTGGTGAGCAGGTAAGAGTGGTACTCTTGTTGGGTTTTGGTGAGCAGGCAAGGGTAATTGCTTATAAGACCTAAGGAAAGTAATGCTCTTACCGGGTTTTGGCGAGCAGGTAAGGGGTATTACTTGTCTTTCCCGATGCATTGGTGCGTAAGGGGAGAGGTTCTTTCCAAGAAGCGTTGGTGCGCAGGAAAAGCACTTGTGAACTAGAAGTATTAAGAACAGAAAATGTCTTGGTAGAGTGATGAGGGTGCACACTCATGACTATATCTGAGATAGTTTCCTTTCTTAATTCTAAAGGTTTTGGTAAAAGAGAGAAAGGTGATAGGTTGAGTTTGTCTCCTATACCTTTCTTGATATGGTTGTGTTTTTTTTTTGTGTGATATGTGTGTTTTATCTGTAGTGGCTGACAACAGAAACAAGGTCAAACTTGATCTGTTTATTTTACAAGAGTTGGGTAGGGCCTTTAAGAAAAATCCCTTTATCGAAGTTGCGAGTATGCACAAGGATAACTCGATGGGCAAGAAAAGCTCAGTTGCTTCGATGAGCCTAAGAGCGACGTTAGAATCTAGAAACAACACGTTAGGCAAGGGGATCTTCAAGAATGAGTCCTTGGGATTAATAACACAAGTTTGATAAGAGGAATTGAATTTAATAGTTAAAACTAGGAGAGGTGTCAACGCATGTGTGTGTCATGGAGTGGCAGAGTTAAATTGATACTACAACTTAACATAGGGCTGAGGTCGGAAGGAAAATGGGGAAACATATGAGGTGAAGGCTGAAATAAAAAGGGTAGAGACCAAGAAAGGGAGAATTTCAAGATAAAGAAAGGTTGAGGCAGTCCTATCTGCATTTTCCCAAGTGAACTCAATTTTCGAGGACAAAAATTTTATAAGGTGGGGGGAATGTAAGACCCGTGAAATTTAATTAATTAAATAAATAAATAATTAATAAATGTGGTTAGTGGAAGCCTTTATGGTATTTAATGTTAAGGTTTATGATGTGGAAAAGTACTAGCTTAAATGGTTGAGAGTACTTCGTGCGTTGAGAGGACTTAGGTTCAAGTCCTATGTATGCCATTATATACTATTTATTTTATTATTATTTTTAATAATATGCTTGATTATAATGAGTGATAATTTAATCCTATATTTATAGGAATAATCACGAAACATGAACTAGCTAAAGGGTTGTGCATTGGTTTGACATTGGCATTCGGTTCAAACCTTGGTGAATTCACACTAAATTTTCTTTTTGCCAAAATTTCTTTTGGCTTGAATGTGAAAGGGCAAGGAAATCCTAGAAGCCAAGAGGGGCTGGAAAACACATGGAGTAATGGCTTTTGAAAGGCAATTACACCTCCTAATGATGGAAATTCGTTTTCTAGCATTAACCACCATTATGCCATGTTTAAAGAGACCATTAAGGGAAAGTGAGAGAGTTTTCTTGATTAGTTTTTGTGAGGGCTGTGAGGGGTGGATTAACAGAGTATACATTGTGCTAATTGAGAGAAAGGGAAGGCTGCTACGTGTGGTTGAGTGAAGGCAAGGGAGAAAATCATTGTGGAACCAAGGCAAAACACGAGTAATCAATTTCAAAGCGAGGAATCCAGGTTAGGGGAGCTGATTAACGTTGTTTTAATTGGTTAATAATTAAATGTATGTTGTATCGTATGTTATTGCATGATCAATGTCTATTTTGTTGAATTTCGCCTTTTTGGGAATTTTTCAAAAAACTGCCTGGTGGGTGATGAACTATCGCTAGGCGACACATGCAATTTTGCCTGTTTTTCTAGGTTCCCGATAGGAACCGCCTGGCGGTGAGCTTAGTGCTACCAGGCGACGCAAGCCATGCCACCCAGTTCTCTGGGTTGATCATGAACTGCCTGGCGGTGAAGAACACCCACTAGGTGACACTTTTCATTTTGGTTCGGTTTTCAAGTTCTGCATGTTTTGGGTTGCTTTGGTTCGGGGGAAAAAGCATTTTAATAACATTTGGAGCAAAAGGAAGGGATTAAATGTGAAAAGTCATGGTAGTGCGAGGGAATTAAAAGAGATTGGCTATGAATGAATGTTAGGGTGGAGGAATTGGGTGTTTCAGAAATTGTATAACAAATTTTGTTCAAGAATGCATTTTTCACATCCATTTGAGAAAGTTTCAAATTACACATGCATGCATATGCTAACAATAACCTCACAACTTCTAGCCTAGCTACATGTGCATATGTTTCATCAAAATCAATGCCTTTCTCTTGATTATAACCTTTAGCAACTAGCCTAGCCTTATTCCTAACAATGTTACCATTTTCATCCATTTTGATCCTAAACACCCATTTTGTACCAAATTCATTGCATCAGTTTTAAGAACAAGAGACCACACATCATTCCTAGTGAATTGATTAAGTTCATCTTGCATAACAACAACCAAACTACTATCACATAATGCATCATTCACATTCTTAGGTTCAATTTGATAAACAAATGCAACATGTTGAAAGAATGCAAGCTTGTGTCTATTGGATACTTCGTGTTCTATGTCACCAATTATGTTGTCCTTTGATAATCCCCCGGGTTCAATCCACTCCTTGGGTAAGTTGTTGTCTACAGCTTTTTTAGTCGACTGAATTTCCTTTTCAGTTGACTGATTTCCTACAGCAGATTCTAGTTTTGCAACAAATATCTTTTCCTGTGCTGTTTCTTCTTCATCTGTAATCTTAGACATATATTCTTGCAATTTTGGGTTAGTTTCATCAAATACAACATGCATAGACTCTTCAACAGTCATCAATATCTTATTATAGACTCGATATGCATGACTTTGTATAGCATAGCCTAGAAAAACACCTTCATCTGCTTTTGCATCAAACTTTCCAAGACTTTCTTTGCCATTGTTTAAGATGAAACACTTACATCCAAATACTTTTAGGTGACTTAAAACATGCCTCCTCCCTTTGAAAAGTTCATAGGGTGTTTTTTTCAAAATTGGCCTAATCAACACTCTATTTAAAACATAGCAAGCTATGTTGACTGCATTAGCCCAAAAATACTTAGGTAGTGAATTCTCATTTAACATAGTTCTAGTTAGTTCCTCAAGTGACATGTTTTTCCTTTCAACAACACCATTTTGTTGTGGGGTTCATGGTGTAGAAAAATTATGTTTAATGTCATGCTTTTCACAAAAGTGTTCAAACCTTTCATTTTGAAATTCCCTACCATGGTCACTTTGAATAGACATTATCTTAGAACTCTTTTCATTTTCTAGTATCTTGGCAAGTCTTTTAATAGCATCAAAAGTGTCATTTTTAGTAGCTAAGAACAAAGTCCATGTGTACCTAGAGAAGTCATCAACTATGACTAATGCATAAAGATTGCCACTAAGGCTCATGGTTCGAGATGGACCAAATAGATCCATGTGAAGTATCTCTAAAGGTATTTCCGTTGAAACAACATTTTTGGGTTTGAAAGAGACATTAGTCTGTTTTCCTTTTTGACATGCTTCACACACTCTATCCTTCTCAAACTTGAGTTTTGGTAGTCCTTCAACCAATTGTTTTCTGTTTAGCCTATTAAAATGCTGCATATGTATGTGACAAAGTCTCCTATGCCATAACCAAGTGTCATCCTCTTTTGTAAGCAAACAATGGGTGCTAAATGATGCATGATGCAGATCAGCTATATATATTGTTAACTCTTTTTCCTATTAACACAGTTCTACCATGTGCATCATATATCAAGCAATTATTTGGTTCAAACATCACTTTAAAGCCTTTGTCACATAATTGACTTATACTTAGTTATGTTTGAGCCATTCTACCAGCAACACATTCTTGATGTTGAAAGAGGATCCATTGTCTATGACTCCATTTCCAAGGATTCTTCCTTTGTTGTTGTCTCCACAGGTTACAAATCCTTCTTCTTTCAATTCCAACTTTGCAAATTTGGTTTTGTTAGACCCACTAAATTTAAATAATTAAATAAGTAAATATTTAATTAATACGAGTAAGAGAAGCCTTTAAGGCATTAAATGTTAACCTTCATGATGTGGAAAAGTACTAGCTCAAGTAGTTGAGAGTACTTTGATTGTGTGAGAGGACTTGGGTTCAAGTTTTATGTACGCTAATTGTATGCTATTTAATTTTATCATTTTCTGATGACATGTTTGGAATGTGATGAGTAAGTAGATAGTTTTAGATGCAATACTATTGGCATGAAAGATGACTTGGGTGGATTGGTTATGCACTTGAACTTCAATTGTGTGGTGATGGGTTCAAACCTTGGCTTGAACAAAGTAATTTTCTTTTTGCTAAAATTTACCCTAGCATGGAGGTGAAGAGGCAAGTAAACCCTAGGGTACATGGCAGCAAGGAGGGGCTGAAAACATAATACATTGGGCCATTTAGTTATAATTAATCTTGATTAATGCTATTTTTCGTTTTGGTGCAATTAAACCATATTAAGGTCACATTAAAAAGCTAATTAGGGGTAAGAGAGAGAGGTTTTGTGAAGCTGTTATTGTGGTTGCAGAAGAGAGCACGAGTTTGTGAGCTTTGGTGAGTTTTGAGTGAGGTTTTGGGGGGCTGAGTTGAGGGAAAGGAAAAGGAGGACATAGGTGATCAAGGGAGAGCTTGCAAGAGTCAAAGCTAAGCTAAGGAAATCCAGGTTAGGGGAGTTCCTTTTTATTGTTTAAACTTCAATTGTATGTACTCATGAATTGCCTAGGGTTTGGGATTGTATTTTTGTCGAATTATCTGAGTTCCATTCAGGTTTCTGGAATTTTTCCAGAGACCGCTTAGCAGTCACGCTCGACCTGCCAGGCGACACAAGCACTAGACCCATTTTCTGGGTTTTCTCCATGAACCGCCTGGCGGTAGAGGATGATCCACCAGGCGACACGAATGAGACTATGCAGTTTTGGTCGTTTAGGATATTTTGGGATGCCTGCGATGTTGTCGTGATGTTTATATGTTTAAATGTGAATTTTGATAAGTATGGTTGATTGTCCATGTTATGAGTATGATGGATGCGTGAATTCTTATTTGAAATTGGGATGAGGGTTCATGTTGGGAAATTGGGAATAATTATTTTGAATCATGCCTAAGATTAGTGTATTGTTCTATAGAATTGATATTCATATGAATACAGTTTGAATTCTATCATGTGAGAGTCTGTGAAATAATGTCACTGTGAAGAACGAGTATGGTGATTGAAGTGCTTGGGAGACAGGGTTAAACTGAAATAAGTTTGGCAGAACCCATTTGTAGCAAGCACCGCCTGGCAGCCACCCCATTTGTGTGTTCTCGTATGTTGGATGTTATGCTGGAGAAAATAGTGTGTATGATAGGGCCTAATGAGGATTAGTGAGGTGAAGGGAACTCAGGCAGATCATATTAAATAATTCATGTATATGTATAGCATAATTGGGATAAGACTTTAAACTAAATAAGGTTGGATGATGAATTTGATAGGGACCATAATTAATAGGAGCTGGAATGAGGACATTGTGTAATCACTGGTTAAATGATTTGGTGTGGGTTAATTGGTAATGCATTGAGAGTGAAGTAGAATTAGACGTTTATGTCAATTTGATAGTGTGCCAATATTTGAGAAAAATGCTAGGTAGAGTGTAAAGTGCATGTTAGTGTTGTAATTATGTTTGGGTGATTGAAAGTGATGTCGGGGAGTGGTTGCGATCAAATACTTTCATGCTTGTGTAGTTTATCAGTATATATATATATATATATATATATATATATATATATATATATATATATATATATATATATATATATATATTATATACCATATTGACAACTTTGGGGTATGACTCAATGTTAAATTATGGAGAATGGGTTAAACCTAATGATCCCTGTTTTGGTGTGATTTATATACGTATCTATAGTGTGTTGTGCTGAAATTTCCTGAGTTGTATGTTTTAGGGATCCTTTGGGATCTGTTTAAAGTGCCAAAAACCAGTAGCATTGTGCTACTGGTATGGCGCCTGGTGGCGCGAGGCAAGCCGCCAGGCGATAGACAATAAACTTAGTGGCAGTGGCCGCCAGACGAGATGGCGCTTGGCGGTAGGGTGGGTTCCGCCAGGCGGAATTGGAGCAGTAGCAGTATTGGAACCTGCGAGGCGCCTAGTGGTAGTGTTGTTTCCGCCAGGAGGAAGACGTGCTGCAGGGGCTCTGGAGGAAGCGTGGCGCCTGGCAGCAGACTTGGGGTTCGCCAGGCGGTGACGATGCAACAACACTCCTGTTTGGCGCTTGGCGCCTGGCGGTGTGTTATGTCTGCCAGGCGGTCTAGACCTAGATTCCGCCTAGCGGCGTGAGATGCGCGCTAGGTAGTTTTGGTTCAGTGATGGTGCGCGAGGAAAGGTTTCTATACCGCTTTAAGGGATGTTCATGATGCGATGCTTTGGCTGGGGGCCTAGTTACGAGTGTATCTTGTATTGAGGTAACACATGACCACTTTAGGTTGCAACCTGGTGGTTTAGGAAGTCCAGTGGAGTGTGCGGGTTATGGCTCGTACGGCGGGGTTTCAGATGATTGCCTTCTTTAGTGCATGCTGATAGAGTTTTGGTAGTCTGGGAACAACTACAAACTTAGGTTTGTTTTGGGGAACTCCACTTGGTGTCATAGTGAGATGTTGTGGTAAATTTATTCCCACGTGTGGACTATCAGGTGGTGGCCTGTAGTCGGAGGGGCGAGTAGACACTCGTGCAGCAAAGATCAATCATTGATCTCACCTAAAGGGTATAGAAATGATAGACGTCTAATGCAAGTGCTAGAAATGGGGAAGTAAGAAAAATGGAGAACAATATTAACCTGAGTGTTAATGTTGAAATGATGTAATTAATATTAATCCTTGTTTGGTTTTATTTAAATGAGCTCACCCTATCTGTGTGTTTGGCGATGATCATGTAACTTGTTACATAGGAGCAGATGTTGATGCAGGTGAGCAGGTTGAGGCATAGAGACGGAATGGGGACCTCTTGGGAGTTTTTACTGATTTTAGTTTGTCATAATATGGTTTTATTGTAATAATTTCATAGATAAAAATATTTGTATTACAGTATTGTCGCGAATTATATTATTTGGTTTGGCATGTTGAATTTAAAGATTTAAAATTTTCCTGCGTTTTGGGAATTATTGATAATAAATGAGGTTGTTTTATTAAATTTTATTTTTATTTTGTTTTAATAAGTAATTTCCGGCTAGGACGTTACAGGTCTTATCTCCTGTCATATGCCTTGAGCAGCCACTATCTAGGTACCATAGATCCGTCTTTTCCTATTTTATGACCTGAAAACAACATAGTATTACATGGCACCCTTTGATAGTTTGGGTCCAACATGGTTATCCTTTCTAGATCCTTTTGGGATCCATTTCATAAATCCCTTAGGTACATCATACTTTCTAGCATAGCAACTTTTAAGAACATGACCCATTTTCATACAATAGTTGCAGGAAATGAATGGCATAACATTTGGCTCACTCTTGGAAAAGAAACTAGAGAACTTCTTGGATTTCTTTTCAGGGATAGGTGTATAACCAAGTCCAACCTTTCCAAAAACACAATTTTGAGAGCCAAGAACAGCTTCCAGATTTGCTTTTCCTCTTGTGAACTTTGCACAAGTTTTCAAAGGATATTTCACTTGATTTTTCAAAGTAGTGCAGTTTTCACAAGGTTTTCTAGCCAGCAGTTTTTTAGAACAATCAACTGAATTACTATAAATCATTTCCAAATGTTTGAAATCAGTTTTTAAGTCAATTGCTTCTGATTCTAGTTGGCTAAATATGTTTTCTAGCTAGCTATTTAATCCTTGTAGCCGATTGTTCATGACAACAATTTTGTTTACCTTACTATGCAACTCTTCAAAGTCGTGCAACAATTGGTAATAGTCATTCTTATCTTTGGATGACAAGGAACTTACTTGGCTTGATGAGGATGATTCATATCCGGCCATGAGCCATAGGTTTGCATCCTCATTTCCTTCTTGAGATGAAGTGCTTATTGAATCATCATTGTCCTCCCAAGCTATATAGGCACGTCTTTCCTTGCCCCTTTTCTCCTTTTTCCTATCATCAACCTTCTCCTACTCTTTGTTAACATTAGGACATTCAATCTTGATATGTCCTTGCTTTCCACAATTATAACATGAGAATTTAGAAGAATTACTTGAATCATTTTGTTTAGAATTGTAACTCCTTTGATTACCTTTGTTGCCTTTCCTCTTGAGATACTTCCCAAACTTCTTGACTAGTAGATTCAAGTTCTCATTATCACTAGATTCAACAACCTCTTCCTCGATTTCATCACTCTTCTTAGAGCTAGCCTTCAAGGCTATGGATCTACCTTTTTCTCACTTGTTTCAAGCTCACATAGCCTTTGCATTTCAATCTCATACTCTTTAAGCTTGCCAAACAACGCAGTTGTTGTGATGATGGATAAATCTTTAGATTCAGATATGGCAGTCACCTTTGGTTGCCAATTTCTATAAAGACACTTAAGCACTTTGATGTTTAACTCCTCTTTGTCTAATTCTTTGCCTAGACCCATGAGATGGTTGACTGTGTGAGTGAACCTCTTTTGCATCTTGAAAAGCTCATACTCTTGAATCAAGGCATGCTTCCTTGCTCTCTTCACTTCACTTGTTCCTTCATGTGTAACCTCTAGGACATCCCACATTTCCTTTGCATTCTTACATTAGGAGACCCTAAAAAATTCATCCATACTCAAAGATGAAGTGATGATGTTCTTGGCATTGCAATCATATTGAGCTCTTCTCCTTTCTTCATCAGTCCATTCACTCCAAGGTTTGTCCACCTACTTATTTTCAACAACACATTTAGGAGTATATGGTCCATTAACTATTGCATCCCAAATTCCTTTGTTTATAGATTCAATTAAAATTTGCATCCTTATTTTCCAAAACTGATAGTTTAGGTCAGAAAACATAGGTGGTCTATGAATATAGGCACCTTCAGCAAAAGGAAGTTTACTTTCAGCCATTTCAAAAGATTTTTTATCAAACTTGAATACCTTTCAAGAACCTTGCTCTAGATACCAATTGTTAGTTTTGAAATGGTGAGTTTAGCCAAGAAGGGGCGGTTAAATTGGCTTTATAAAACTTTTTCAAAAGCTTAAACCTCTGTTCAATTGAATCTAATAGACTGGAAAGTTTTGATGTAAATGCAGCAAACCAGTACACTTCCAGTCGATTAAAATTTAAAACAACAGACTAAATTGTTCTTGATGCTATGAAACAGTTGATTAAAAAGACAAATGAGTCGGCTAAAATACTGCAGAATTATGCAGAATGCAGAATTCGCAAATTCAACTCAAACAACAATCTTTTACATACAAGACTTGTTCCAATCAGTATTTATAACAAGTATAAAGCCTCAGATTACACAAGAACGCATTAAATCACACCAAAGATCAAATTGCTTGGTTTTCTTGAGTTTTTAAAGAGTTTCAAAGAGAGTGAGATGAGGGAAAGAAGAATGCACAACTATGTTTATACTGGTTCACTCAATCACAGAGCTACATCAAGTTTACCAGGACACCCTGAGCCTGGTTTCCACTATATTCAAAAGTTTTACAAATCACACACCAAGATTACACTTTTGAACAACAAAACTCACAAGATTTTTGACTCACACAAAAATCTTGACAAACACCCTACAAGAATCACACTTGCAGACCTAAAATCACATAAGGCAAACCATCCAGAGACACAAGAACATCCAAACCTAATGGTGACTGTCCCTAGCCAACCATACATGTGTTCTTCAAGCTACTCACAAGCCAAAATGCCTCCAAGATCAACCAAGATCAACCAAGATCTTCAAAACACGAGTTCCAACTGTGTATTGCAGAGAGAGAGAGCTTTCCAGAGAAGAATGACAAAATTTCGTGCACAAAACCTCATATTCGCAACTTTGCTCGCGAAAACATATTTTATATAGTCTGGTTTAAGTGAAAACAGTCGATTGAATTTTTGTACAGTCAGCTGATTTCACCTAACTTAAGTGAAATCAGTCGATTGAAAAATAATTCAACTGACTGAATACATTCATACCAGAAACTATATACAACAAGTATTTTAACCTATTAAAACCCATTTTAACAGATTAAAAGAGACACACTAAGGCACACAAGACATCTAACATATGTAATATAGCCTACCAATAAGATATAACACTAACACATTACATTTAACATGTTATTTACAGATTTAACACACTAAAACTTAATCTTCAAATGAATCTTCATCAATCTTCATCAAACACCTATGATCTTCATGTGCATGGCTTTATCAATTCTTTGCTTCAAGCTTGCTAGTGCCAACACCCAAGTCCTCTCACACAATCAAGTACTCTCAACCATTTGAGCTAGTACTTTTCCACATCACGACAATCAACATTTAATGTCATAAAGGCTCCCACTACCTGCCTTTATTATTTAATTAATTAAATTTTGGGGGTCTTACAGAGCATGCTTTGGAGAGTTGAATGAAAGGTTGATCCTAACAAGTTTTGTAAACATTAAGTTAAGACCATTAGGATTCCATTTCATTGATTTGTAAGACTTGTACTAATCTTTTTATTAAGTGGCTTTTGTTTTGTGCAAATACCTTGCGTGAGATCATATCTAACCAATACTATTTTCGTCATTTTTCTCATAGACATGCCAAATTGTATGAAAAAGTGGAAAAACACAACAAAATTAACCACTCACAAGCCACCTTACAGAGGAATAAGGGAAGAAAACATAGAACAAAAAGAAGAAGAACTCTTTATGAAGATAGTGATTGATTTCATGAAGATCAAATACTAATGTATAGATCGAGAATAGTATGTTGTGACTTGTATCAAGAAATAATATCTAAAAGTCATGTAAAAGGTTCATAGTTTTTAGGAGAAAATGATCCTAAAATGTATTTTGAATGGAAGCTAAAGGAGTAATTTTTTTCAAATGTGTACACTTTTGAGGACATTATTAAAGTTAAACTCGTTACTCTTGAATTTGAACAATATACCTTTGTGTGGTCAGACCTAAAATAAAAAAGAAGTGCTTAATGGTAGAAAGCTAGCCATTATTACATGGTCTAACCTTTAAATGTGTATGGGAGATATATTTGTTCATTCCTTTTACAAGAATGAATTGTGCTTGAAACATTTTGTCCAGTAGATAAGGAGTGTAGAAGAGTACTACAAAGAATTGAGAAGAGAAAATAAAGCATTGAGAGAAAAAAGAAAACATAAAAAGAAGTTAAAGGAAGAGAGGAGAAGAGAAGGAAAAATAAGAATTACTTTCCAAATCACATTTTGAGATTATTGAAGAGGAATCCTTAAAGCGAGATTTCAAAACTTTTACTTCTTCTACTACTACAAATTAAGAATGATAAGAGTCCATCTTAGATTTTTATAATTGTAAGGTGTTTAAGTTAAAGTTGCTCAAGAAAACTCCTTTTGCTTTATTCTTTATGCTTTTTACTTTCCACTCTCCTCCCCTAAGATCCACATCATCTTCACTCTCCAATAATATGGCGCCACCTAACTTATGCTCTTTAATCCTAATCAATCCTACAAAACACATAAACTTAGATTAGCATCATGGCTTAAGTCAAGTCAACTTTAGTCAATAAGTCAAACTTAGTCAAAGTTCAACAAGTCAACTAAGGTTAAGTCAACTAAGTCAAATGAAGGAAACTATAATAATCAGGTGCAAAATAAAGATAAAGATGAAGGACTATAAGCCCTTCTAGACATACTCATTGTGATCCTTTTAGGGAGAACTTCCATGGCATCGTGTGTGGTCAAGCCTTCATTATCCTCCCCTTCTTGGATAGAATCCGACCACAAATTCTTATACCCTACATTGAAAGGAGAAAGATCACACATACTAAATGAGTTACTTATGTTATAAGTAGGAGGCAAGTCTAAATCATAGACAATGTTATTGATCTTCCTAATGACTAGGAAAGGGCTATCCCCTCATGGGAGGAGCTTGGACTTCCTTTGAGTAGGGTCAAGCCTTCATTATCCTCCCTCCTTGAAGATGTCTTCCCTTCTCCCTTTATTATCAACCTCTTGATGTTTCTTGACCATTTTCTCAATAGTTTCCTTGAGTTGTGCATGCAAGTGTTGGATCATCTTAGCTTTTTTTTCCCATCTTGGCAAGTCCATGCCTCATGGGTGGGGAGGGGAAGAAGATCTAAGGGAGTCAAAAGATTAAACTCATAAACAACCTCAAAAGGAAAGTGGGAAGTAGTGGAGTGCACCACCCTATTGTAAGCAAATTCAATGTTAGGAAGAAGTTCCTCCCACTCCTTAATGTTTTGGACTATCATGCACCTCAACATTTGACCCAAAGTCCTATTCACCACTTCGGTTCGGCTATCACTTTAGGGGTGACAAGTTGTAGAAAATAGGAGTTTGATTCCAAGCTTCTCCCATAATGTCCTTTGCTTTCATATTTTTGCCCATATTTAATTTTTATTTTTGGGTATTTAATTGAACTTTAGTGCTTAAAAGAGTGATTTATTTGACAATTATGATAATTAGACTATTTGAGCTTGTGTGATAAAAACGTCTTAAAAAGTGATTTTTAATTGCATAAATTATTTTTGGATATTTTAACGTTTATTGATGTAGTTGAAGTTAAGATTAAGATCATTTAAAGGTGGGAAAATAAATTGATTGAAGTTACAAAACACCTTTAAATAAGGCTAAAATCAGCAAGTTCTGAAAAAATCACTTTTGCATCCCATACATTACTTATACACTCCCCTATTTCCAAATGGGCCTCACAAAACCTTCTTCTACACCTCTAATATGTCTATGTTCACTCATCTTTCCACTCATAAACTAAGGGGCACTCAAATCATGCCATGTGGCAATCCCTAACTTTTAAATCATGTCATTAGGCTCGTCGCTGGTAGCCACCGCGCTGTCAACCTTGCACTTGTGTCAAGAGCCACCACGAATAGAACTCCTTCGCTAGAGATAGCGCGGATCTATACAGATCGTCATCGCGAAAGCACCAGCCAACTTCGTCCACACAATGCAGATCGCCACCATCTTCTCTAGCGCAACGAACATCCACACACAATCACTACACCTTCACGCCGTGAAACACCATGGCAGTGCCTACACCTGTACCATGAGCTTTAAACGCCACCGCAAAATTAACTTAGATCTGCAAACCCAGATGGCATCAATGGCAGAACCCTAGCACCTAGGCAACCAACAACCACCATTGCAGAAACGTGAGCTCCATTCTCACATCAGATCTCGTCCACCATTGTAGCAGCGCTTCCATCACGTTTGGAGCGGCAACTACAGCCTTCATGATGCAGAAGAAGCACACCTTGGCAACTCCTCATTAGACAGTCAACGAGTCAAATATGGTCAAACAGTCAAAGGCTGGTCAAACATTGCAGATTCTGGTCAAAGATAGTGAAATCGTCAAACAAGAGGGGCAAAATTGGAAATTGGACAGAGGTAGTCAAACAAGTGGGAATGGCTACGAAATCGATGCTCATATTCATTTACGTTGTCGATCATTAAGGTTTCATGTTTCCTTTCTCTTTTCTATTTCTCGGTTTGAACTTCATGGTAGGAATGAAGTAACTTGTGCGTTTGTACTATTGGGGTTTCATTGTTCAATTCTTGATATGTATTCTTGTTTCATAGTTCTAGTTGCTTTTCTGGTTTGTGTGTTATCATTCTAAGTGTTGTTGTTACACAAGTTTGGTTACGTATTGCATTCATGATTCCATTGTCTGGAATAATGTTTAAAAGGTTAAAGTTTGCACATGATAGAATGAAGAATTTGTTTTCGATTGATTTACTTGTGATTATAATTTATGCTTAAGGCTATTTGGGAAACTCTGTCCGAATGACTGAGTTTACTCCTTGTTTAAACTGTTTCAAATGAGTCCTACTATGGTATTGCAGGTTTGAAGCATAAAGGAATTAAATCTTGAAACTTGAGGGAAATGATTGGGTTTATTTTTATATTGTGTGTTAAGTTTGTGGTGTAATGAATAGTAATATAGTTGGATCGCTCATATGCATACTGCGATTTTTTGTTCTAGAAATAGTAATGTGTGATTTGATAAAAGGAGTTATGAGATAGTTCTCAAAATAGTTAACAAATTTTATCAGGTTCTAAAATATTTGGAAAATTTTTTCTGTTTATAATTTGAGATATATCAAAGATAATTAATTAAAAATCTTTATTTAATTATTCAGCAAATTAATTCTGTCCAATTTCCAATTATGACCCTCTTGTTTGACCATTTGACCAATCTTGACCAACTTTGACCAAAATTTGTCCAGTTGACTATTTGACCAGATTTGACAATTTGGCTTGTTATTGGCCAATAAGAGTTTGACATGTGTCAGATTTCTCTCTCTTCCAAATCAGATTTCTCTTTCCTTCATTAGGCTTTTGCTGTGTTTCATGAAGGAAGGCAACTACAATGGTTTGCTTCACGTGTGTGTGGTGGTTGTATTTTCATGGTTGGCAACAACGTGAAACTGGATATGCATTTTTTATGGTTACGTTAAGATGCGTTTTGCACCTCCTTTTGTGATGTTCTTCTTCTCCAGCGAGGTTTGTGGATGGCAACGGAAGTTCATGGTCGGAGAATAGTGTAGGTGGCCAGCGTTTCGTATCGATGGAGACGACGTAGTGGCTATCGTGGTTGTTGGTCTGGTTCGTTGCTTCCAGTGAGAATGGTGGCAGATTTGTTCATGTTGCAATGATGAAGGATGGAGGTGCAGTGGTTGCCAATGGTGGTCCGGTGACGTGGCTGCTGCCAAACGTAGTTTCTACCATCAATGGTTTGCTCCGACGTGGCTGATGGTGGCTCCATGGTGAGGTGCGTGAAGGATGGTGCCATGGTGGTTAGGGTTTCTGATTAGTGAGGGAGAGAAGAAGATGATATGTGGCACCATTTGGTTGGCTGAATTTTGAGTTATTGGATCATGACACGTGTCAACATGTGGTTGGACAAATTTAAAAGTTGGGGATTACCACATGGCAGCATCTGAGTGCATCTAGTTTATGAGTGAAAAAATGAGTAAAACTAGACAAAGACGGGAGTATAGAAGTAGGTTTCGTGAGACCCATTTGGAAAGAGGGGAGTGTATAAGTAATGTATAGGGTGCAAAAGTGATTTTTCCAAATCTTGCTCATTTTAGCCTTAGCCTTATTTAAAGGTGTTCTGTAACTTCAATCAATTTAGTTTTCCACCTTAAATGAGCTTAATCTTAACTTCAGTTGCATCAACAAACATCAGAATATCCAAAAAGAATTTATGCAACTAAAAATCATTTTTTAAGACATTTTTATCACACAAGCTCAAATAGTCTAATAATCAGAACTGTCAATTAAATCATTCATTATGCACACAAATTTAATTAAGTACTCAAAGTTAAACATCAAATGAGGGAAAAAATATGAATTCATCAACTCTCCAAGCGCAAATCGCCTAGACTCTACCACATGGCACGCATTTATGAATGATAAGACAATGTAATCATTACGACAATGCAGAAAACCCCTCATTAATGCTCCACAACTCCCAATAAAGCCTACCTAGCACGATAGCATCTCAAGCCTACCCAAGCCTGCCTAGGACGACAACACTTCACCAAGCCTGCCTGACACGGGGCAACACCCCAATAAGGTATGCCTAACACGACAACACTTAACCAAGCTTGCCCAACATAGTAGCACCTCATCAAGCATGCCTAGCATGGGACAACACCCTAATAAAGCTTGCCCAACGTGGTAGCATCTCAAGACTCACCAAGCTTGCCTAGCACGGTAACACTTCGTCAAGCCTGCCCAACACGACAACACTTCATCAAGCCTGTCCAGCACAACAACACTTCATCAAGCCTGCCTGACACATCAACACTTCATTAAGCCGGCCCAGCACGACCAATAACAAATACACATATTCTAGCCAACGACCAACTGGAACATTACACAACCATCTACAACTCGGCAGCGTGGTTAACCACCATCGCGAGTAACACATCTTACGCGCAAATCATACTTCCAAGATTGGGGATTTATGTACCTGCCCGACCTAATAGATAATACGGTCAACAAAGGCTCAATTTGCTTCACTATTAAAATAGGTTACAAGATACATCTATTAAAGGAAATATTCACATACTAGCAAATATTGGTAGTATGATTATGCTCTGATACTAAATATTCACAAGATATTTAGTATATCTAGTAAGTTATCACATTATAATTGTTCTTATCATATCATGATAAGTTATTATTTCATTGATATTGGTTAATATTTTGTTACCTGTTCTATCACACGGGTCTAAGGCCTAAAAGGTGTTATAAATACACTTACTATCCTCCAAGGAATACTCATTTAGAAATACACTTTCATGTGCTCATATTCTCTCGAAAAAATATCTCAATTCTCTTATTGACTTGAGCGTCAAAGAATCTTTTATAGGTGAATCTTTTCCTATATCTCAATCCTTGGAGACATCCCAATGAGGTCTGTCAAAGCTTCCTGATCTTGCCACTTGTTCAAAGACTCGTCTCAAGATTCCAATAAGAAAAATTTTTTTTAAATATATTTTAAAATATTAAATTCATATAATTTGAAATTACCGTAGAAATAATTATAAAACATTAGAGAAAAGAAAAATCAAAATTATGGATAAAGTTAATTATATATAATTTCTAATTAATTTTTCAAGACACAGAGGACGATAAACAAAGTTTTAGAGTAAACTATATTCATACACATTGCATATTATTTTTTTTAAATAATTCTACATAAACTTCTCTTTCATTGTAAAATATTATTTTCTATTTTATACTCCATATTTATTATTCTAAAGTTTTAAAAACATTACCCTTAAAATCTTTTACGAGAAAGATCATTAAAAAGAATAAGAAATGCAAATGTGGTTTCAAAAATATGTGCTCCAAAAATATTATCATAAAAATTTACACAACATTATCACAATAATTATATTGTTAGTGTTTAAAAGAATTCAAACTTTTTAGTCTTATGATTTATGGTTTTTTTGAAAATTCTAGTCTTATAGACGGAAATGTTTTATAAAATTGGAGATTTCTAATAAAATGTAGGTTTAATTAGTCGGACGGTACTCATCTTTGTTTAGATGTGTCAGTTTGGTACCTGCTCTTGAAAAGGTGTAAATCGAGTCCCAAGTTTTGAAAAAGTGTCTCAATTAGGTCCTTCCAGAAAAAAAAAATTAACGTCTATAACTTTATTCATTACTTTTATTACTAAATTTTAATATAAATATTAATACTTAATTTTATAAGTCATTTTAAATATCATTATCGTTAACGGCATCAATATTTTTTTCTGAAAAGAACCTAATTAGGACATTTTTTTAAAAAGTTGGGACTCAATTGACACCTTTTTAAAAGAAGGTACCAAACTAACATATTTAAACGAAAATGAGTATCATCCAACTAATTAAACCTAAAATGTAAGTCGTAATTTAAATGTAAAACTTACGATGAAACGTCTATGATTACTAGGCATGTTAAAGCGGGTCAGGCTCGCCAGCCCGCCAAGAAAAGGGCGGGTCAGATTAGAATATCCAACCCGCCAACTCGTTATGGTTCAGCCCGTCTAACCTGCCAACCCTTTTTTTTAATGTTTAAAAATAAAAAATAATTTAAAAAATAAAATTGATATATTATATAAACAAATTTATATATAAAAAATTGTAAACAAAAAATTTTAAAAAGTTAAAAGAAAATTAAAAAAAATTAAAAAATTAAAAGAAAAAATGGTAGGCTAGCCTTTTGACCCTCCCTGAGAGGGACTAGGGGTGGCAAAACGGGCCAGCCCGACCCATTTTATCCCGACCCGTATGTGGTAGTAAAAAATGGGGCGGGCCGGGCTGGCCTGTCAAACAAAAACAGGCCAATAATCACAACCCGCCTGTATAGGACGGGCTAACGGGTCGGGCCGGGTTGGCCCGTCCAGTTTTTTTTTTCTTTTTTTTTAATTTTTTAAAAGTTTTTTAATTTGTTTTCAAATTTTTTAAGTTGTTTTATTTTTTAAATTTGTTTATATATACATATAAATTATTATTAAAGTCATATTTAATCAAATAAAATATTTTTTTAACTTTTAATTGATTAGTTAATGTTTTTAATTAGATAAGTTAAAATAATTATTAAATTTACATATTAAATTATTAAATTATAACTAATAATTCAAACTTAATTTGTAGGTGTTAATGATTTAAATTACAATACTATTATATATTTATACATTTAAAATATATAATATAAAAAATTAATCTTTTTAATTACTTTTATTTTATTTTATTTTTTTAAACGGGTCAGGACTGGCTGACCCGTACTTTGGCCCGTCAAGTTAATGGGCTGGATGAGACGGGTCAGAACGGGCTGACGGGTTGAAATCTTTAACTCGACCTGTCCTTTTAACACGGGCTAACAGGCTGGCCCGTTGGGCTCAACACGTTTTGCCACCCCTAAGAGGGACAGATTGCAATATCCAACCAATTTTGTTGTGATAGCCAGCCTGACCCAACCCGTTTTTGACGGGTCAAAACATACTAGAATTATCGTTTTGACACCCTAATGATTACTAAACTTTACTGTGTTGTACTTAAATAAAATATATATAATAAATTTTCTTAAAATTAAACTAAGTAATTCTAAAAATAAAAATTTATAACTATTATGAAAAAGAGGAAGACGACATTTGATATTTTAGGTCATATTTTTTATAAGTACTTTTAAGAAAAATATGTTCGAGTTAAAATTATCTATAAGTTGTTTAATATTATTTTCTTTAAAATGTATATTAAGCTTACTCGCATATCCACACAGGAAACAAACACCTAGTATCTTCCTCGTACAACATCCTAATACAATCACGTGTAACTCGTTCTTATATGTATGCAAATTAATGTGATTTAAATGAGTGGTTGTTGTATGAAGTAATGAGTATTGAACATACTGCATTCAAAATTTGGGGACCTGTGGTAGTATAGCAAGTATTTCGCACATAACTAATCACTAGCTTCATCCTGTTTCATTTTTATCTAGTCGTATAAAATACTTTTCATTTTTAATTGTTTATTTGATTTTATTTACTAGAATTATTATATTATTTTTAATTGATTCTTTATCCTTTAGTATTTGTATATGTTTTGTTTTGTTATTTTTTATTATTTGTCTTCATTATTAAAAAAGATCAGATTTTATAGTTAATATAAAATGATATCGTTAGTAACATTGGCGGAACTACATGTTGACAGAGGGGAGCCATGGCTCCCCCAATTCTTTTTTTTGAATTTTTTTATATATATTTATATATCTTTTAAAATTATATTTATATATTATTTATATTAAGTTTATATTATGAAAAATTATAATAAAAGATAAAATAAAATAAATTTAATGGAGATATTGATTTATAAAAGAGATTATCTTTTCACCATGTAAATTATCATGAAAGTGTGAAAAGAAATAAATACAAAGAGATAGATTAGGAAATAGAGGTCGAGAAACACATAGATTGATATTGAAGTATACATTCTGGCATGATCTCTCACAGATCAATGTTAGTATATCTTATTATGATTTATGTATATTAAATTTATGATTCTTTTTAGGATGTTTCTCCCAAAT
>Ga0214544_1003026_pt1 | contig 35132 bp, 18 predicted proteins | sample CNSS3metaG_FD_160074 | JGI IMG/M metagenome (GOLD analysis project Ga0214544, IMG submission 160074) | Root nodule microbial communities from cowpea collected in UCLA plant growth center, Los Angeles, California, USA - CNSS3 | ecosystem: Host-associated > Plants > Roots > Nodule | place: USA...
ATATATATATATATATATATATATATATATATATATATATATATATATATATATATATATATTGAAAATCAATTATAACGTCAAACTAAACATACTAATAATCGATTCCTTGTTTTTTGGAATCAATTCTATGGTTTATATATGCTTAATATTATAATATAATAATATATATATTTATATATATAATAAATGAATATATATATATATATATATAATGATAAAAAATAACATATAATAATAATATAATAAATAACAAAAGTATATAATAATAATATAATATTAATAATATATTATTTTTTATTATAACGAAAAATAATAATTTTATATTTTAATTAATTATTTTTTAATTTGTCAGATCAATAAAATTCTTCACAAATTTTCATATGTTTCATTCTAAATTTACTTTATCATAGTTTTCAACTCTGTTAAAAGGAAAAAAAAAATACTTCATCTTTTAAGTCTATTCGAATTCATCTACTTCCTCTTATAAAATCAATCATTGAAAAAAAAAAAATCCTTAACGCTGATAAGTAGTACATTATTTTTGTAAATTGTTTTTAGTTTATTATCAAGATATATTTTTCAGTAAAATTTAATTTTATTCAAGAAAGTTACCACCTATTTATTTCGTAACATTGGTTTTTGAAAAATTTAGTTAAAAATAAGTCTTAGTGTATATGTTTCTTGAAAATATTATCTCTTGAGAAGTAAATCAAGCACGAAAAACATGCTTTCCAGCATTCAGATTTTCGAAAGATTAAATTTCTTTTTCCAACAAACATTTCGTTAGTTTTAAAAGTGGTTTTAAAACTAAAAAAGCTTTCAAATAACTTCTGCTTTGTTTTGAAAGCTCTTATTTTGAGTTCGAATAACTATTCATTTTACGTGTTTTTCTAGAGTTTATATTTTACCCGCACACACTCACTGTTCCAGGAAGCTCACCGACACCATTGAAAAATCATTAATCATTTTAAAAATTATGAGAGTACAGATAGTAGTAAAGAGGTGCAGAAAACAAAAGCCTGTCTATTTTGTGAGATTTGGACTACTTTAAATGGCCCAGTTCAAGAACCTCAATTTTTCTTCATCTCATAGTGAGCTGCTACTTTAAATCCCCATTTATGTCGCAGCTTCCTCCCTCTACCCTCTGTTTCTTCACTGTTCTCCAAAACACAACACCTTCCCATGCACTGTGCCCTACTCAACATTGTGTCTCCCCATGCACCATGATTCTAAGCGCAGAAGACATTGAAAGTGGGTGCGCGCATCCCGAATTAACCATTCTGTAACATACTTTTTTCCTATTACCACGTTTTATCCATTGCATGTGTTGGGTCAAGAATAAGAGTAGGACTCTTGAGTTGCACATGAAAGAAAAAATTGGAAAAATACTTTCAGAATGGATGTTCTTTGGATTTGAAAATATACTTCCAAATACCAATTTGGTATAAGATTTTTGTATTCTGTATAAGATGTTATGAAAGGTATTTTCAGACTTGGAATATATTCTTGATTGGGAAATACATTCCGAAATATAAAAAATGTTTCCATAATAGGTATTTTGAAAGTTATTTATAGATTAAAAATATATTTTGGAATACTTATTTTAAAATTTATTTCAGCATCCGAAATAATTTAAATAATTAGGTGTAGTGATTTGATATATAAATTCAAAATTTATTTTAATGTAGATATATAAATTGTAATTAAGCTTAATTATTAATTTGGTTTCAAATTAAAAATTGAAAAGAATAAAATTAAATGATGATAAAAATTACTAAATTGAAAATCATCTCCATTATCTTAACATATGACACAATCATAACTTGTCTCATGACAATTTTTTTAATTAAAAACAATAAAATTAAAAGTTTCACGAATTATATGTAAGACAATTATAACGTAACACATAAAATATAGAAATTTTAAAAACTAACACGTAATATGAATAGACATGTTAATGTTAACTTGATTACATTACATTTTTTAAAAAATTAGAAAATTAAATTAAATAAGAAAATAATAAATGGATCAAAATAAACTAAATCAATAAATTAAGAGACTAAATAAATAATTAATCCTGATATGTATTATTCTTTAATTATATTTGGAGTTCTACTATGTAAAATAGAATTTAACAAAAATGAAAAGAAGTATATATTATGAGATATGAATACCTACGGTAACTTTGGTAAGGAAGGTATAGTCCCCTTCTTCAGTATCGTTGAGTAAGTGTTCTTTTACTGCAAGTACTTCCAAAATCCAAAATCAAGTGTTTGGTAACTCACGATCTTGGAAGAACCCTAGTCTCTACACACAAACCGCATTCACTCACTTCCTATGAAGATGCTCCGAAGGATCCTGCAGTTTCAGTTTCGATGCACAATGAATTCAAATTCAAGTTCAATTAAGCTTTATTTCGAGGTCTAATTCTTCTATAATGTGGAATTCCTTCTGGAGATCCAGGGATCGTTTCTCCCTGGACCAACTCAGGTCACTACTCTATCTTGTCTCACTTCATTTCGTTCAAATTTGCCCAAGTTATCACCATTGATTATTGATTACTGTTTTCTTGGTTTTCACTATTAAGGTACTTAACCGATCAATTGACGAAGGTACAAATTATTAATGAGGTTAATAAGGTAAGAATGTGATTAGCTAGTCTCTGCTGTCAACTTTCCTTGATATGTTCTTCATGGTTTTCCCAATTTTCTTAATTGTGCTATGTGTGGAAGGGTTTTGTAATTGAGGCACTGAGATCAATTGCGGAGTTGATAACATATGGTGACCAACATGACCCGAGTTTTTTCGAGTGAGGTTCTTCGGTGCTCATGCTTTTTATTGGTGTAATATTTGTTTTGCTGGAAGTTCAATGTGTCCTAGCTTGTGACAGATTCTTCATGGAAAAGCAAGTCATGGGTGAATTTATACGTGTTCTGAAACTTACCAGGACTGTGAGCGTTCCACTTCAGTTGCTGCAAACAGTGAGCATTATGGTCCAGAACCTAAAAAGTGAACATGCTATATGTTAGTTGAAAACCAAATTGAATTTAGACTTTCGTTAGTTTCTCAGTGAGGTGTACAAATGTTGCGGGTTAACCAACTTCTTTGGGTGTTTTTTGGCAGACTATATGTTCAGTAATGAATATATAAATTACTTGATTACTTACCCGTTTGACTTTCGAAATGAAGAGCTGCTGTCGTACTACATATCCTTTTTAAGGTTCGTTTTGACCTTTAAGTTATTTTATTTATTGAACTGGTGATTGGTGGTTGATGATTGCATTCATAGAATCTGTTTTGTGGTGGCAGTATATATTTGCTTTTGTTCATTTCCCATCTCCTTTCTATAATATTTCTTATCAGTTTTCTGTTACATGTCTTTTGGTTATTGAAGGGCAATAAGTGGAAAATTGAACAAGAATACAGTTTCACTGCTTGTGAAGACTCATGGTGTAAGTTTGATGTTCTCTTTATTCTAATGTTTTTCAATTATAGCCCTCAAAGTAGTTTTAAAAGGTTGTCTGTAAAACCATTGGTTAGTGGGCCTGATGTTCTTATCATTGGGATTGCAAATATAGTAGTGGGGTTCCCTAGGTGTTTGCTCTCAAATGTTGATTTTATAAGGTGGATAAATAATACTGGTTTTTGTACTTTGAACAGAAATCATTAAAATTTCTTGATTAGTAGAAAGATAAGATAGGAAGTGAGGCATAAATACAGTAAAAATCTGTTGTATATTCCAAGTTTTTCTCATTAATGATTAAATCTTATGAGATCATTAATGTTTTTCTCATATTCATACTTTGATCATTTGTGTGTAGTTATTCATTTACCTTTTGAGTATAGTTTTTGTTGTTCTTTTGGCAGTGGAGGATGTTATTCTGCTTTTAGTTTTGGGCTATCCAAATGTGTTCACTCTATCTTCTGTGTTTAGGACGAAGTAGTTTCATTTCCACTGTATGTAGAGGCCATACGCTTTGCTTTTCACGAGGAGAGCATGGTTCGCACTGCAGTACGAACTGTCACTCTTAATGTCTACCATGGTGAGATTTTATTGTTTTACATAAGCCCTCTTCTGCAATTTTTTTGTCCGTATCATTTCCTTCACGAAAACATTAACTCAACTTTTATGCTGACAAAAATTATAATTTTCTTCTAATACATTTGTTGTACAATTTTCAGTTGGAGATGACTCTGTCAATAGATATATAACCAGCACTCCTCACAAAGATTACTTCTCAAACCTGGTTTCATTCTTTAGGAAGCAGAGCATGGATTTAAATAAACTGCTTTCTGATACACAACTGTAAGCAATTTCTTTTCTCTTTTGTTTGAACTTTACATTAAGATTCTCTTGCACCCTGAAAATGCAATTGTGGTTCCTGAATCCGAGACAGAAATCCGGGCCCAGATTCAATGTCTGCAATTATTGCTGCTATAGATGAAATTGAGGATAATCTGTACTACTTCAGTGATGTTGTTTCTGCTGGAATTCCTGATGTTGGGAGACTGATTACTGATGGCATTATGATGATTTTGACATTCCCATTACTTCTTCCTTCCCTAAGGGTCATGCCCAATAATGTATGAACTTCACTTTATGGCCTTGTCATTTTTTTTAATCTAGTTTTGTCTTTGTTCAAGGGTCTTCAAAAATTCCGGAGAGATTTTGATTCTTATTATGCAACATATCTTTATCATTGTTTGATATGCATTATTATAGGACATGCAACACGGTGCTGCCCCTTCTCTATACTTACTTTGTTGCATCCTGAGGATTGTCAAAATCAAAGATTTGGCAAACACCATTGCTGCTGCTCTCTTTTATCCCTCAAAGGCCTTTACAAATAGTTCTCAGGGTAATTTCAATTGCTTTATATCTGATCATGATTTTACATCTGAATGCCAAGGGTTAGATAGTGATAATCTCACCAAGTGGGAGACAAGACACAATGTTTAGTATTCCACATTCTTTTAGTTCTTCAGGTTTTCATTCAGATGGTATTCTAGTGCAAAATGATTGTACCAGTTCAAATTTGTCTTTAAGGTAAAACCCCATTTTTTGTTACATAACTTGTGTTTTTTCTTACTATATGTAATAAGTTAGATATATTAGTTTCTTTTTGTATTTCTGTCTGTCACCAGAATTGGAAACAATCAATATGTCATGCCAGCTTAAACTACCCTGACTAAAAGTTATTCAAGTGAAATATGTAATGCTGTTTGCTATCCGAATAAGAAAAGAAAATGACACTGTGTACATCCTTCTGATTCTATCTCAGAATTAAAAATGTTTCAGTAAATTATTTGGTAATATTGGAGTAAAATTATGTTTTATCATTTTATTATTGAAAACCAAAAGCCAAAGTATCAGAATGTTATGATGTTGCTCTGATAGCATTTTTGAATAAAGAGAAACTGTATTATTTTTGAGAATCAAAAGCCACAGTTCAAGAGAGTGAAGTCAGCTATGTATAGCTGATCTGGAGAGACTAACAGAATGTAACTGTCTAAGAATATCTGTAAGATAGTTACAGAGTATAGCTGTCAATAACTTAACTAAAAAGGAAAGGTATATTTACAATAGTAGTAAAACTATGCTGAAATAGGTAGTAACTTGGTGATTATGTAGGCTTGAATTGATATTTTTGTGTTTGTTCTACTTTAACTTGAGAGTTAAACTTCGTTTACAGGAAGTCTTTTCCATGTTTTTCCTAATGACTTTTATGATTGATGTAGGGAGGTTTTGCTTGCTTATGTAACAAAAGGAAATGATGTCCTAGTTTTGGGTTCTTTGAGTGTGCTTGCTATTCTGCTGCAAACTAAAGGTTGTCTCATTGAATTTTTGTGTGTCCTACTGTTGCACTGTTTTCTGTTTACGTAGTATTTATTGTTCTGTAGAACTTGATGAATCAATGCTTGATGGGCTTGGAATTCTTCCACAACGAAAACAACATAAAAAACTGTTATTGGTAAGCTGTATTCTTCCATTTTTTATCTTTTTCATTTTATGAATATTTGATGGTGTGCTTTTGTACATAGTTTGGGGGTGGGTTTTTGTAAAACCATTTATTTCAACTACAACACCAACCTGATATTTATACAATGAATATAATAAATAGACCATTTTCTAATTACAACAATATTTTCTTTAGACATTGAACCTAGAAATTTACTCTAAATGTACACAAAACAGTATACATTTTAAGCACTTTCCTTGAAGTTAGATCATACACAAGTCACATGTGCTAGGCTTTTTATAGAGATAACTTATTAGAGGAGAAAAATCCTGAAGCCCATCAATTCAGTTATTGTGAATTGGCTTTGCATATTTTGTGCAGCAACTTTAGTTGGTGAGGGTTCAGGCGAAGACTATTTTCTAGTTACAACAATATTTTCTTTATACATCGAACCTAGAAATTTACTCTAAATGTACACAAAACAGTATACATTTCAAGCACTTCCTTGAAGTTGGATCATACACAAGTCACATGTGCTAGGCTTTTTATAGAGATAACTTACTAGAGGAGAAAAATCCTGAAGCCCATCAATTCAGTTCTGGTGAATTGGCTTTGCATGTTTTGTGCAGCAAGCTTTAGTTGGTGAGGGTTCAGGCGAAGAACAACTTTTTTCATCTAAAAGTAATAGGGATGGCATTGGTACTGATATCAATGTCTATCATCAAAAGATCAAGGTTTGAACTTCCATCTTTTCACAGCAATTGTTGATTTATTTAATATTAACAACCAGTATCTATTTAGATTTTGGAATCTATGTTGCTTGAAGGTTGACTTTCTTAAGTTTACCATGTTTTACAGGAGCAGTATGGAGTATCTTTCCTGCCTTCTGATGCGGGAATAAGTCCTCATATACATAGATTTCAAGTAAATGTTGTATATAGTGGAGTCATGTTGATATGTTATTTTTTTGTTATAGTTTCACTGTGCCTCGTGAAAGTCCTTGATTGCATTGCAGTTAGTAGGTTTGTCTTTTCATTTAAAATAATGGAACCCTAACTGTTAGGCTCAATGGTGGGAAAACAAGGTCAGTTGATTATTGTTGTAGTTTTTGTGTGTTTAAGAAAAGCAAAAGTTCCACACTGCTAGTTCAATTTCTTTCAAGGCTTTATATACCAACACTCTCCTTATTCCTTTAAAGTGGGTACCAAGTGTTGGAGGGCTCATGCGCAAGAAGTTGAGGTGTGAGATTGAGCCTGCCGATTTCCCTCCTTCTGTGTGTGATAAGGAGGTCCATGTTCTTGGGATACTTGCCTCCCAAAGTTTCCTTCTTGTCTCATAGGAGCAGAGATATTCCTTCTCCTGTATTTCTTAATTTTAGACAAGTAGAGGAAAGTGTATTGAGTTATTCTTCACAAACAATTTGTTATTCTAAATTTAGTTAACATTACATTTTTCCACTAACCTTTTTGCTTAAATTCATAATAGTATTATGAATATGTGCTCAATAGATCAAAACCAAAGCAGTTTATGAAACATTTTTAACTTTTTTCGAAATTATTCTGTAAAAGTTTAATGTGAAAAACTTTTAGACTATCGATGTAAAACTGAAGTTACCAGATTTTTTACTGTTTACTCAGGATAAGTGGTTATTGTATATCTGTTAGTGTGCAAATACATGCATACATTTATATTTTTTGTGAAATAATTTAGTTTGATAATTTTCATTGAACTTAATTTACCATTTATTAGTAATTATCAGAGGTAGAGTTTTAGCACAATGGAAATATCGTCTTATGACTTCAAGGTCCTGAATTCAAATCCTGGAAATAGTCTCTCCTTGGTGGAGTAAGGTCATGTGTGTCTAAGAATCTAACCTTCCCGCACCACGCTAGTTGGTAGCCTCATGTACTGGATTGCCCTCTTATATTAGTGTAAATTTCAGAAGACTTCATACCAAATGTATGCGTTTGCCATTAAAACTATTTCTTGTTGGGCCTTAAAGGATGAAATGTTATTGGCATCATTTCCATTTTCTTCTTAGTAATACTTAAAAATTCATGTTTTGGTGCTGCAAGCATTGTCCAAAACTACTATTCACCAAATGCTTCTTTGCAGTTTGTTATGTTTGATTTATTATGAATCCTCTGTTTTTTCAGGTGATTAATGCATTAGTGAGCCTCAGTTGTCGCTCTGATATATCTGCAGAGATACTATGGGATGGTGGATGGCTTTTGCGTCAGTTGCTTCCTTACAGTGTTTCAGAATTCAACAACCATCACCTTGAATTACTGAAAGTAAGAATGGATGGGGCTTCTTTTCTAGCAACACCCTTGAGAACTGAATACATTCTCTTGTCATCACGTGGTGTTTACAAAAATATGGAAGTCAAGAGTACTATTATCAGTCCTCAAAATTAGTGCTTACCCCCCTCCCCAAACTCCTCCCCTTCTTGGACCCTTCTCTCATTATGCCCTCTATATTTCCCATATAGATGTCTTGGTACAATCAAGGTCCGATATCATTTGAACCATTTACATAATTCAGTCAATGGTTTTCAGTAGGAATCCAGTAGATATTTTAAGAAAGCTGAGTAATTGGAGACAAGATATCAGTATAAATATTTATAGAAATAATAAATGTGTTGTCTGAAGATTGTACTTTTTGATAGATCATGCCTTGTTCATGAATAGTCACATTAGTAGGCTGTTTGTAGAAATTAATGAATAGAATATGTATCGAGAGTGCAAAAGAGATGATCTAGTAGAAACAATTGTAATGGAAAATGAAAATGTCTGTCTGTCCTACTAGTATCATCTGCACCATTTTCATCTCCCAATGCAATTATATCAATATTCTTTTGTATACAGGTTTCATACAAGAGTTATGCTTCTGCTCTTGTAGAGGAGGTTAGAGGTATTTGGTCCGACTTACTTATTTCTGTTCTCTGTGATGAATGGAGAAAGTGCAAAAGAGGTGAATTTTTATATCACATTGTTCTGCTTGTTTGATTGTGATAGTTGTACTTATGTTCTTGAACAATTTTTTTTCCTACCTGTAGCAATGGAGTCATCATCTCCTCGGAAAGAACCAAATTGCATACTTTTGCTACCATGGAAGATTTCTTCAGGAGGTAAGCTTGTATCTGTTTCAATTAATTTTTCCTACGAGGGAAGAGTGAGAAGCCTTTTGAGTGATCCCTCTGATTCTTGTCACTGCAGGTCATATTCCAGAGGGGTCATCTTTTGCTGCTGGTAAAAGAATGCATGAGTTGGTGAAGGTCTGTACCTCTTTCTATGCTCCCTGCCCCGACAGGCTTTTTTTTTTTTTTTAAAAGTGCAGTGTGGCATAAAAATGTGAATTGGAGTTCTCTATTCTGTTTCTTCCTGGGTTGTGTATTAATGTGTAGCTTTATATGATGAAGATCTTTTTGTTGTCATTTTCCCATTTAGGTATTTGTACTACTGCACCAGCTTCAGATATTCACTCTTGGCAGAACTTTATCAGAGCAACCACTGATTTACCCTCCTGGTGATCTCCCTGCAAACTGTCGCGCCCAAGGTTCTGGGATTGACGTGTCAGGCCCAAAGGCAGGAACTGAAGTCAGCCTCGGTCAGTGATGTGAACTGCAGTTTCTTCTACTCTCTACAATGGTTTTACTTAATTTGAGATTTATTCTTTGCTTTAGGATGAACAGAAGAATAAAAAGAAGGAAGAAGAGAATAAGGAGGGAAAAAGGGGAGGGTAGAAATAAAAAGAGTGAGGAGAAAAACATCTCAGTTGTAATCTCAGCTGCAAAGGATTTTCTGAGAACCCAATCCAAGTACATTGCCAAAGTTAATAGTCTAATCAATCAAATAGTAACAAGTACCAACTTTATACCAATTAATGAAAAGACAAGTGACAACAAAGAGAGAAAGCTGGTGTAGACAGTCATGAGGGACTTGGAGTGACTGGTGTGCATTGTTTGGTGTTTCATGCTTAGACTCTGATTTTCTCTTTTTCTTTTCTTTGTTTAGTTTTTGAGGATACCTTATCATGTTGTTTTATATCTCATTTTCTTCCTTAATAAATTCTATTGTATCAAAGTAAACTAACATTGTCATACTGACTTTTTTTGAAGTGTCTAAAATGGGCATTGGCCATGTGTGAAAGGATTTTCTCTCTTCTGTACTTCTGAACATGGGCATGTCTGTAGGCTGTAGTGGTTCAGTGCATATAGGAACTGATTGTGTTACAAAGTATTAGGTTGAAGGGATGATTTTGAAACTAAAGTGGAAAAATATATTGTGAGCCTTCATGTCATTATCACATATTAAAAGGGTTACTTAAACCACATATTTATTGATTTCTGGCAATAAACCTGACAGCAGGCAGCTAATATTTAAATTCCACCTATTTGAAGTTTGAAGAAAATGGTGGTCTCTTCTAAATAATAATTATCACTAATTACAGTTTTCCTTAGTGTTACTTTTTTTTCTTTGTGGGTCTTTTTGATTGTATGTGTATTTGGAGGTTTTCTTCTGTTAGGTTGTCACATGTTATTCCTTTGTGGTCCATGGAGCAACATCAGGCTATTATCTTTAGTCTGCAATCAACTAATTTTGTTGGCAAAAGAGGAAGAATTGAGTTCAAAATTTCATGATGACAAAGTAATCTCAAGCAAATATTGGAAGATAATTTGAAGACAATTTAATTTATGTTTAAAGCTCTCTTGTAATAAGTTAATTATGTTTTGAGTAGTTTAAATTAGCTTAGATCATTATGAAACAGCAGTTAGCTCTAATCTTTCTGGGATCCTTTCTATTTTCATAAAATTCTCTTATTCATTTACCATTTGCAGGCAATGCCCTGCCTTGTAGGATAGCTTTCGAGAAGGGAAAAGAGCTTCATGTGTACTTTCTAGCAATATCTTTAGGAATTTCTGGGTGGCTTGTTGTTGCAGAAGAATTGCCACTGAAGAAGTCTCATGGAGTGGTTCGGTCTGTTGCCCCTTTGGCTGGGTGCAATGTATGTATATTTTTTTTCCTTTGAATCTGTCTTGAGTTAATTTCATTTGGTTTTGAAACATTTCTTTTAAATCTGACAATTATGATGCAAAGTCATTTTGAAAAAATAGAATAAAAAAAATTCTTAGATAATTATTTTCAGCTTGGGATAAATGATTCTCAATTGATTGATGAATTACTGTTTTTTAACTTAATTACCTATATTACTGACTGGTGTTTTAAACTTGAAATATTGTGTCAAATATTTTTTTTTCATAGTTTTCTCGATTTATTCTGGTGGTGATGATACAAAGCCAAACCATTGATGTATTTTGAAAATTTATGATTATTTTTACCCTGATTATATAGTAACCTTCTTATCAAAGTTGTCCTCTTTTTGTATAGCCCAGGATTGATGACAATCATGCAACGTGGTTACACTTGCAGATTCGGACTTCCTCTTTACCTTTTGTAAATCCTGTTCACTTCAAAGACTTTCGGAAAAAGAAAACAAAAGCTTCGGTAGATGGCAGATGGACTTTGTCGTTCAAAGATGAGGAGACTTGCAAATCTGCTTTTCTCATGACTGTTGAGGAAATCAATTTTCTGAGTAATGAGGTTCATAGAAGACTAAAGCCTTTGCTCAACCTTGAAACTCCAATAGATTTACCAGGTTCGTCTTTTTGTTTTCCGGAGGATTCTTATTCGTACAGAACACATCCCAATTAATTTCGACGCCCTTTTTGTATATGCCTCCAAAGAAATATATATTTTAGATTAGTTATTGCTTGTGTCATTCTTTTGTATATTGCGACAAATGTAAATACAAGGGAACATCGTATAGAAAGCTTGCTTTTCCTGCTTTTTTTTTCCTTCGCTTCCGTCTTGCGTTGCAGTGTGTTAATACTGATTATTGGAATATTTCATTGCTGTTCTTTCTTTTGGTCGTGGTTGTTTTTGGCTTTATTTTAAAGTATTTTAAAAAGTTTTGTCCCATATTGCTTTGTTTAATCCACTTATATATACTAATGTGTCTGACAAGAGTTTAAACAAGCAACAACTTGTAGGCTTGTGCATGAGATCAGGTTATACGACTTCTTTTTATTACCTCCCTGATTCCTTTTATAAGTCTTAATTTATTTATTAAACAAATAAATAGCTAAGTAACTTTATTATATGTACTTTAATTATTTGCTTAAATAGTTATATTATTTTGATTACTTTTATCTCTGCTATCTTATAGTATATCTACTGTTTTAGTTTTAATTGGTTATGCATTTGAATAGTCAGAGTCAAATTCTTAAAATAATTATGTATTTTATTTATTATTTCTAAAATTTTATAAATTACTCTATTATAAGTATTCTTGAAAAAAATTAACTGTATCATAACTCTTGAAAATTTCATTTAGAATAGAAGTTATACATGTGCAAGTTAGTATTATTTTTAAAATAACAAGATTGAGTTTATATATCAAGTCAACAATTTTTCTCCACCAAGATCATCAGTTCAGCAATCTTCTCCCAAATTTGTCGCATTTTTACATGTCACATTGTCCACAACAACAGCAATTCCATTAATCATGTAATTTACTTAATCTATTGGGAACCATATCTTCGAACCCTATCATCAATCCATTGTCTCATGTCCCCCAACACAAGGTTGGCAGACTCATCAGGCTCGCCCTGGATCAAGGAATGATACATCCCATCATAAAGCTTCAACGTCTTATCCTCACTGGAAGCCTTCTCGTAAAGCAGCTTGGACGACGAAGGGCACGTAACGCCGTCAGCAGTTCCGTGAGCGGTGAAAAACGGTGCCGTCACTTTGGAGAAATTATCTTGCACATACTGCGTCACCCTCAGAAGCTCCCGCATGGTTCCCACCCTAGGTGGGCCCGTGTACCTCCGAGGATTCGAAGCTATAACCTTCAACTTCTCAGGATCCCTAATCGCCTTTCCCACCATCTTGTTATCAGGCATCGCTGCCCACGTGTCAGCCAAACCGAACAACAGACCGTACATGAACAAATGCACCTTGCTCGGTTTCATATCCTCGGGGATAACGAAAAGCGGCGCCGAGAAAATCAGGCCCGTCCACGTCCCCGGATCTGATTGGAAGTACATTAGCATCGTCGCTAAGCCCCCCATTGACTCGCCGAAGAGGAATGCGGGGAGGGTTTTGTAAGACTCGCTGCGGCGGACGTCCAGGAAGAAGGAGAGGGACGTGGCGGCGACGGTCTCCATGTCGCCGAGGTAGCAGCGGAGGCCTTCGGAGCGGCCGTGGCCGAGGAGGTCGGCGGCGAAGACAGCGTAACCCCAGTTTGCGAAGCTGATACATATTTTCTGGAAGAGCCAACCGGTGTCGGAGCCGTAACCGTGGGTCATAAAGACGGTGGCTTTGATGGGTTGGTGGAGAGGGAGGAAGGATTGTGTAAAGATTTTGCCATTGGGGGTTTGGAACTGGGACTTGGTGTTGCGGACGCCTTGGGAGGTGTAGTATTCCTCTTCCGGCATGTGGCCCCAGAAGTTTGGGGGAACCTCCGATGATGGTTCCGGTGCCATTTTTGTGTGTGTAGCTGTGTGGAAGGTGAGTTGAAAGAAATAGAGAGAGGGAGAGAAGTGTGTTAGGTTAATTGGGTTGGTGAGTGGGACCCAGGGAGTGGTTGAACCAACCAACCCCACCACTACAAGAAACTTTAAACATTTTGTTGGTGAAGATGTCAATGTCTCATGACACCCTTGCCCCATGCCTTTTCTTTCATGGTGACTAACTTTAGGTAATCAATTCACCATTTTAAAAATAAGAAATCAATATAAAACATATTGCGACTTTGTTAATATTTTGAAAAAAGAATAAAAGAGAAAACGCGAAAAAAAACAATGAAAATTAAGAACAAATATGAAAATAGAAGAGAAAAACATTATTAATTTCCATTTGAAATAACGAAAAAAAAATACTACAAAATTTCATATGTAATATTGATATAAATAATCAATTATAAACATAGCTGATTATCTTTCTAAATATTGTATTATATTTATATTTTATACTGTTTTGATTATTAGATTTTTTTAATGAAAATAATGTTATTAATAACTATATTTATAAATAAATAATTTAAATGATCATTAAATAATAAATAAATAGAAGTAATTAATTTTAAATCTCAGTATAAAAGCTTATTTATAAAAACATATTAATTTTAAAATTTATTTTTTATGTTAAATGATTTTAACTTTTTTATACATTATTTTCTAAATATATTAATACAACTAAATTTATTTTATTATATATTAATCAAATCATCTATAAGCTTTTTTTCTGTTTACTTTTTCTTTGCTTAATGACAGGTAGACTTTGGGTTGCTGGTTTGGTGAATTTGAATAACGACAAGCTAGGAGCATGGAATACACAGGAACGTGAAATAATCTACATTTGTGACTCTTAATTAGAGAAATATAACATCTTTAGTTTATATCACCTCCCAATATTAAATGTGTACAGTAGTCCAAACAGGAGGACATTATGACAAGACCATTAAACGGTTTAGTTTTGGTTATTTGAGTAATAATGACACTTCATGTGCGGTGGTTAGATTAGAGACATTTTAATTTTTTCACTTACATCATTCTTTGTATTTAGGATTAGATTAAATATATTTTTAGTAGAATTTGTTTTTTTTCAAACTCAAAATTTTAAAAATAAATTTTAACCTAATTATATCAAATATTTTCATGTTAAACTATATTATTTGAGGTGTTGACACTGTTTGACATGTTTTCATTTTAATGTCAATTGAAAAACAAATTTAACACGCAAATAAAATTAAACGTAATTGAGGTAAGAGAACTATATTAGTGTAATTACATTAAATATTTTTTACATGTTAAATAATATTATTTGAGTTGTTTACATCATTTGACACGTTCTCACTTTAATATCAATTGGAAAACATGTTTGACACGTAAATTTTTTTTTAACGTAATTGAGATAAAATAATTATATTCATTCACTTTTAAAATTTGAGGACCAAAATATATCAAAATTTTGGACATAGAAGAATTTCAATTTTACATTAAAGTTAGTCCAAACCGAAAGACACTTATGAAAATACCCTAAAACTCTTTAGTTTTGACTATTTGAGTAATAATGACACTCCATGTGGTAGTTAGATTAGAGAGATTTCAACTTCAGCTCTTGTTTGTTAGTTTTTAGAGTTAAATATATTTTTAATATTTAATTTTTTATACAAGATTGGAATTCGTTCTTATTCGAACACCAAACTTTAAAAATGAATGGATATACAATTTAACGACCAATTATATTTTTTATTTATAATGGTAACTATTTTAGTAACCAATAATTTTTTATTTTTTAAATTGGTATCTAAACTAGTTACTATAGTAACTAAGAGCCTTTGATCACTAAAATTAGTTGTTAATGAAATAATTTTTTGTAGTAACAATTTTGCTTATTTTTTAGAACTTTTAAGAACACTTTGTAATGTTTATAACAATTATAGCACTCTAGTTCTTTGACTTGGTTTGAGTAATAATTTTAATTTTTATTTATAAGAGGAAAACCATACAAAAATTAGACTAAGCTTATAAAACATTTCACAAAAAATAGAACATTCCATTTTGAGAAGACACTCTAATTGTTAAGAAAAAAACTCAACAAAGCTTCTGATGCACCCATAAAATGAAAAAAGAAAAACACTAAATTATAAGTGACCAATAATTTGAAGATCTAGGATTTAGAATTACTAAAATCATCAAACAATTGAAGATACATGGTGTATTCTTTTATGTAAATGGATTTGAAAGAGAGTGAGTAGATGAATATGAATTGATTTGAAGGTAAAATTTGTGTTTTTTTTAAATGATTGAGAGGTGAAAGTGAATGAATTTAGAAGTGAAGTTTCTAAAAGTTTGTGACTGATTTGAGTGGTGTAGTAGATTAAAAAAAGCTTTTATAGATAGTAAAAAAATATTACATTTGAAGATACATGGGATGTTCTTTTATAAAACTGAATTTGAGGGAGAGTGAGTGGATGAATTTAACTGGATTTGAAGAAGAGTGAGTAGATAAATTTGACTGGATTTGAAGGTAAAGTTTATATTGCTTTTAAAGGGATTGAGAGATAAAAATGAGTGAATTTAGGAGTGAAGTTTGTGAAGTTTGTGAGTAATGTAATATAGATTAAGAAAAAGTTTTATAGATAGCAAAGAAAAATTACAAAATTGTCCTTAATGATAATTGTAATATGAAATGATTTTTGGACGAGTAATTTAAAAAAAAATATATTATTCAATAAATTTGAAAAAAATAATAATAATAGAAATAAATAAAGAATACATCCCATTATCGTAAATATCTAATTGTTGACATTTTGTATTATTTTTTACATTAATAATAATTTTAAAAGTTATATATATTTTTATTTCTAAAATAGCATTTAGATAACAATTAAGTAAAAATTAGATAGAAATGTTAAACTAGAATTCAATAAGAGTTTTTAAAACAAAAGTAAAAGCAACGTAATAAAAAAGAGTGTTGCACGTTATAGTAAAACAAATATATTTTTGTAAACGTCTAAGGACGTGTTTTTTAGATGAATTACTGTTAAAAGGTGATGGAGAGTGATGATTGTAGGGATTTATTGTATTCGTTATCGAGGAATACAAAGGAATGAAAAACGCTGATTTACAAGATACTTAACCATTTTGTATCCTGCTACTTAGTATATTACAAGATACAACACCCACACTGCTCCTAATGCTCGAGGTCTGTATATTCATGGTGAGACCATATGATTGTTCTTTTTCTTTGATGTCCCCCACCACTCTACTCTCCTTTGATGTTTGATGTTTCATAACACTTCTGTAGTTTTCCACCATTGTTAATGGTCATTCACAAAGATAGTAACAGTGACGAAGTAGAACGACAAGTGTGTTATTGAAGAAGTAATGGAACCAGATACATTGTAGTTGGATCCGATTCCAACTTCAAAAGCTTTATCTCATTTATTCGGTTCCAATATTCTTGTATACGATTCTAAAATCATGAGTTATCTTGGTTCCTTTATCCGGTTCTAATATTCTTGTATCTGATTCCAAAATCTTGGCTTTAATATTGAAAATTAAAATATTTATTTTTCAAATAAAATATATTATAATATTTTTTAATAATATATATTATTAATAATTTTATTCATCATAAAAAATTAAAAAATTAATTACAACTTATCTAATTTTTATTTTAAATAACTTTAACATTGAGAACAATTTGGTAATTTAACTTTTTCATCAATTACATTTTATTTTTTATTAATCACATCAGCCAAATCCTTTATCGACTCTCACAAAATTTACTTTTAAATTCACTCCTCTATCACTTCCAAATCCCTTAAAAAAAATAACATAAACTTCGAAGTAATAATCCGTATGTAATATCTGATTTACTTATGAATTTAAATCCGTATGTAATAATCTGTAGATAAATTGTAATTTTTTTGTAGTGTTCATCTTCAAATTCACTTAAATATGTTCTCTCTATCTCTCTCAAATCATTCTTCTCAAAAGAACACACCTTATATTTCTTTGTTTTAGGCAAGATGGAATGAAATGTCATCCCTCAAATCTACTTTCGCCATCACTTTCAAATGACTGCAAACAAAAATAAAAACAAGAGCATATTTACACCTCATATTACCTGTCAACAATAAATGACCACGATCTTAGTTATCCTGAATTATTATGACTTTAACATTTGTCTTAAACCTGCATTTTAAATTGGTTAAATCATTTCATTGGTCCCCATTTTTATGGGAAAATCTAAGTAGGTGTTTTTTTTCTTTTGTCTCAATCATGTCCCTATTTTGGAAAATTCGTTGCAATTAGGCCCTTTTCGTTAGTAGTACACTAACAAAGTTAACTATGTGGCACATGTCAGCACGTAGTTTTTTTTTTATAATTTAAAAAGTGCCACATGTCAAACTAACAATGTGTCACATGACAGAGACAATGAGATGTGGCAGTGGCAGTGCCACATGTCACTATTGAATGTGAAAATTCTAAATTTAGTCATTGTATTTGTTATTTTGTCTCAATTTAGTAATAACTTTTTAAAACTGATGCAATTTCATCTTTATTCAAATTGAGACAAAATCTAACCTTTATATAAATGTCACAATGATATCTCTAACAAGATTAAATTTTTATTTACAGTGAACTTTATTTAAATATTATTTCAAATATTTATATATCAATAATTTATAGATAAATGTTAGAGTTGGTTTAAAAATAACAACTTTATAAATTGAATTGTAAAATTTTAAATAAATATATTTATTTTAATTGTTATAAAATTGTTTTAAAATTTTATATTTGAATTTATAAAGTTTTTATTTTCAAATCATCTTTAACATTTATCTATAAATTATAGATATATAAATATTTAAAATAAAATTTAAATAAATTTCAATACAAAATATACATTTAAATAAACTTAATTTGGTTAAAAATATCAATTATAATAAAAATAACATTGTAAAATTTATATAAAAATTAAATTTGGTATAGGGATGAAATTGATTTAGTTTTAAAAAAATTAGGACCAAATTGAGACAAAATAATAAATAGAGGGAACTACATTGAGATATTTCACATCGTGGCACTTTCACTGCCACATCAACCGCTTCTACCACGTGACACAATGTCAGCTTGATACGTGACAATTTATTTTTTAATTATAAAAAAAAATCATGTAATGACACGTGACACATAGTTAACTCTGTCAGTGTACAATAAACATTCACTTAAGTTCGCATTTTGATATTGAAAGTTTGATGCGGACTAAATTGGGATGTGGACTTATGGAATTTTAGGATTCACATTACAATAGGAAATATTACAGGTAGGTCATATAATTATAATGTGGAATATCATGGGTGTTAAAATTTTTTAGAGATTTTGAAATATGAGAGATATGATATATATGATATATATGATAGATATATGCAATATGTTATAGGAGGAACTTGCTATTTTATTTTATTCATATACTCTCTCTATGTATAACGAAATGTAATAGAATACAAAATGTAAGTAATTGGTCTGGATGAAATTGAAGTTGACCAACACAAATTATCTTGAATTCATTAGAAAATGTTATCAACCTTGATATCAATATGTGAGTGAGTTTAAATATTCCCCTTATTTATCATTAGTTAAATAAATCAAGCTAAGGGTGCGCTCTTTACCCTTCGTCGCATTTTACAAATGGTCAATCAACAATCATACTCAATGAATCGAAAATAATCGTCACATGACTTTATGTGATTTTTTTCTAAAAATAAAGTCACAAAATTATTGATTCGATAATTTTCCCTTTCCAAATGCAGATTTATATGATATGCGAACTTAAATGAATGCGGACTTAAGCGAATGCCTACTATATTACTAATGGAAAAGATCTAATTGCAACAAAGTTTTCAAAATAGAAACCTATTTGAGACAAAAAAAAAAAAAAGAATAAGACTTACTTAATATTTTCTTACCAATATTGAAACTAATACCTTATGAATATGTGAACTAATAGAAAATGATTTAATCTTTCAAATTATATAAAAAAAATTCATTAAGTTTATATTTTATATATAAGAATTTATAAAGCAAAACTTTGCAAGAATTTTTCTTAACAATATTCAAGAAAAAAATTGAAATAAACACTTTTCAAATTAACAGACTCAAAAAATAAATAAATTTAGAATTATTATGACCCCGTTGAAAGTTGAGTAAAGAAAAAAAGAGTAAGTCTAAACTGTTAAGCTCGTTATATTTTCGGCTGGACACAGAAGTTAAAAGGGTTTTGTTCGGCTGCGACTGTCTGCACCTCCATTTATTTCTTTATGTACCTCCCTAAATTTGAAAATTCTCCTCAAACTCCTCATTCAAAGTAAAAACCTTAGTTTCTCCTTAATTTGAACTCGTGACATTGGTTTTGATAACAATTGTTAGAATCGAACGCTTATCATTAGACCAAAAACTATAGCCATTAGTTAAGGTATACCTCTTTTTACTTAAGAATGTAACAGCTTAAACGTCACGGTTTGATTGTGACCCGACCTACTTGGCCTCTGTCACAGGACGATTGATGTCACCTCCTACACTCCATTTACCACACCAGCTGCTCAGAAAAAAAAAAAGAATATAAAAAACAACTATTTTTATAATTTTAATAAAAGATAGTTTGGAAATTATAACTTTTATGGGGTTCAGGAAGAAAGACCCATTTTGTTTTGGGTTAGGCTAATGGTTCTTGGCTATCTTTTCCTGCGAAGAAATTATGGGATGAAGAAAGTAAAAGGCATGGTTCTTGTGCTGAAAGTGAATTAAACCTACAATGGGCTGTAACCGAAATTTATTATTATTTTTTTATAAGGAAAAAACTTCAGCAATCATCTATAATCCTAATTTAAATTGAGAAGAAAATGTATATGTTTCTTTAAATTCTTTTTAACTTGTACATAAAAGTTAATTTAACTTTTATAGAAGTTGATGTATTGTTTTTTCTTAACTTTTATAATTTAAAATCAAATCAGTAACTTTAGTGAAGCGATTGAGAAAGTGTATACAATATTAGTTATGAATGAACTGGACTAGTAAATGGGATACCTTAATATGTTTTATTTTATTAAATATTGAAATTGTGAGATTTTTTTTGAACGAAAAGACAGTAATAATTTAAATATGATGAATCATGAATTAAATCAAAAAAAAAAAAAATCTTATATAACTTCGAATGCAAAACATTAAAATAATGTATTTATAGATTTTTTTTTTTTACATTTCATCTCCTTTCTCTCCATCTAATCTAGAACTCCAAACTTTATACTTACATTTTCTACATAAATACCATAAAACAATTATAATGTGAATAAAAAGGTTAATTCAAACAATTACACATAACGTGACTCTCTCTCAGTTTAACCTAAACAACCTCAAGCAATGATTTGAGGTTCATTGTGGTAACAGCTTTTGCTGTATTTAGCTTGTATTCTTTTAAAAAGCTTTGCAATTAACAACATCATTATGAACTTTTATTTCAACTGAAGACATTTGCCAGCTCTAACATAACATCAAAAGAACCAAATTGGAGTTCCTCGAAAGAAAACCTTAATCGGGGACATGCCTTTTTGGAGAAACTAAAAATAATAATAATAATAATAAACCAAATCAGAATTTCTTTGTTTATTTGCACATGGTGTAAGCTAGATTGCCAAGAAAGTGGCACCCCATCATGGAAATGTAAACAAAAGTTAAGACGTTAGACTCCCCATATTTATTAGAATGATTCAAAAGAATGTTGGCACATTCTTTTTCACAACATTTTTCAAAACATTATTTACTTTAGGATAGAAGGTGTTTTATTTTATTGATTCAACAATAAAGAATGTGAAAAAAAGTATCTTAGTTTTCTTCATTTATATTGACTTAATGTTGGGTTATATTTTTTTATATGGGTTGGTTATATATGAGTTATGGTTATAATCATTGAGAGATTGTGGTTCTATATATATGACATTTGTATTATACAAAGCATTTGACACCACTTTTACCCCAAAATCTTAAGACAACAGTGTTATGGGTCTTTATTCTTATATAGTGTTTAACTTGATCTATTCTATCCAACGTGACACTTTGACTCACACTTAGATTATTCTCAACACTTAATAAGCAGTCATCATTGTATTTTAATCTTCAATTATTCTCACAATTGTTAAAATAAAGTGAAAATTTGGAACTCATGAAAATATATGTTTTGAAACATCCCACATCATTTATGATAAACTAAAGAGAGTAAATATTAATAACTATATAATAGACTAAGTCCATGATGCTTAGTTTAAATTTATATTTGACTTTTCTTAAAATTTTACTGTATTACTTTTATACTTTTAGGATTTTCATATTATATTATTGTATTTTTGTTTTTATTTTATTTTTTCTATTAATAAATGATTCTTAAGATAAAAAAATAATGTCTAATGATGCGTTTTTTCCAACAAAATTATAAGTGAAGACTTTATGGATGTCATTGAATATATGTTTTTTTGGTAAATACAATTAATTTGTCCGACAAGTTATTTTAATCAGATAAAAGATTAGTGCATAAATTTTGTCTATTGACGATTGAACATATTTTAGATTTTTCTTATTTTGAATTAATTATTTTAAGCAGTCATTTTTTATTTTACCTTTGTTCATAAAGTTAATACTTTTGTTCGTATACAATAAAAATTCTTATAAATAAAGACCGATACATGCAGAAATGTTTCATAACTTTTGGCTGACTAAGTACATAACTTTTTTAGAGTAACAAATACAAAACATTTTTCTAAACATTTATTTGAGATCAACTTTTACCAATCGAAAATAAGAACATGAGTGACTAATTTATGCTTTTGTCAACGTTGAAAGTAATGGAAGCCGAACTTATGTAAATTTTGAATTTATCAAAATTTATTTAAATTGTATTGTTCTTTTCTTTACATGATGTTTAAAAATGAGTTTAATCAGTTTATTTGTTGAATTGAAATTTGATTCACATTGAAAAGAGCTTTTAAATCTCAAACTGAAAAATATATTTAAACTCTTAATTTGCGACGTTGAGTCGATTATAATTAATAAGAAATTGATATTATATAAACAAATTTAAGTTAATTTATTTTCGGAACTAAAAGTTGATGATATAATTGAGATTTATTAGAATAAATAAAAATAATTATTTATATGAGTAATTCTATGAAACCTAGGTCGAATTTCTTTATACTTTTATCTTTGTTTATCTTTATTTTTTTATTTCTTATATTTATTTTTATCACTTCACTTGTTAATTTATTATCCGAAGTTCTTTTTTTTTTCACAAAAATAATAAAATTAATATAGTGTAAATTTTGTTTATACTCCTTAAATACAGGTAATATATATATATATATATATATATATATTAAAAACATCATTATTATAATATTCAATAACAACTTAAAACATAACTTTTAAGTCTATTTTAATTTATAAAAAATTTGTTAATAATTTATTTGATATACTTATTTTGATCATATTTATAATTAATTTAATTCTTTTAATAAAATCAGTTGATAAATACACTACACTTTCATAAATTATCATGTCTCATTTGTACCTGGAGGTGGTCTTTTATTATGAAGAATGGTAGAATGAGAGAATATGACTATCATAGCACAACTTTACACAATTAAAACATCAGGTTTTTCTAACATAAAGCAATACAAAATTTGAGTATCATAACTTCACATAACACAACAAACCAATGGTTTTACAAAGAAGAAAGAAGGGACGCACTCATGGTGGTCAAAGTAATGATGCATTTGAATATTTAAATTGGAACCAGAAAGCTTCAATATTGTCTTGTAGCGAAGGCACACACATATTTCTCAATTGCTGTTATTATTTGTCGTTTTGATTTTCTTCTGTTGGGAGCATAACTTCCTTTCTATGTTTGTGCATGGAAGCCTACAGAGCAATGATGAATGTGCTTCGATTAAATCACAAGGATAGTGAAACACGAAACAACTTACAAAAAAGGTATAACATAACACTTTTTTTGTCATTTCTTGTTTAGATTTCCATCTCGCAGTTTAAAGTTATCTATTATTGAAAATCTAAGTCTAAAATTTCCATTAGCTTTCTAAACGGAACTCGTGGTGATTAGAGTAAAACCTAAAAATGCAAGTTAAACACTATGATTGAATAATAGAACTCTAAACTGAAACCTGAAACGAAACATAGGTTAACAGAATACCAACATTACCTAGAATAAATGGTGGAAGTAAGAAGTGATGAACAAATTGTTGAAGAGAATGAAAACAAACCCATGCTATTACGAAAATTAGGTGTTACACAAACTATTCCATTTTACACCATGTAGACAATTTTACAAGAAGCCCTCAGTACCCAAAATTGATCACTCTATGAAGTAATTAAGTTGGATACTCTTGGGCAGAGAAGAACTCATGAACCCACTATCTGCTTTTGTATCTCCTTTACCACCCCAACAAAGTCTAAAAACTATACCCTCCTTCCCTCCAAAGTTAACTGTTTTTAAACTGCTTTGGAAAACCTTTTTCAGCCATTTCTCAAACAGCTTGTTGGTAAAATAACCACACCCAAAACAAACATCCTCAATCACCCTCTCATCTACACTTAAATTCTCCCAACAACATTGTTTCCCACGAACCTCCTCAAAAGACCCTTTTATCTTGCACAAAAACAACTCTGCCATCTCTCTGTCTTTAACTGAACTTGTGTTAAACTCAAACCGGTTTTCAATGGAGTCAAGAAACCCGTTTTGGCTAAGTGGATCAGCTATAGTTTCCTTAGTCAAATCACTTGAAATTGGATTACTTTCCGCTTCTTTACCCTCCCCATCACCCTCTTCATCAGCTTTCATGTTCAGATCAAGAGTGTTGAAGCTCGTTTGTCTCGAACACACTTTCTTCTTGCTCCCTTGAAAACTCTTGGTGTCAGAAAACAAATCAAGTTCAGCTCTTCTTTTGTTGCCCAAATAAGGCTCTATAATCCTAGCTGCGACAGATTGAGTCTCTAAGTTAGGCTTGGTTTCACTAACCTCCCATGACAGCTTGATAACCGAATCCTCGTTCTTCTCCTCAATGCTAGTGGATCCACCACTTGTCAAAATGAGAATCACTTGGATTGAGTTCTCTTCAGTGAAATTTCCAAACTTTCCTGTTTCAAACCCATCTGAGAGGAATTTCATGAACTGGGCATCAGCAAATTCAACATTTTCTATTAGCACCGCAAGCTGTTGGTGGGTTTTCAGCGCTCCTGCCAGCATTTCAGAAAATGGGGCCACTGAAGTCTCTCTCTTTAGCATGTCAAATTGAAGGAGCACATCAGTTGAGCCAAAAACTGATTCTGCAACTGCAAGTGCCAACCTTTTTTTCCCAATGATGTCATTGCCTTTCACTAGTAACCAAGTAATACTGTTATTTTGCTTTGCTGATTTGGAATGGATCAAGGCTTCTGCTATTGAAGGAACAGTCTCAGACTGCCATGGCACATTCTCCTGCAATAGTTTACAAATATGAGCTCTTTGCAGTGTTCTATCATCAGTTATATCCCCCACCGTCTCACCTGAACCGCCATTGCCAAGAGCGAGAGTAGTCTTTACTTCTTTACCTTCCATGCCCTCCAGGGAATCTAAGACTGCCTCTGTTGCTTCCCTTTTGTCGCCGAAATTGAACTCAATAATGCATGATTGTTGGCGCCGGAATCGAGGAACAAGTTTGGAGGTGGAGCAATGTGTCGCATTGTTCGCAAAAGATATGGAGCTTGCTGAATTATAACTGTTGTTCCAGTTCAATGGGTTATGAAGCTGTTTGCTTTGGTGGAGACAGTGGCACAGTCTGTTCCACTTTCTTTTCAACTTGACTAATTCATCCTGAAAATGTTCGATTGTTACATAAAGTCATAAGTCATTACAATTTTTAAAATCTAAACTAATAGGACCAAGAGCATGCATGTTGAGAAGAAAGATAAAGTTGTTGCTAAATTGTTGGATTATAAAATATAAACAGAAAATTAACTTGGCTTTCAGTTTTCAACTCAGTAATGTTCTACCTTATCATGGTCTTCTGTGCTATGAGACTGAAGCCAGAATGGGATCATTTTCTTTTGATCTGGCTTAAGAAATTGGGCTTCTTTTTCATAATTGGAGGCACACTCTTCACAACAGTTCAGCCTATCCTGCTGCTCCGTGTTACCAAGGGGCTTTGTTTCGGGCACATGAGATTGATTTTGGGTGATGCTCATCTTTGAGTCAAGGACACTGAAAATTGAGATCAAAATATTCATAAAGTTAACATCCAAAGTTAAACAAAATAGTCACTGTTGAGTTTAGAGTATGTGGCTTTCATTCTTTTCACTTAACATCACAATAGGTCTCAATTATTCCCTGTGGGTGCAATAAGGTATATTTGCAAAATTATGTGACTATTTTTTTCCTTTACTAGTTTCAGTTTTGCCAGCTCAATATGATGTGCATGCGTATGTGTAAGAGGTTGGTTATATACTGACAAACTAAAGTGAGGCAGAACCAGAAACAGAAAGGCTCTGCTTCACTTCTGCTCTCACCAACCAACCAACCATGCTTTTCACAATGCTTCTGGCATGGCTCAGTGACCGTACGCACTCCTCAACAAAATGTAAAACAAATTAAGCTTTCAACAAACCATCATGCCTGAATAACTTTTATGTACTTATGTTTTCCTTTCCTCTTCTTTTTTTTTTCCTTTTTTATTTAATTTTTACTTGTCATACATGGAGGTTTTTTTTTTCTTCTTTCTGCATTATATCAAATAAAATAAGCAAGACATTTTCAGTAATTGGCTAGTGTTTCTGGCATTAAACTAATTATTAAGCAAATGATTACCTGGGAGCATGAAGACTCAAGTCAAGTCCACCTGATGGAACAGGAACAGCCTGAAGAGCCCACTGCTTCTCAAGAGGGGGTTGCCTCATTTGACATCTCATGTATGTTTGGTAACTAGAAGTGGCCATGAGCCACACCTTAGCATTATTTGAGGTTCCACAGTCACAGAATAACCTTCCAATTTCTGAAACTAAATGATCAACTGGATTGTAACCTTCTGGGGACCCTTCCTCTTTGTCACTGAGACTTGCCTCCTCCACGGTCCACTTCAGGTCTCCAATGTAAAAAATGCCACCCCCTTCTCCTGATGCAACGGAATTCACCTTCCTTTTTAGTTCCAGCACCTTCATTTCAACTTCATCTCTCTTCATGCAACTCAAAGAAGCAGGTGAAATCTGGAATTTGATAAAACGGGTTGACTTTAACTCGTCAGGCACTTCTGACCTTTCTACCCTTCTCATAAGCTCTCCCACAAGGCCTTCAGTTAATGACACAGAGTCACCTACAATCACAGTGTTCTTTTTCTTCTTCCTCAGGAGAATATCCAGGACAACCTTGATATCATCCTTACCTGAAGAAGCTGCACCAGAGAAGGAACACGCCGGTGCACTCTTCAGCGGAGAAAAGAGAAGTGAAGGGTGGAACTCAGAAGCATAAGAAGTTAAGAAATGATGAGTCTGCCTGAAGTTGGCAGGGTTGGTGGTTGTTTCCCTGTGGTTCTCACTGGAAGAGGGTGAGCAAGGAGAAGAAAACACACCACCAGAGCTGTTGTAACACTGGAAAACAGAATGGGGTGAGGAATCCTCTATGTTGTTCTTAACAGCAGTGCTGGAGAAACCAGCCTCTCTCATAACCCTGCTAACGCTAGGGTCATCAAGGATTGATGTTATGAGATGTTCCAGTTCAACCTTGATGGTAAGAAGAGGCTGTTGTTGCTGTTGCTCTATGCAGCCCCTTCTCTGGTGAGCCTGAGCTCTCTTCAATGCAGCAATGAGAGCATTGGAGAGAGAGGGCTGAGTGTGGATCAAAGGAGCCGGTGCTGTTGGGAGCCTGTTGAGAGCCACATTGAAGCAGAGCTCAAGAGCCCTGCATTGAAGAGGATGAGAAGTTTGGTGAGGCTGAGACTTGAGACAAGCCCTTCTCAGGGAACTGCCTCTGAGGCTGAGCAAAGTGGCAGCCACATGCAGAGGAGTGACCTGTGCATGGCCCCTCCTCCGAGCCAACCCCAGAGAGTGCTTCAACACTGAAGCAGCCTCAGCTGTGAGGGTCTGCTGTAATGCACAAACTCCTGAGCGCATCACTTGGCCAAACACCACCCCCCTCACCACCCCCTTTGTTGCTGATGAACCTTTTCTTCTCTTCTTCTTCTTATCCTTCTCTTTCTCACCACCCTATACACTCTTTCTTTCTATGCTCAAATCACTTTCGACGCTGCCCTTTGATCTCTCTTTGGATGAAAGGAACGTGGAACTAAGTGAATGGACTCGTTTCAAGAATGGAACAAGTGTAAGCTGAGACAAAAACACAGAGAGAAAAATAAGCTCTAGTGAGAGTCGTTAGGCTTTAGAAATACCTGAACTATATGCCTCACCGCCTTCTTTATACTTCTTGTCACTCATCATTTTTATTCTTTTCTTTTTCTTTAATTCTCTCTTTTGTTTTTAGTTTAAAGAAGCAGCTTTTCTTGTCTTTATTTATTATTTCACCAATTCTACTTCATTGCCTTTACTCTCTCTCATCCCCTCCAGTTAACAGTTCTCTCTGTAGATGTCATTTGAATCTATATTTTTCCTTTCTGTGAATCTTATAATACTGTATTGTGGGTGTTCATATCATTTGCGACATTTATTTGTAGTATATTCGTAGAATTTTGAATGAAGGAAGGATATTAAGCAATGTTAACTTATTTATGTATGTACTAAGTTAATTAACTTGGTGAAAACAATGCATTTATAAAAGTATGAAAGCCTGAGGCTTTAGTGATCTTAGGCTACTCATCTATCTGCTACCTGCAAGAACAATGTGCATGCATGCATTTTCTTTTTATCATGGTTAATCATTGTTATCATAATACAAAGGGCTAAAAGATAAATTGTAGTGTTATTTTCTGCTCTACATTATTGTAAGAAAATAAAGTAGCACAGGAAATTAGAGAGTGCAGTGATGTGGACCCGCAATTCAAAATTTTTACTCGGACTCATAGAGCTTCCCACCCTTTTCCACATCATCTTTTGAATAGACAGACAAGGGCAGCAGAAATTCAAAAAAAGTTACTAAAGGGAAAAGAAGCCAGTGGCTTGAAAGATTTTCTTTTATAAAGCAAAGCGGTAAATTACATTTTTTTTTTATAATCTTTAAACATTGAAAGGTTATGTTTAGTTTACTATATAGCCTCCTTCAATTACATTATTTGTCTCAATAAACTCACGGTTTGGTGATAATGTTGAGCTTTCTGACATGATATCAAGTATTTGAAATTCATGCCATTACAATTTGAACTGAGACATAAAAGGTCAAAGTTGAGTTTAAAAACTAAGAATTGATTAAAACTTAAGATCCAGAAAGGTTAAATTTTACATTAATTGTTGAATTATAGTGCTACAACGTTAGGGTGTCTCTTTTGACGCCAATCCTCGTAGAGAGACAGTAATTTATTCCCCAAGTACCCAAAAAGCAAGCCTCTGTCTGGTATCCCCTGTTAGAATTATTGGTTCTTTTTCAGCCTCACTTCTCTCTCCTCTGCAAACTGCAATCACCTTTTGTCTTAATCTCATCTCTCCCATTCCAACAACCCACTTAAACCAACCTTTTGTTTTACCATATAAAGCAACGAAAACTGATATATTCTCCATACTGTTACAGAACTTGAACACCCATTTTTGTTCCCGTCTCGTTTATTCAATTCTCACACTATACGTGTCTCCATTTTGTGATTTCTTGGAAGCCTTAAACCACCTTCTGCAACACTTTAATTCTCAACTTTTAGTAGTGCAACCATTTTACTACTTTCGTCTAATATTTTACCCCTCACCATTAATTCCATTCATTTACGTTTGGTTTTTTCTCTCTTGCTTTCTTAATCCAGCTATTTCTTTTGCAGGTTTTATTTTATCTGCTAGACTAGATTCTTATTGAGATATATGAAAGGAATATATATGTATCTCTAAGGGACACTTTATATACACTATTTATATATAATCCATATCCATATAAATATGTAGTTTCTTAGAGTTGCATTGTCACCTTTTGAAACTACATTGACACTAGTTTCGTTGTGACGTCTTCCCATGCAAAATAGTAACTGAGAGAGGGCAGGATTAGACATAACTTTGACCAAACTGTACATGAAGGAAGCATATGGGTCCTCACGTAGTCACCTTAATTTGACCCTTGCAAGATTCGAAGCATGATTCATATGATAAGAAAAATGAATCATTGTAGCCTTTACTTTTATGTTAATAATTCCCAAAAGAAAATGAAAGAAGATAACAAATCTTGAAAAGGACTAGGACCTAGAGGGAGAGCTTCATCTTGGAAGTATTGCATCGCGCGAATTCCGAGACTACTATCTGTTCAAGAGTTTAAGGTAGGTTCAAGAAAAAGGAAACAAAAAAGGAGAAAAAAAAAATAAAATGGAATAGAAGCATAATATTCTAATTGTGTGACTTCCTTATTCTCCATTACACCAAAAAGAAGGATGGAAAATCCGTTAATATGGCCTTTATATACATAACTATATAAGAAGTGTTTCTGTTGGAAGTGAGTGGAATGGAAAGTACATAAAAAAAATTGAAAAGCTTGGGAGTACCAATGATGTACTTAAATTTAAAATTGAGCACCAAACACAGTAGGTAAATGTATTTTATTGAACGGTTGCAATGCAATTTATATAAAATTATGCAAATTAATCACCTCGTAAATACTTTTCGTTTTGAGCACAGTACAATAGTGTATATATAAGTAAACAGTTGCCCTAGAGCGTTCAAACTTTTGAGGTTAACATTGAGCATCTATTTTGCAGTCAAAGACACAGATATATGTATATCAACTAAGTTATTACTTTGTAAAAGTCTGATTTATCGAATATATGTAGCTGAGTGATACTGATACTGATACTGATACCTGTCACTCTTACATTTATCATCACGAGATTGGAGGCTTCATCACTATATATAAGACATATATTCCATGAGAGTAAAAAAGACTTTCTTTTACGTGAGATTGATGAAGCCTGCATAATATTTGATTTTGACTAGTCCCATTTGTTTGTCTCATATTTTAAAATACTAGTAAATATCATGCTATGAAGTTGCATATGTTATTTACTTTCTCAAAGTTTATATTAATCAACCAAGAGATATATAGCAGTGTATGTGTTTTGTTGGGATTAAAGAGAAAGACAGCAGTAAGTAGGTAATTATGAGCTGGTGAGGCTCAGTGATGATTTTGGTGGCATCAATGGCAAACCCTTTTAACAAAAACAAAAAGGGATGGTTTTGATTGAAAGGAGGAGCTCAAATCATTGGAACATTATATTTTAAAGTTTGAAAAGTGAGGAAGACAATACCATTTCTCCAGTTGCAAGAAAAGGATCCCCTTTATGGATTAATTGCCAATGTGAACCTTAATCATCCTCATTCATATACAAAAACCAATCCAATCATTTGGTTTGCATCTTCACTAACAGATTTTCAACAAAGCATTAAAGAAAAACCCAGCGTTTTACCCTAAGTTACATGATTAGCCACATTAAACAACAAACATGAAGCAATTCCACACATATGATTTGCACAGCTTTTATTGTGAAAAGGGTCATTATTATTATTTTCTAAAATTAAAAACAAGAACTGTGTGATGGATTGTGGTTGACAGCTCCTACTCCTAGGGTTACGTAGCACTTATTTCACAGCTATAGTAGCTCCTCTCCTCTAGCTTTGTTTGACAGAAAAGACAAGTTCATGTACTTTCATTAAACCACGACTGCCAATTTTTCTAGTGATGATAGGTTGGTTACTCAAAACATTAACATTAGTCACCATGTCCATTAATCTATTCATTCAGTCCTTTTTTCTGGATACATTTGCGAAAATCAAAGAAATATATCAGATAAAAATATAGAAAAGTATTTCAGTAGTTAATTTACCATCTTGCAACAGCTAGTGTTCAAACTAGGATTTAGAACCTTCCATGTCGAACAGAGATAGGTAAGTTTTGATATATATGCTGAAGAAAAATAAATACTAGAGTAAGTTTAATGTGGCTGAGGAAGAAAAGAACAGCATTTGAATCTAAGAAATAAAAAAAAATGTATATAAGTTAAAGGAAGAAAGAAAAAGGAAAGGGAATGTGTGTAGGTGGGAGGCATAAAGAGAAGGACAGTGGAACCCACAAAGTAGTAGCATAGAGGCTTTGATTCTGAGATGCAATTCTCTGATCTCTATAAGTAACCACATTCCACCCATTCCTGACTCAAAAAAGTTAGAATGTAGACATTTTTTTAGGAGGTGAAAAAGAAGCCATAGCGTGCAACTTTATACATTTTCCCCTCCCATTATCCCCACCATATAATATATTATATTCTCTCTTTTATACTCTTCCTCTTACTCTCATGCATGCATGATATATATCTTGAGATATGGATGGAGGTAATGTATTTTGAAAAAATCATGTAATTTTAACTGCTTGCTTTGTAAACATATATATACAACCACTTTTTCCGATTCATAAGCCTTCAAATTAATTTCATTTAGCTTACTAACAAATTATTTTAGATGTAGTAATTGTAACTTATTATTGGGTAGATAAGGGCAAATAATTAATTTTTTTTTTTTGCATAAAATGTTGTTTATATATATATATATATATATATATATATATATATATATATATATATATATATATATATATATATATATATATTTATATATATATATATATATATATATATATATATATATATATATATATATATATATATATATATATATATATATCCCAGATTGTTAGTTATTAATATTAAACTTTCTATTTACAATTTTTTTTGTTGCATTATATGAAATTAATCTACACATAATTTTCTTTTGTAAGTTGTTTTTGTTAGGAATCCAAGTGTGAATATAAGTTTTACATTGGTTAGAAATGAGAAAGTAAAGTACTATATAAGAATAAAGACTCATAAACTCATCGTCTTAAGGTTTTTTGGGTTAAGAGTGGTGTCAATCCCTTATATGTGGGTTGGGCTCATGTTCATTGGTGTTGTATCTTCCCGATGAACCCCTCCTTAAAAACCTAACAAGTGGAGATTGTTAGCAATTCAAGTGTGACTCTAAGTCCCACATTGGCTAGAAATGAGAAAGTAGAGCACATTATACAAGAATAAAGACTCATAAACTCACTGCTTTATGTGGTTGAGTTCAGGTTTCATTGGTGTTTGTTCTCTTTAGTGAAACCTCCTCTATAAACCTAATTTTTTCTTTTAATTTTAAAATCTTGCATTTTTAAACAAGTAATACATTTGTATTATATTTTAAAGTAGTAATACTTTTTTTTTATTTATTTATACTTTGAAAGCTATTTAAACTTAAAAATATATGTATTACCGATACCTATTTTTTTTTAGATTTCAGATTTAACATATGTGTGTTTTCTAAATCTCTGTGTGCTTCAAAAGCAAGAGAGAAAAATATGTGTAACTCTCTTTTCCCTTCCTGAACCTTTATTCCCTAAAACATACACAGTATTTGATAAATAAAAAAATTGTACATCTCCGTGATCGTGACACACAAACTTGTCTCCTGGCTACAATTGTATTTCATAAGGTTGTGTTTTTTTCACTAACATATACTATGTTTTTCTCAGCGGAATATACAATTCTTAAACTTACAAGTTCGCTTTTGTTTTTTGTGGCACTATGGTTTGTGATGTCACACGACACAATGATTAACCTGACATTCAAAAAGGCCTACCTACACCCTTCATTTGTAATTCACCTTAAGCTCAATGCAACTCAAACAAGAACTGTTATGTACTTATGCAATCGATTCGAAGCATTAAAGTGAGATTAGGTTGAGAGCATTTTATACGTAGAATTTGTTTGATGGTATATAATAGATTCTTTTCTTTGGTTTTGGATTTTGTGTATGAAAAAAAAAAGTTGATATGGAAAGTGAAAGTAGAGAAGTAAAGGAGAAAGGATAAAGGAGGAGGAAGCTTTTGTTACTGAAATCTAAGAGAGTGATTAAAGCAAATAAGGGAAGTAAAGCAAAGAAAGTGAAAGGGAAAGTGATGAAAGTATGTTCCTTTCTTTCTCTGCTCATCTTTCTATATTGCATGCAAAACGATGAGAACCTAAACCATCATTGCTGCCACTCTCTTTGTTCACTAATCCCCATAAAAATCTCATCCATCTCTTTCTTTCTTTCTTTCTCTTTCTTATATCCTTTTGCTAAAGAATACATAAACAAATCAATAAATTAAAGCGGCTGTGTCTAGAATTAAGAATAGAAACATTTGATGGTGAGAATCATCCAACATGTCTTTCCATATTGTCTCAACCTCTACATATCAATATAATATAACAAAAAAAATAGGCATTATATGGCACCTAATGTATAATTCTGAGTTAAGTAACCCTTGCTTTCTCATACATCAATTCTAGCTATCTCTTGTACAAATTCAATATACATATCTTCTTATTAGACTAATTTTTTATGTTGATTTTAACCTTACACTTTTTTTTATTTCATAATTATTAAAGACATTCGTTAAGTAAAAAATAATATTCATATTAAAAGAATGATATTACTAAAAAAACTTATATTTCTTATAAATTTTGTTTTGAATTTTTTTAAAAAAATAGTTATAAATTTTGTTATGAAAAGAAAATTTGTCGAAAATTACAGTTAATTTTTTTGTAAAATATTTTGTATAAAACACTTTTCACAATAAATTTTGTAAGAAATACTTACGAATTTTACAAAGGAATTACTTGTCAATAACGATTCTTAAAAAAATAGTAGAAAAAGGTATTTTTTTGCAAATTATTTTAACAAATTTACCAAAAAAAAATCAGATGTTATATGAGAATTTTTGGTAGAATGACACATTAGTTCGTGCCAATTGTTAATCTAGATAAATAACCTCTAGTTTACTCTAAAACAACTATATAAAAATATTTCAACTATGATAAATTATTGAGGCTCTTGTATTGAGACAACAACAGAGCTGAGAAACAATGGTAGTATTTTCCTAAAATATCAAATATAAAAATAAAAAATATTATGGCATGCATGCTATCATAGATTAATAAGAAAATAGTCAATTTATTAATTTTTTCATTGTCATGATAATATAAAAAAATCCACAAATTTGTTCTTCTTCTGTGAAATATACCGATATAAATTTTGACATATTCATGAAAAACATTAAAATATTGAAAATATCTAAAAGTTACTCTTTCTAATATAGAAATTCAAATAAAACTATACTCTAAAACGTGCATTATCTAGTACATTAAACACATAAATAAATATAACTCGTTTAAATTATTTTCAAATATCTCTATTTTTTTTTTTTTTTGGGAGGCAAATTTGATTTGTTGAGTTTAGCAAGTTGGTGATTCAATTAGAGAAAAATATCCATGAGATGGAAGACTCCGCTTTGATATAAAATATCAAGATAATAAGTC
>Ga0214544_1003030_pt1 | contig 35101 bp, 19 predicted proteins | sample CNSS3metaG_FD_160074 | JGI IMG/M metagenome (GOLD analysis project Ga0214544, IMG submission 160074) | Root nodule microbial communities from cowpea collected in UCLA plant growth center, Los Angeles, California, USA - CNSS3 | ecosystem: Host-associated > Plants > Roots > Nodule | place: USA...
TACACACAAACACACACACACATACATATATATATATATATATATATATATATATATATATATATATATATATATATATATATATATATATATATATATATAAATATAAATGATAGAGATTCTATTTATGAGAAATTAATATATGTGTTTCATTTGTATAAATATTATAATAATATATTATAATTTCAATATAAATATAATTATAATTATAATTTTTTTATAAAATTTTTTAAAACGTAAACAAGTTAAACAAAAAAGTGTTTTATGAATTAGCTACTAAATAAATTTAATTTAATTTTAGAAGAAACTAAATTACTTCATTTAAAAGTTGTTAAATTTATTTGTTAATTGAAGGAATACATAAATATAAATATAAGATACATCAAGAACAAATCTTAAAAAGCTCTATAAATCTTTTTTGTTTTTTGATTGAAAGTATTTTATTCCCCTCCTATTTTATATTTGTTCATATTTGATGGTTACCACCAGATGTGAAGAAAGGGGTGAATGATCTGAGTCTCTCTTATTTATTACAATTTACTACAGCAATATTAATTACAACTATTCCAGGCAGGTTTCTTCAGTTCAAAGTGATTTTACTTTGTTATAGTTTAATTTGTAATTTTCTTTTACATTATTAAATATTGTTAATATGAAATGCATAAATTTTTTATTATTTTTATTACTTATTTTGAAATCAAGTCCTTTTACTTTAAATAAACACACAAATTATTATGAATAAAAAAATGTAAACATGCATGATGTAATATCTCATGAGAGTAATTGTAACGTCTCATTTAATTATTAAACGAAATTAAAGGAAACGTCACGCGATAAAAGTATAGCAGCGTAGTCTTGGGGTCCTTAACTCAACCCTTACAAAAGCCGGGCACACCACGATGCCAAGGGAAAGCTGAAAGCACAACTAACAAAGAGTGTAGAGTAGGAAAACGTAAAACGATACAGGGGTCGTAGCCCTAGAGATAACATGAATAAAATAACTCTAGCCCCGATGGCTAAGCAGCGGGATCGCCATTCCCTTGTTGACCACGAGAACCTCGCCCATCTGCTCCCATCAACCAAGTTGATGATCATCGCAAGAAAGAACAGCCACATACAACACAACCATGCAACAAAACGGGTAAGCTAGAGCCAACAACATATGCATCATACAGTCAAATGTATTTTCATCATTTCACATCCATATAACAACCAAACATGTTATGACCCTTCATGATGAATCAAATTTCCCTCACCACAAGGTTAGCCCTTAATGGATTTCAGGCCTCTTGCTACTCTCACCACAAGGGTCAGTCCGCTCTAGGTGAGACTAATTGGCTCCTCAGAGTGTCAGGATGCAACCTTACCTTGAATCCTTACCTAGTTATATAGATGGGGCACCACCATGGACACCCACTAACAGGGGCCATGGGATTACGTCCCGACCACTGAAGCGCAACCCCGAAAGTCTCACCTAGAGACCCCCAAGGAAATTTACAGGCTGACATGGACCAACATTCATAAATCAGCAATGAAAGAACAATTAATCATATTTACATTTCCATACCCATCCCTGAGGTTAATTCCTCATACAGATCACATTTTGAATCCACATATTTGCTCATCGCCACCCCATGAGTCTAGGGCCTCACCTCATATCAATACCATGTTCCTTTAGTTCCAAACCACTTATTCATTTCACATGCCAAGTTCCCACAACACCCATCATTCATCATTTATGAATCATATCACGCATATACAACAAGCCATTAGGCATACATTCATACATCAGTACATACATCTTATCATGGCAGTCATACCCAAACAATTCCAAGCATAAGAGATTAAATACGCAACCAAACGCCACACTGTCTCGCCTAATCCCTCGCTCAGACTGAAGGGTCTCGCTCAGGCGGAACCCCTTCGCTTAGGCGAGGGCTCGAAGGAGGAACCAGGAGCCAACGCGGGGTCTCGCTTAGGCGAGTCCCTTCTCGCCTGGGCGAGATGCTCGCTTGCTCAAAAACAAGGAGCGGGTCGCCTAGGCGACCACTCGCGAAATCTAGTCTAGGCGAGCCCCTATCTGTCTCGCTTAGGCGAGACTGACCCGCCTGAGCGAGATTAACAAGTCTCGCCACTGTTTCACCTGCAGCAGCCAAGTTCTTCACTCAAACAGTTCATGCAATATACTCTCACGCATCAAAACGAAATATCACACCATAAAATCAACAACCAACTCATACACGGTTCAGAAGAATGACTCGAAATTAAAAACCCTAACTTCCCGTACCTGGAAATAGGTTCGTACAGGACGTTCGACGTGTAACCAAGGAGCACAACAGCTCTAGAACTCACTAAGGAGCTAAAAACAGAAAGTGCACGGAACAATGGCAGATTAGTATTAAACCCTAACTGCGAAAATACAAGGGAAAGCAAAAAGGGAACTCTGATGATCTAGAGGGGTACTTACGTGGAGTAGAAACTAATCCGGAGCTAGCTCGAGAGATTTGGGGAGGAACCCTAACAGAGCTCTAGTGCGGAAGGGAAAGGTGACGGCTGCTGAGTTTCTGCAAGAGTGAAAGTGAGTGTGGAATTAGGGCAGACCTAAGGACTTTATACGTTGGGCCGGCCTTAGGCCCACTTACAAGAACAGTCCACTAATCTTTAGGACAGAAATTATAAAGGGGCCTTACAGTAATTTCCTTTCTCTAAAAGTAATAATAGAAACATTTTTTATAAAAAGTTTATAAAAGATAAACTTTTATATATATATATATATATATATATATATATTGTTTTTCAAATAAATTAAAAGAGGTGTAAGTAAAGATATTTTATCTTGTAAAAGATTTTATTCTCATAATATTATTTTTTAAATTACATGACACTTAATATAGTGAAATGTCATATTTATATTTTATCATACTTTATTAGTATGGATTCTTATTTATAATATAGTATGCACTGTAAGTTATTTTTGACATCTTGTCACACTCAGAAATGACTTTTATTATGATTTAATTTAAAGATTGCATGATATTCAATAAATTGACAGGTGATACTGTGATCTTGTCTTATTTCATAAAAAAAAATCTTTGTCACCTCATCATACCTTACTTCAATTTAGAGTGATTTTACCTTCTATTATTATTTCAGATGTAATATTTATTTCGCATTATTAAATTTTAACAAAAAAAATTGTTAATTATATTTTATTAGCCTTCTTTTCATACCATATTCATAATTTAAATTTGTTGAAGAGATTGAAAAATAAAAATATATATATATATATATATATATATATATATATATATATATATATAATTATTGATTGTCACCTTAAACATTATAGAGATTATATTTAAAAGAAATTAGTATGTGTGTTTCATTTGTATAAATATTATAATAATATATTATAATTACAATTATATTTTTTTATAGAAAAATGAAAACGTAAACAAGTTAAACAGAGAAGAGTTTTATGAAGTAGATAACAAGTAAATTAATTTTAATTTTAGAAGAAACTAATTTAGTTTTTTTAAAATAGTTTAATTTGTAATTTTCTTTTACATTATCAAATTCCTGTTAATAAGAAATACTACTCTTTTTTTTTGTTTATTTTTATTACTTATTTTGAAACCAAGTCCTTTCACTTTAAGTAAACACGCAAACTATTGTGAATAAATAATAATTAAACCTTCATGATAAAATATCTCGATAGTAATTTAGTTTTTTAATAGTAATTATAGGAATATTTTTTATAAAATGGGTAATTTATATATATATATATATATATATATATATATATATATTACTATTTTTTAAATAAGTTGTAAAAGGTATTAGTATTCATATTTTCTTTTCTATATATATATATATAAAGTTATTAAAAGATAATGTTACTTTAAACATTAAATATGATAGAGATTATATTAAATATTAGAATACATTATAATTATAATTATAATTGTAATAATTTTTTTATAAAAGAAATAAAAGCGTAAATAAATCATACAAAATTATTTTATGAATTGGCTAATAAATTAATTAATTTTAATTTTATATGAATCTGGTTTATTTTTTTTAAAAGTGGTTAAATTTATTTATTAACAGAAGGAATGCATAAATATAAGCTACGTCAAGAAACAAAACTTAAAAAGTTCTATAATTTCTTTTTTCAATTGAAAGAATTTTATTCCCCCTCTTCTACTATATTTATTCATCTTTGATGATGGTTATCAAATTTAAAAAAATAAGTGAATGATTTTAGTCTGTCTTATTTGTTACAACAATATTAATCACAGCTATTTTAGACACATTTCTCCAGTTCAAAGTGATTTTAATTTGTAATGGTTGAGTTATTTTGTATTTTTATTTTACATCATTAAATATTGTTAATAAGAAAGACATACTTTTTTTATTATTTTTATTACTTATTTTGAAACCAAGTCAGTTCACTTTAAATAAACACATAAACTATTGTGAAAAAAAATATTTAAACCTATCTCTCGAAAGTAATTTAGATTTTGTAAAAGTAATTATAGGAATATTTTTTATAAAATGGAAAATTTATATGTATGTATATATATATATATATATATATAGATATAATTATTCTTTTTTTTCTAATAAATTGTAAGAGACATTAATAAAAATATTTTATCTTATAAAAGATTTTATTCTCATAATATTTTATTCTAAATTACATTAGACTTAATATAGTTAGATGTGATATTCATATCCATCATACTTTATTAGTATGAATTCTTATTTATAATATAGTATGTGTTGTAAGCTACTTAATGATATATTATTACATTCAAAAAAAATTTTTATTGTGATTTATTTTAAAGATTACATGACATTTAATATATTGACAGGTGATACTGATATCTTATCTTATTTCATAAAAACATTTCTTTTTAACCAGATCGCACGCCTTACTTCAATTTAGAGTGATTTTATCTCATATTACAAAGTTAGATGGTATTTTTATTTTACATTATTAAATATTACCAATAAAAGAAGTTATTGATTTTTTTATTAGCCTTTTTGATATCATGTTTCTATTTTTAAATATATATAATAATATATAAATTTTTATATATATATATATATATATATATATATATATATTTAAATATATCAGCTGGGCCAGTCTGCCACTCTTGGGCCGAGTTACAATTTTTAAACTATGTTTTGGTGACTGTTTGGTGGCGGACCATGCCGGGCCAACGTGACCTACCCTATTAGTGAGGAAGCATTAATATTTGACTCACCAAATTCAAGAATTAGATGTTCATGATCAATGATCAAATACAAATGCTGGCACACGGATTCTGGAATCCCGCTGTAGAAAAGCAGTTCATTATTTTTCTCTTTTCTTTTCAATTATTATGCACTATTTCTGAAGATTCCCCTGTCACTTAACTCCCTTTTCTGGGAACGTGATTTATGTATATCAGTTTCAAAACATATTCTTTTCTTCCCCACTTTATCAGCAGTAATTTATTTGGCCTGTGGGAATGGTTAAAAATCTAAAATATTAAGGAGAACAAAAATTAAGTACTGATTTTACATTTGTTATCTTATCATATCGTATATGTATTCTACAATATTTTCAAAGGGTTGCATGGTTAACTTCTTTCATCCATTTCTCTTGTTATATTTTAGTCTTCCATGGTTGAGTATATGTTACTTCACATCTCACAATAAAACTTTCCGATCTCTCTTAATACTTCAAGAGTATGTCGTACATTATACCGTATACTTTTTGCGTTGTCTATTCTTCTTTTTAGTTGCTTTGAAATTAGTAACACAATACAAGGCCCAAAGGAACTGAACTTTGAACTATCAATTAATGTAACTTGTTCACTCATCTTATAGTTTCTATAAATGAAGAAGAAATACTTTTATGTGATGTGTGGTGAACATGATTGAAGAGCATGCATGCAAGAGAGCACACTGGTTTTAAAGGGCGGGTTTGTAAATCGACCATTACACTACAAACCCTCTGTGCTTCGTGTCGTTTTTGTCGCTGTGTTTGGTTCATGTCAACCTCACAGTGACATATACCAGTTTTCTTCATGTAGCCTCACACGTATACAAAATCATGGCCTTACACCTATTGAGTGAAATTAATTAATGATCCATCGAATGTGCTTCTGTGCCGATTACCTTTCTGCACTGTGTCCCTGTCTGTTTCCATAATACAATAACTCATTACCTTAACTGAGGAATATTCTGTGAGGTTGTGTTGGATCTATATTACATTTAGCAAAATCTGAACCAAACTCTCTTATACTTCACACAGATTCTAGCAAAGAAAACAATGGCAGATTGGGGCTGTGTCACCAAATTTGAAGTTCAGCAAAACCCTCTCTTAAGGGTTCCAAACACAAAGCCTCCGTTCACTATTGGCCAACTCAAGAAAGCCATTCCCCCACATTGCTTTGAGCGTTCCCTCCTCTCTTCATTCTACTATGTTGTTTCTGATCTTTCACTGGCCTTCATTCTCTACACTGCCACCACCTTCTTCCACCTTCTTCCTCACCCTCTTTCCCTCATTGCTTGGCCAATCTACTGGGTTCTCCAAGGTTGCGTTCTCACTGGGGTGTGGGTGATTGCTCATGAGTGTGGTCACCATGCCTTCAGCAAGAACCAATGGGTCGATGATCTAGTTGGTTTCACACTTCACTCAGCACTTCTGGTCCCTTACTTTTCATGGAAAATAAGCCATCGCCGCCACCACTCCAACACAGGTTCCCTTGACCGTGACGAAGTGTTTGTCCCAAAATCCAAATCCAATGTTGCATGGTACCACAAGTGCTTCAACAATCCAACAGGAAGGGCTGTTTCTCTTCTCATCACGCTCACACTGGGATGGCCTCTGTATCTAGCCTTCAATGTTTCTGGTAGACCCTATGATCGTTTTGCAAGCCACTACCACCCTTATGCTCCCATATATTCAGACCGTGAAAGGCTTCTGATCTATGTTTCTGATGTTTCTTTGTTTTGTGTCGCATTCTTTCTCTACCGCGTTGCAACTGTGAGAGGACTGGTTTGGTTGGTTTGTGTTTATGGGGTGCCATGGCTCATCGTAAATGGCTTTCTTGTGACCATCACGTATTTGCAGCACACACACTCTGCTTTGCCACACTATGATTCATCAGAATGGGAGTGGTTGAAGGGTGCTTTGGCAACTATGGACAGAGATTATGGGATTCTGAACAAGGTATTTCATCATATAACTGATACGCATGTCACTCACCATCTCTTCTCTACAATGCCTCATTACCGTGCAATGGAAGCAACCAATGCAATCAAGCCTATATTGGGTGAGTACTATCAATTTGATGACACCCCATTTTACAAGGCACTGTGGAGAGAAGCAAAAGAGTGCCTTTATGTGGAGCCAGATGAAGGAACTTCACAGAAGGGTGTGTATTGGTACAGGAACAAGTTTTGATGAAGCAAACAATGGGACATTTGTTTTTGTGATGTATCAATGAATTAGAAAGTTATAAATAAGTGGATTTGTCCCTTAATGACTTGTGTTTTGTGAACAGTTTGTTTCCATTATGGTCACAATTGAAAAGTAATTGTGTTCTTAAGTATATGTGGAAAGGGATGTGTGATGTATGCCTTTAACTTTCTTCCACAAAACTCATAGCAATGTTGTTGGTAATGTTTGTGTTTAGGTGTTTACCTATGCTTGAAGCTTTGTGAAACAATAAATATTCATCGTTTTAATAATTATTTGTCAGATATTTGATTATTCTTGGTTAAGGAAAATAATGAAAGCATGAATGAATTAATAACCTCAAAATTTTCACATGAAAATTCAAAAGAGCTACTACGAGAAGAAAATATTTAAAAAACTCTAGTTTTTTTGTGTGTATTTTCAATATAAAGCTTTTATCTGAGTAAAAAAAAAATGGTGGATATGAGTTTTGAGGCAAATATTATAGAAGTCAATTATTAGTATCGGTTTTATAAGTGATTTTGTATAAAAATTACTGATACGGATATATATTTAAAAAAATTACGTAAACGAATAAAAATGATTAAAATTGTAAATTCTAAAACCGATTTAGTTTATTAAAAATATGAAATCGTACATAATAATAATAATAATAAGTTTTCTTTTAAAATTAAAAGTCGTACTTTTCAAAATGTGCAATAAGTAAATTTTATACAAAATTATACTAATTTTGTAAAAAAGCCGGTTTAATCTCCCAATCAAAATTATATTTTTTTATCTATATCTTATTCAAAGATATTACTTGTCTATTCGGAAAATCAACTTGTATATTAATATATATGAATGAAATTCTTCAAATATTATCACACTTAATAAAACAGCATGTAACAATTTTTAAAACACAATTTTTTTTCTCTACAGATATAATGTTATGTTGCGTTCGTATCTAAAATTAAGAAAAATTTAAATTGCTTCACTTAATTAAGTCTATAAGTTTTATCATTTATTATTAGTCTGCTCCTAACATGCTAATGTTATAAATAAAGTAACACATCTTTTTAATTGTAAACTATTTAAAAATAAATAAAAGGTTTCAAGCACAATATAACTAACATATAAAATTTCATAAACAAAAATGATGATTTTTAAGTGAGAGTGTTACTGAACAATAATATAAATTTGTACTTAAAGTCTTATAATACATATTTTATTTCCAAGCTTTTTATTCTTAGAAGATCTCACGATAAAAAGAAACATATTGTATTAAGAGGTAGAATATGAAATGAGGTAAATGTTAGTTATAATTTTTATGTTCCGTATTAAAACTTTTCCGATTCAAATGTAATTCTGAAATAATATTTCACAAGTCTAAAGTCTAGAAAAAAAATTAACCGTCATTAAATTAAAACGATTATATTAAAGTTTTGAAAGTTTTAAAAAAGAAATATTCAAGTTTGAAAGAAATGAATTCTAATTTATAACTTCAGGAATCTAAAAATACTTAACCCTAAGTGTTAACTTTAGAAACTTTTGTCTAAAATTTAATTAACAATTTAACACCTGATTTTTTTAAAAATGTATAAAAAAAATTTAAACATGTGATTTTTGTGTGTGTTTAATTTAGTGTATTTACAGTTTAATTATTTTCATAATGAAATTGAAACTTGTTATTGTCTGATTAGAAAATCAGTGTGGGTGTCATTCCTTCTTATCTTAATACACACGCAAAGGAAAAGAAAAGATAAAAACAAGAAAATTGAAGAGAATTTGTGTTAGGCAGAAACAGCTGAAAGACCAAGTTTCTTCTCCAAACTCATAAAGGCTAGCGTTGTGATTGTGATTGTGTTTGTGTTGGGTCTTTGTTGGATCATCTCCTTCGCTACTTCACTCAGGTTGTTATCTTAGGTTTTCTCTTTCTGTCTCTCAATTTTCATCTAACAAACAATTCGCACTCAGATTCGTAAATCTCTCGATTTGATCACATGGTTCGAAACCCGTCTTTTCCCCCATTTTCATGTCCGTCTCATAAAATTCAGGATCTGAAACGAATTGTTGAGTTGGAGTTTGACTTTAGATTTTTGACAAATTCAGAGTGTGCATGCACTGATGCAACCCCGTTCCCTTATCGTGAATCGAGATTTCTCTTGCGATCATTGAACCTTGAATTGAATCAAATTAGGTTTAGGTTCCGACTTCGATTGGATTTAGCATTTAGGGTCTGTTAGGTCAGTACTTGCTGATTGCGATTACAGTATGTGTGTTTTTTGTGATTGGTTTTTCGTTATTTACATTTTGGATTGGTTGTTGTTGGATTCAGGTGTTGGTGTAATTGTTTGTACCTTCTCGCGGAGGAACTTGTTGGAGATTGGAGATGAATCAGAGGGGTTTAATATATAGCTTTGTTGCCAAAGGAACTGTTGTTTTAGCGGAACACACACAGTATACGGGGAATTTCAGTACCATTGCTGTTCAGTGCCTGCAGAAGCTACCTTCAAATAGCAGCAAATACACGTATTCCTGTGATGGGCACACCTTTAACTTCCTCATAGACAATGGATTTGGTATTTGTTTTTATGTATTATTGCCTGCTCTACTGATTTAACTGTTAATACATATGCCAATCTCAGAATTTTGTTTCTCCGCTTTGCAGTTTTCCTTGTTGTTGCTGATGAGTCAGTTGGAAGGAGTGTTCCTTTTGTATTTCTTGATCGGGTGAAGGATGACTTTATGAAGCGCTATGGAGCAAGCATTAAGAATGATAGTACCCATCCACTTGCTGATGATGACGATGACGACGATTTGTTTGAGGACAGATTTAGCATTGCGTATAATCTTGATAGAGAATTTGGGTTCGTTGTTACTGATCCTTTTCAATTTTTGTTTACTTCTGTTTGTAGTGGTTTTAAATTTTTTAGCTGGTTGTGCAGACCAGCACTCAAGGAGCATATGCAGTATTGCTTGAATCATCCAGAGGAAATAAGTAAACTATCAAAGTTGAAGGCTCAAATAACTGAGGTTAAGGGAATAATGATGGACAATATTGAGAAGGTACGTATATGTAACTAAGCCTAAAGTGGAATGTTACTCAGCTCTGAATCCTTGCACAAATGCTAACTAGTTATTTTTGGATATGATGTTAGCGTTTATGTGATCTTCCTTAATTTTGGGGAAGGGTGGAAGGAGTTGTAAATAAGGGATGATAACATTAATATTGCATGCTGTTTCAAACTAGTGAAATTTTCATGTGGTTTCCTAGTGAGACTCATAAAAATGTGAAGCCCTTATGCTTAATATGTATTTGTATTGCTACGACATGATAGATATGGACATACTGAAAATTCTTTCTAATATAAGATATGATACAGCCTACATATATTAACATGAATTTAGGGGCGGATAAACACCTTACATAAAATGCACAAAATGTTAATAGAGAGAGTTTACCATTGCTCCAGAAATACATGACTATCTTAGCGTATGCGGTTATTCCTACGTGTCTTTGAACACAAACAATAAAAGTTAAAACACAACAAAATGTAGAAAAATAAGAAAGGCTGGGTAGTGGGATTGTTATCCCCAGCCCTTTCTCAGCTTTTTCGTTTGCCTTCCCATTTCTGAAAGGTGAAATCATATTCTATGGACCATGGCATTCGATGTCCAATTTTTCTTAATAAAGTTAACCACAATATGAGATTCATGAGAACTTGAATTGAACTTAAATATCAGTTGCTCTCATAGTTCACTACACTGGACTTTCTTTTTCCATTTTTCTTTGTGGACCACCGATGGAGTTTTTATATTGCTCAAGAAGGGAAAAGGACGATTTAAAAACAGAGAAGGGTAGAGAATGTGTCACTGCACAAGGACTGTGCTGCTTTCTTATTGTTATCATTAATTAACTCTTCTTATTGTCTTCTTTTATGTGTAATATTTTGTTTGGTTGTGTTTAAAATATCAAATGTTAGGTTTGTGTCTATTGAAGAATTACTCAGTGGGTGATGTTCTCTACAAGTTAAAATAAAATACTTTTAACTTTATGAGCTCTTTTTTTGTCTGTCTTCTATCATACAAATATTAGCCATATATTTGCCTTGTTAATAGAGTAGTAAATGAAAGGCATGTTAGGGAATTACTAATATTTTCAATATACATATGAAAAAGGATATTAGTAACGTTTCTTAATCACTCATCAATAGCCTTAAAAGAGAGTAAAAATGGCATTGGTGTTTGAAAAGATGTATACTTTTGTATTTTGGCTTTAGGATTGTGAGTATGTGAAGACTGGCTGCTGAAGCTTTTTCCCGTGCATGTATAAAAGACTGGCAGCTTCTGTTTATTGAGCCAAGACTTTTGGAAGGTTTTTAGGCTTGAGAATAAAAAATATTAGTTTCCAGTGCATGCATAAGAGATTGTGCTCATATGGCTGGTAAAATGACATGGCTCATACAAGAAATGTTTTCATATATTTGAATTTCAAGTTTAGGCATACTAAAAGATCCTTTCCTATCACGCAGGACCATTATATTAGTTGGAGAGAGACATTTCTCTGAGTAGATACCTGCCACTGTGGGTTATAAGGTCCTTTAGCTGTATTTAGAACTGCACCTTTATTTCTCTGTCTGAACCTTCTATTGTTATTTTAACAAGAAGAGAGGTTCTGGATTAAATATTTACTGGAAATGCCCATTTTATGCCATGGTAGCTTGATGAGATTGCTTGGTTTGACTTCATAGCATATTAGTAGGTTCTTCAAAGGCTGTAATTCAATAGTATCCTTTTGGTTACTCATAAATGTATATGCGTAAAAGCATAAGTTCAGTGTTGTAACAGTTAGACCAACAAAAGGGATATTGACGCCCCTCGGTAGGTTTGGTGGATTGATATTTAAAAAGGTATGCTACTGTAGAATTTGACCCATGTAGGATTTAGGAAGAGATTTTCATCACATTAAAACTGTCATTGAACTGGTAAATCGAAACTGAAATAAGAGACTGCTTAAACATTTCAACTTTTTTCCAAAAGCCACTTTTCTCTCAATATTAAGCACTTCTAAAACATTTGTTTTTTTCCGTTTTGAAGGTTTTGGATCGTGGAGAGAAGATTGAGCTGCTGGTGGACAAAACAGAAAACTTGCAGTTCCAGGTATGTATTATTGTCCAAATTAAGCATTTGCATATCTCCTTTTTTAATAAATACTTTGTTTATCTAAAAGAAACATTGTTTGAATCAACTAGCCTGAATTCTGAAATAATCATACGGATGCTATTGTATTTCCCATTCAAATTTAGGCTGACAGCTTCCAGAGGCAGGGCAGGCAGTTGAGAAGGAAGATGTGGCTGCAGAATCTCCAAATGAAGCTGATGGTGGGAGGAGGAATCCTTACCTTAGTCATAATTCTGTGGGTTATTGCATGTGGGGGTTTTAAATGTTGATGGAACCACAAGAAGTTGAAGTCATAGACTGTAATTAAGCTTGTGTGGAGAACTGCTAGTTATCTTGAATCAAGCTTATACTTTAGATGCCATTTCTGGATTTGTTGTGTATATCATGACAATGATTTTAGCATTATATAGACTATTGCCACTTTCCCTGTCTTCCCAGTTTTTCTTTTTATTTGTTTCAATTAAAATTGTTAACTGTAGCAGCAGGGTTATGCAATTGCATGCTTCCACAACTTCTATTAGCATTAGCCTGAGACCTGTCCGGTTACCAGTAGCCGAAAACTCAACCACAATTTGACTTTAACAAGATACAACTTCCATTAGCATTCACCTGATACCTGTCCCGTTACCAGTAGCTGAAAATTCCAAAATTAAATTTTAGTCGATAAGTTTCGTATATAATATTTAAATTTTCATCAATATTAAAATAAACTATTAAGTATAAATTTTAATATTAAAACTACTCTAAGTATCAACTGAAATTATTTAATAAATTTTAACATTAAAACTCTTAAGAAGTAAAACAATTTAAAAACTTTAAAAACGTAATTTTATATTAAGACAATTCTTAACGTAATTGATAAACATACTATACTAAAGTGCCCTAAATATAAAATAAATTTAGTAAATGTTCAATAAAAGAAATTATTTCATTTTTTTAAAGTTTCAATTTATTTCATTTGTATTCCATTTGGGTTAATCTTCTTTTCTTGGATTGGATTCATTTTGTGCACATCCTTCTCATGTGTGTGGAACCTTCTCCCTTCCGATCTGCTAACGTATTGAATACTATAATGAGGATAGGTAGTAATAAAACTATGAATCTGACTTCCAATGAATCCCCTTATTCTCTAGTCATTTGGACTGGCTAACCCTCCATATAAAACACTTTCATATTCTTGTGTACCCTAATATTAAAAGATAAAGCATTTTACTAAAATAAAAAATATTTTAAACTGCATGGAACATTAAAAAAATGAAATTAGAAATTTTATGTCTTCCAACATATTTGAGACCTTCCATAGTTAGTTACAAGCTCCTCTAGCTGTAGTTAAAAAAGTGTTTGTGTATGATAACTTTCTTTTCGGCCATGGTTGTTACATGGGATTGCCTGGGTTTGGCTTCGTAACATATTAGCATGTCCTTCCACGGTTGTACGTCAATAAAAGACTCCAACATTACACAACCGAATATTGCATATTCTATAAGCATTCGCAAGAAATCCCAACTCACATCAAAGAACAGAGGTGAGGGAATAGAAGTTCCACTTTAAATACAGTACGGATTCAAATTAGAAGTTAAACTTCCCCGTCTAATTCAATCTAATAGAATAGTGTATTCGATTCGGATGTTTTAGAAAAATACAAGACTCGTCTATCACACAGAAAATGGAAGCTTGGAAATGCATCCTTCCACATAAAAGATACACATGCTACACATACACACACTTAAGTATTAATTGTGATAAATCATACTTTGCGAAGTAAAACTAGTAAGTACAAATTCATGAACCGAGAGGAGTACAACATGGAGAAGAAAATCCTATCCATAAAAGAACTGCGACTGTAAAAGCAAAACTGTTATAGGAGCTCAAATTCAAGAGAAAAGTCAATCACACAACTTGGTAGTTATCCGTTATCAACTGTGTTCTCTGAGCAAACTTGGGGGGATTACCACCCTTCAATGGTATGATGTTGGTAACCTGAATTGAACAGTCAAAAAAGAATAAGTTTAAGCTCCGTTAAATCAATGTTCGGCTCAATTAATGTGATCATTTTGAAACTTGTCAAATATAAACAAACCTTGAGATCACTAAAAGTATCAGTAGCCATAAATCGGACTGAAATAGGAAAGAAAGCTGATGAATCTGCTAGAGGAACAACAAACTCCATGGACCCACTGCCAAATATGTTAGTCAGACAAAATAAATGTAAAGAGAAATTAAAGAGAGAGAGAAATAATAGATTAGCTACAAAAAAATACTCTAGATTAAACACACCTGCGGTTGGAATTATCAATTAGAAGGACAGACCACTCCAAAATGGAATTCCTGGAATCATACCTACAAAACCAGTTTTATAATAAATCAAGATCGTAACTTGAAATTAAATTATTTAGAAAAAATAAACAAAATACTAATTATCATAATAAAAAATTTGTGATAGAAAAATCATCAAGTTTACTAATATCGCAACTCAAGTCATTAGATTCAGTACTTACAAGTTTCTAAGACTGCAAACCACGATTAGCATGCTTAACACGATAACTTATAATTAAAACCATCAGCATTTTACTTCAAAATTCAACCCAAAACACTAACTATGGTTGTCCCTAACACTTATTGTGAGGAAGGAAAAATAAATCCGTACCTCCATTCCCCATCAATCTGCCTAACAGATGGGGCTTCACGAAGAGCTGGAAGAGGTACAAAGATCACAACATTCCGCAGATCAAACAATGATGAAGCCTCATATTCAATGCTGACATATGTTTCATTTCCAGAAGAGGAAGGCCAACAGTTGACTGCAATAGAGACAAATAGCAGACTAAGTTATTACTACATCAATACAAAAGTAGTAGAGCGCATATATCGATTGTAGTTATTAACTCACTTGTAAGTGGCACCATTGACTCGTCAGTACTTTGCATTCTCCACTTCAAAAGACCAACACCTCCAGCATCACTGGCTTGACCAGTGGGGAAAGGTCTGTTGGGATCCTTTAGGCCTAGTATAGAATCATTGGAAAATAATTCTTTATTCATGTTAGGGTGTGTCTTGAAAGCGACAGCTTGATTGTCACCAGTTTGGACCTGCAAAAGTAAGGCACAACATACAAGTATTAATACTCTTAATTGACCTACTGGACCTATTTCTGCATTCAATACCAGTCTTGAGCAAGAAAAATATCTAGGAGCACTATAGATGAAGGAAAGTGAGGATCAACATTAATTACCATGCAGAAATTTTGAAAACAGTAGGGTGAAACAAAACAAATAAAACTGGATCTATTGGCATGACATGTTGCATTTCAAACATACATATACCTTTTTTGTTTTTCCTGATTCAATGATGAAAGAAACTAGAAATCCATGCTCTAACCAAATTGATTATTTCAGGAAACGCTTTGATATACACTACATACCAAAAGCACCAGAATACTTCATCAACAAACCAAGGAAACAACACTATTATCACACTACAGGCATTGTAACCACCACTTTTCCTTTCAATGTCCTCTTTCTTCCTAACTGAATTGCCACTGCTATACGTTCTCTTCCCCTTTTCGCATTTTCCCTTTCTCTTACTCCCTCATAATTCCCCTTTTGATTGTGCGTGGCAAAAAGATTATTTCAATGACTGAGTACACTTAGAGCTACTTATATCTAGGTCTCATATAAAATGTCATTCTAAACTTATGGTTAACTTATTTGAGGATTTCACCAGGCTTAAACACAGACTGCTTTTGAAACATTATTCTTTTGAAAATTAATTAATTGTCTACCTGATGTACTACTCTTATAAAGCATGCAAACTCTGGACAGTATGAGGACAGAGTAAAGAAAACAATAAAAACAAAATATATTAGTCAGAGGAAAAAATCTGTTTCATAGATCTGAGGAATTTGTTCTTGACATGACACAATAGTGTTATTTGATCCATATAACTGATCCCACCTACCAAAAAAGGTTTTGATTATTTTCCTTGTAGGAAAAAGTATTTCATATTAATTTCTTTCCCTTAATACTGATAAATTTAGCAAAAAATTTGTCATAAAAATAAATAATCAATAAATTAAAAAAAAAATACTATTCAAATTATAAAACCCAGAAGCCTAGTGGACAGACACATATTAAGTTAGAGACAGTGAGAATCTGATACCTGTACTTGAATATGTCCATCCTCTTGGTTAAGAATTTGGAGAGACAATGTGCCTTGAACATCAAAATTACTGACACCACCATCTCGTTTCAGTGTCACATTTAGTTTCTCCTCAACAGTCAAAGTGATGGGATCAGTAGGTGGTGGGGCGGCACCACGAGACTGGGAGAGTTTTGGCTGAACATCTTCAAGAATGACCTCACCTTCCGCTTTCAATGATTCCAAAAATTGATTTGTCCTCTGAGATTTACCAAGCTTCATACCAAGACCTTTTGGTGGAGCAGTGGCTGATGAAGTTGGACGACCTAAGCAAGAGGTCAATGAAGTACATAAATGAAAAGGCTACTCATTTAACAAATGTTAATTCAGGATATAGAGTAAACCGCAACCAGGGTACAGCATGCTTCAATACCCTTGTAAGTCATTACATAAAAAGCATTCTAGAAGGATTCAAGAAAATCTATGAAAGCCAACCTTTAGGCTTGGTTGAAAAGGAATCAACATCAGTAGCCAATCCAAAACCAGAGCCGCTTCCAAAACCAGTTCCACTGCTAGATATACTCAAATCACTAAAGCTATTTTCAATTCTAGCGGAGCCCATTGACTGCAATGGACCAAATCCTCCTTTATCACCTCTGTTCTTTTCAATCTGTAGAACACATGACTTAATAAATAATATGCAATCCCAGGCTTTACATATAAGCATCACAATGAAACATAGATCCTTCAATCATACCTTGCTTTTATCAATCTCACTAGCTTTTCTCTTCATGACATCCTTAGTTTCATTAATCTTGCTCTGCAAAACCAACTTGTGCAGCTTCTCTTCATGACTCTCCATCTCGCAGTATTGCTTAACTTGTGCAACAGTCACATTTTCCTTGTGCCCCAGAGAGATGACTTCATCAAATGCAAAAATCAACTCAAAGGCATGTTTGCAAATACCCTCTTCATCAAGGGAGTACGAATATTCAGGTACCTAAAAGTATTAAGGAATGAACTGACCGAATGACTCTAAGAAGACCAATAAATCCAAAACAACCTCCCACTGCAACCATTTGATCAATCTTAAACCCTCCCTGACCCTTCCTATAGAAATCAAATACTAAATGCTATGTTTATGGTAAGAGAAGCCTATAAACAAATAGATTGCACAGTTAATACCTTTTGAGAAAACCAATATGACAGGAAATTACTAAACAAGGCACAGATGAGACAAGTCATATTGGAGAGAATACCATTAATGCCACAAACCAGATAACAAAAGACAAGCAATTGAAAACAAATTTACGTAATAACATAAGATGTCAAAATTCAAGCATCAGAAAAAGGATACAAGTTTAGAGAGAAGTCTCAGAGTTTCCAAATCTTCCAGTATGTTGCTGTTTTTGTTTGTAACAAGAAGCAGGTACAGTGCTTCTATTGGCTGGTAAACATAGCGCACATTCTCAGTCTCAACATATGTGTGTTGTTTTCCAGTCCCAACCAACTTGGGAAATGCTGCTAGTAGACCCTCAATTCTTATGCGAGTCATGTCCACAAACTGTCTAGAAACTAGCACTGCAAACAAAGCAAAAGTCTTGACAGCATGAGAGCAATGATGTCTAATACAAAATTATTTAGGCACCATCAAATTCAACATCAATTCTTGTTAAGGTTTTTCTTTATAAACTAAAAAATAACCGGAATTTAAAAAAAAAAAACAATTAACGACAATTTATAAAGTATTATTGAGAATTCTACACGACTAACAGATTGAATTATCAAAGTAAGGATTCCATAAATATGCTGCTTAAAGTCTAATGAGAAGTATCCTACACACTACTACAGATATAGAAAACATACAACACATTCGGGTTATGCTTCCCAACTTAATCATACAGATTACTACGTCAGAATTGGTTTTGTCTCCAAATCTTAATTTGACAATAAGTGATAAAAAGTAGCTTTTACTTAATGTTGAAAATTTCACAAAATTGGCATAAATTTATTTGAAAATACAATTAAACTCATCCAAAATCAATTTTACAAATGCGGTCATTCAAACACATTTGGTGCACTTTTAAATCAAGTTTCCCTGTGCTCACGAAGACGCACACAGACCTTTTTTTTTTTCAAGGGCGCAGAATAAAAGTAACATAGTTACAGCTTATGTGTCTTAAGAATTCAAATTCAGATCATACTCTAGTTATGAGCTTTTGTTTTAAGATGCTCCTTGAATAGACCGAATTTCTAATGTGTTTTTGTTCACTTTGGTGAACTTCTCATTTAGTGGTGTACAGAAAATATGAGGACTAAACATGGGAACAAAACCACACTATATCAGTGAAAAAATACCATCAACAAGGAAGGAACATGGCAGGTTAAGAGATCTAGGTCTGCAGAAAACTAACCTTTGCCAGATTTGCTCACAATGGATGCAGCAAGGACAACCTGTTAGACAGGTAAAATGAAAAGATTAATGGTGCAAAGGGAAAGTAAAAAGTTGAAAAAAAGAAAATATGCACACTCCATTCCCAAGGGAACTCAGTCATTGTACATTCCGCCCTCATCATCCCAACTAACATTTGGAAACTAAATTGATCTTACTACGATGTGTGGCACTAATTGAGTATTACATTAAACATTCATAGTTCCATAGCTATAATCAAGAGAGACAAAAGGAACACATGCAGCATAAGCTACGCCAGAATATCCAACAGCACCATGGGGTTAAACATTATACAAGGGCTTCTATTCTCAAGCAGATCACGACGTATTACTATGTCCATTCGGTCTGTAATTCTAGATCACAGGATAAAAGTACATACACACAACGAACATAACATTTCTAGGGGGAGAATCATGCCACCAACATCAATATAGATAACAGATAAAAAGACACGACAAATGACATGAAGAAACTAAAGGAAACAACAACAAAGTAATAAGTGTCAAATAGTTTAACAAAAACAAGTCCTCCAGTATCAATCCATAGGAGTGTAAGGATTATTACCATCTCTTCCGCTTAATTTTTGAAGAGCAGAAAGTGTTTCTTGTGTCCAATTGAATCTACCAAAAAATAATTAAACAGTATTGGAAAGCGGTCAGATCCAGAAGTGAGGTATTCAATGAGATATAATTGAATGGCGAATCAGAAGTTAGAAGAAAATGGTGAAAGTGGAGAGTGAGAGAGAATTTACCAAAACGCGATCTGAGATCGGAGAGCGCAGATCTGATCTCAGAAGGAGAGAGCTGAGACTAGAGAAATGGTTTCACGGAGTAGAAAGATTGCAATGGAAGACAAAGGGTGGTTCATCTCATGAAAACTCCTGATTTTTTTTTTAGGTTATTTTATTGGACTGAAAAAATAAATAAAGAAATGTATATATAATTTTTTAATTAATTATTTATTTAAATTAAAATTACTGATATAAAACATATATAATAAAATTATAAAAATTATTTATCTATATTATTATATAAAATGATACAATTTATTGTATTATTTTTTAATTAAAATATTTTACTTATATAACATAAAAAATTATTTGTTCTTTAAAAACAATAAATTAATTAATTTTTTATTTTAAAAATAACTGCTACATAATTTTAAACTATAAACTTTGTAAAACATTTATTTAATAAAATTAATAATTTCTGTATATTTAAAAAAAAACTAAATAGTTTCTCTTTTTAAAAACAAGTTACATAATTTTTTAATATTATTTTTGTAAAAACACTATATATAGGAAAATGATATTTTAACCCATCTTTTTTGACATATTTTTAATCTAGTACTTTAATCACCATTAGATCATCTATTTTGATTCTTTTTAGTGATATAATGTGATGATCTTGAAGTGGTGGATTAAAAGTGGATAAAAAAAAGTTGGTTAAAATATAAAAGTATATATATATATATATATATATATATATATATATATATATATATATATATATTTATAATTTTTTTTTTTTTTAAATAATTATTCATAAAAAATAATAAAATTATATATTTTTTAACGTGATAAAAAGATGTAATGTGTTTTAGTTCTTTATAAATTTAAATTTTAAATAAATAATTTTATTCAAATTTAGGAATTATATCTTTCATTTATAATATATGCAATTATACAAAAATAATACAGTTTTTTAATCGACATTAATGTCATTATTTTTTTATTTAATAAGGAAATCAAAAGATATTTTTTGTTTAACTATTCTATTAATCTTTTTACATGAGAGTCTAACTTTTCCACCAAAATATAATTATTTAACTTCTCCATTTAAAATAATTTAACCATACATTTTTCTTGATTTTTAAATCTTTGGCTTATAATTATATTTTATCCACCATTGTATTATTTAAATTAAAAAATATAGATAGAAATGTAATCAGTCCTTTATGCATATATGTTGTAACTTATTATTATAATTTATTTTATTATTTTATTCTTTATATTTTATAACTGTTTTTTTTAATTCAATTAACTACTTTTAGTAAAAAAACAATTACATTGTAAGAAAAAGCATAAATATTATTTATTTTATAATTAATTTTTACAAACATATTTTTTTAATTTAATTATTTTATTTCATTTTAATAAACATGGTAAAAAATATATTTTTTATTTTTTATCATAAGAAGAAACTAGTAATATATAAAGGAAATTATCCAAATTATTTCATAATGCTTGCGCTTAATAATATGTATGTAATTTTTCTTCATTTTAGCACTTCATATGATGGAAATTTCTCCAACCTATCTAGACATTTTATGTTTATACTATTTTTAATTATGTAATTTTAACTTTTCATTAATAATAATAATAATAATAATAATAATAATAATTTTTAAAAAGTGTATCTAACTCTTCAATTTAAATATGATAATAAAACTTCTAATCTCTATTTTTACAAAATTATATTTTTTATTTTAAAAAGTTAATATGATTGGAATATGGATTCACACTTTTGTGAACCTATTTATATTTATATTTTCTACAAATATTAATATCTTAAATATAATAGAAGTGTGGACTTTCATACACTGTTTCCACCAGTATTAAAAAATAATATATAAGATGTATGATTTATTTGAAATTAAGATGTAAATTTTTGTGGTTGATTGGTAGGTAGAAATGACTCTTGTGTGTTTAACTGTTAAGAACAACTTTTACATATTGTAAACTTTTTTTTTTTTCATATCCAACAAGCTCACAAAATACGCTTTCATAATATTTTCATCGGACCATTACAAAGAGTCAAAGGCCCAAACCAACAAAGACTCAAAATAATGTTTTTACTTCCTGCACTCCTACGATATCTTTTGCAGTCTCAAAATTTTAAAATAACTATATTACCTTCTATCAAATAACTTTTGGATTACATATTCCAAAAAAATTTCAAAATTTAAAAAACTAATATTTCAGAGTGAAACTTTTTAAACAAAATTTTCAAAATACATTTCATTCATTCTAACTTAACTTGTTTGGAATTGAAAATTATGAGGATACATATTGTATTTTTAAATGAATTTCTTTGAACACTTCCGGAATTTTTGAAATAAATCTTTTGCTTTTTCTCGTTTATTCTTCTTTTAAACATTTTATTTTCTTTCTCAGGAATGACAAAAGTAAGCACAATAACAGTAATGATGACAAAAATGAAGTGGTGTAGTACCAGAAGATATCTAAGTATTTTTCATTAGTGTGAGGTGCAGTTGGTAATTAAGGGGTGCAGGAAACAATACCTTGAAAATAATTGCTTTTTTTGGGTTGTTTCATTAATAGCAAAATTATTTTCCTGCATTTTATCGTTTTATTCTGTTCCTTATCATTTATAGAATTTATTTTCTAGAATATAATAAAAAAATTGATTCTTTTTTTTTTATTTTGAAAATCAATCACCTTTTTTTTATGAAAATATTTTTCAGAATATTTTTATGAAGTGAGAGGTAAAATTTAATGGAGTGGAAGAAGCTTTAGCCGAGTAACAGATATAAGAGAATCAAGAGAGTCTATTTTACTTACATGTAGATCTTCATCAACAAGGACATCATGGGAGCATGTGGGGTTAACATGCTTTGATGATGTTTGTTGCACAAACATGAAATTTTCATCTGAGAATACATATTTTTTCTCCATATGGATCTTTTACCCTTTAACTTTTCACACAACTTCTTCCATAGATCCTTTATTCAATTTGTATTAAGTGGTCATGCCCTACAATTTGATGACAATATTCTTACCCCTTCCTTCACCAACAAAACATCTATTTTCTTCCACATATACACACAATGTTGCACAACTGAGGAAACAACATTTGTAATAACTGCTAGAAGAGTAAAGTCTTTGGTTTTTATTGAGTTAGAGAAGAAAGAATGGTTTTTGTGGTACATTTCTGAAATGGCCAACAATAACCTAAACATGGTCCACCATTTGGACATTATTAGCATCAACTCAATGAGGAAACTTACATATGCTTCCTTCATAGCTTATACCTTACTCACATGGCTACTTGCACATGTGCTTTTTCATCTTCTATCATCCACTCATTCTCTACAACGGCTACTTCTCCCAATCCATCTCTCATAATAAATCAACTTTATCAACAAATACAAATTATTAATACTATCTACAGTAATAGGCAACAAGATTTTCCTACTTAATTCACATAAATTATATTTGCATGCAGTGACGGATTTCAAAATAAATAAATTATATGAACTTAATTAAAAATATAAAACTGTTGAAGGTTCAATGTATCATTAAAATATAATAAAGAATCAATTTAAAATATATAAATTTATACAAAATTTGAAACTTAATTAAGTCTTTAATAAAATACCAAACTTTGTTTCTTAACAGAAATAATGAATCACAATTTATTTATATATATATATATATATATATATATATATAATGTTTACTTTTGTTATAATTAGCTTACTTTTATTATAATTTAATATACAATATATTTAAATATTTTATTTTTATAAAATAATATATATATATATATATATATATAATTAATATAAATATCAAATCTTTACCGATTAAAATAAGATAGTTCAAGCAAAGATACCAAGTCACACAGTAGAAATGTTTTTGTTTAATAGTAGCATAATAACATAAAGTATTCAACCACTCATTATACCATCTCAATTATCTAATCTTCTTCTGTGTACTGGGACTACTTGGTATGTAAGCTTTATAATAATTATAATTACTCTCAGAACAATATGTTTGTTTTGGTTTTATGTGGCCGTTAATAAAAATAAAAATAAAAACAGAAATATTTTTCTTAACTTTTTATAACACAATAGTTGTTGTAATATTAAACCTAACTCTTAATCATTAAGTCAGTCTATCTTAACTAAAGGTGTTTAGTTTTAATTTTTTTTTTATCAGTTCCATGACCAAAATTATTTCACTTTCAAAACACCAGTGTAGAATGATAAATAATTTGATTGGTTCATTCCATCAGAAGCATTAATTTAGTTATATTAAATATAAGTTAATGACTCCAGTTGTCAACATTATTTATAAGATCTAGTTTAACATGTAAAGGAAGACAAGTAAAATTTGACTAGCATTTTGCTGGAATTTAATCTAGTTAATTTTGGATTTCAGGAAGATGTTTTCCATGCAAATTTATATAGTTTTATTAACTTTTACCAGGGGGTGCTATCTTGTTTGGGACGAGAAAAAAAATAAATCTGATTTAAAAATTAAAAATAAAAGTAATTAAGATCTCACCTAACACAAAAACCTATTTCAGATTTACAACTTGTTGTGGTACTTATCATCAGCATTTTCTAAATTTTATCTGTTAAAATTAAAATTATAAAATGCTTATTATCTGTATTTTATATAAAAAAATGTTTTTTAATAAGAAAGGGAAAAAAATTGTTGATTGATTTGACTCATTAAATGTGAGCACCAGGTCCAAGGATTACAAAACAACAAGACAGTGTCTGACGGTCACTTCGAGGAAACAGGAAACACAATTATCGATGCACTCTTCTAAACAGAGAAAAAATATTATATAATTTGTTTGTTTATTATTTTTTTAAGTACTCGTTTTTCTTATTTTAAAATTAAAGAAATAAAATATGTTTTTATTTTTATTATCATAACCTAAAGTAATAAATAAAGAAAAAAAGTAAAATTAATAACTACTAAATATTTCATCACAAAATTCCCATTGACTTACTTAAACAAAGCACTTTAATATCCTTCACAGAAAGCACAGTTAATTTTTACTTAAATGGATTTTTGGTTAATGTAAATCCTGTATCATAAACATTCACTTAAAATTATAAACTCACATTCTTTTAATTCATGAACAGTTAAAAATGTCATATAACATTAAAAAGAAGGAAAATAGTAACTTTTAATATTTTAAAAGAACTGGAATAAATTGCACCATCAAAATTAAAACTAATTTGTGTATGTAGTAAAGAAAGTATTAAATGCGCTGAAAGTTTGGTGTTGACCAACAGTATTTGCATCAATTTATCTGTTGTTATCAAGTATACTGTTTTTAATGTATTTTTATATTATTTATTATTTATGATATAAAAATAATACATGGACGTAGCTTACAAGATCACGTATCTATGAAGGGTAACTAAGCCCAAAAACCTTGGCACGTGCTGAGGAAGAGGACTCAGTGATGCTTCCACTCTCGCACACTTTTTTTCATGATTAAGAAATGAGAAGTGTGAGATTGAGATTGCATCTCGTAGATGTTTATGGTCAAAACTATTGATGTTATAAATTTGAGTGCAGAAAAAGGGAGTGGATTTTGCTTTCTCTGTTTCTTCAAAACTAAGCATAAAACAGAGTTTTAGTATCCATTCATGGCTTCACATGGAAGCCAACACACCAGACTTGGGTCAAAACCATATCAATTCCCTTCTTTTCACTCGCACAGCAATAGCGTGGCAATAGAATCTCAAATACGGTGTCGTTTTCAGTTCGTTTAAGTGTCATCCATCTAGATTTTATTCCTATTAAGTAAGAACAGACACTTCCACTACAACGGGAATCTTAATCCAATCCAATCCCAAACTCAACCATTTTTTTTTGTTATGGGAAACTGTTGCGGGAAGTCGGAGAAATTAACGGCGGAGATAGTTCCACGCGATGGGGCGCGAGTGTATCCCACCGTCCGGTTACATGGCTCGCCGAAGAGTATTCTCGCGGCGTACATTCGGTTTGCGCTTCTCCACAGGGAGGTCTCGTTGGACTTCGTGGAGACAGAGCGCGTGGGAGGGAATGACCCGGAGGGCACGGTGACGTTGCAAGTTGGATCGGAGGTTGTGTCTGGGTCGAGCGAGACACTGCTGCGTTTCATCGACTCGCGGTTCCCGGGACCTTGGGTGAGGGGTGAGAACGGGAGGGAAGACGAAACGGCGCCGTTGCTGACTAGCTTGACGCGGGTGCAGCATACCAGCATGCTGTGGCACGTGGAGCGGATGGTGAGATGGGCGGAGGATCTTACTACACGTGGTGGAAGGAAGACCGTTGATCCTTCCATGGGGACTCCCAGGATGGAGATTAGGAAATTCGCCAGGAGCTACTCGGAGCTGCTTGAGATCATGATGGAGCACGCGCAGATGGAAGAAACCGTCCTCTTCCCGATTTTCGATCACGCCGATCGAGGTAGTTACCTCCACAAATTTCGTATTTTTTTATATATATTTTTGTTGTTGTAGTTATGATTTTATAAGATTCTTGTCACATTGCTGCATATGGTTTGGGATAGCCCATGTGAAATTTTACTTGCCTTTGAAGCAATGCGGTGAATGGATGAACAAATATATGTCTGTTATGTGGTAATTGTTTTTGGAAAAAAAAATGCAGGGCTTGCTAAAGCTGCAAAAGAGGAACATGCTAGGGACCTACCTCTCATGAATGGTATAAAAGAAGTCATCAAATCTGTTGGCGTTTTGGACTCTGGCAGCCCAGATTACCAAGAGGCTTTGTACAGTCTTTTTACTCGGTTGAAGTCATTGCTGGTATGTTCAGCACCTAGTAATGATAATTCTATTTGTCATGCTCTAAATTTGGATGTTTTGAATTCTATTTGACTTTGCCATGGTTGAAAACCTGTTGAGAAATAGGAAATCAAATCTGGGATGTGGAAACTATAACTATCACTGTGTGTTTGGAAACTGATCTCAGATGTGTTTTTTTAGGTTAAAAGTGAACAACACTATTGGTTTTAGTTTGTGCTTTTTGTTTTCGCACCATGAATTGTGTTTTGTAAGGGCAAAACTTGTTTACAAAAGCAGACTATTAGCTTCTTAGTAAAGTTGAAAAGCAACATCTGGATTATGGAACCAAACACAATATTTGTGGCGTGATCCATATAACTGATTTTGCTCGGCAAGAAAAGATTCTGTTAATTTCACTTGATTTTTTTTGCATTTTCTCTAGTTCTTGTTACTGGAGTCAATTTGATATCTGGGTGTTTGTGTGTGTATTTATTGGGGGTGTGATTTTGTTGATAATTTTTTAGGGGAAATGCAAACAACATTTTGCGGAAGAGGAGGTGGAAATACTTCCACTAATGGAGGCTTTGGAGTTGAGCAAAGAACAGGAATTGAGTGCACTAGAGCAGTGTTTTGACGTGATGCAAGGAACACACAGTCGGTTATTGAAGCTTCTTCTTGAAGGTCTCCCTTCCCGTGATGCTATGAAGTATCTGGACTTGATCAACAAGTGCAGGGACAAAGAAAAAATGGAATCTATGCTCAAGATGATAGTTAAGTGACAGATCTTGTTAATGGGTTCAATGGTTGTGTTGTGCACACATGGATGAACTGTCAGGCTTGCTTTGTCAATTGTCAAATAGATGTAAAATTGCTTTTCTTTTTTAGCCACTTCTTCTTCTAAAGGAAACAAGTACCCAGCATATGTGTGGGGTTTCATTGTTCGGCTTTTGTGACCTGTGACATTCTGCTTCAACGTGTCACCCTGGCCTTTCGGTTAAGGAAACAGAAAGCAAGGACAGCACTTGGAAAAGCAGGGCATTTTCTTTTGCTTTTTTCTTTTCCTTTTCCTCATCATAGTTTGGATAAGGTTGTCATGAACATGTTCCTAAATAATGTACATCCAAATATACTCAAAAGTAAGTTAAGTTTGCCAGATTGTTTTGATTGGTAACTCCACAGTTTGTTCAAATTATTTAGTCAAGTTCTTGTTTGTCCATTAGCTGATCTCCAAAGCATCAGATTCAAACTTAGCTTCCTTATTACATTAAAATTAAGTCTCTTTTTTGGATCCACTATTCAAAACCTTACAGATTCAAATAACTGGGATAAAACTTGAATGGCATGTTAATTGTACAGGGTTTGAGATATACGACAATGTATGACTGGGCACACTCCTGTAGCTAGAAGAATAAATCCATTGTACAGGGTTTGAGTGTTTTGCATAATTTTGTCAGCCATAACATCATAATTTTGCTACCAATTTGAACCAGTAACATTGCCAATACGGCACTACCAAATTCCATTAACTCTCCCATACCTTCGTCATTGTTTTTTGCTGTTATTGTTATCATTGTCACTGCTTTCTACAATCTACTCTTCCTATCTTAACCACCTCACTGTCATTATTAACAATATATTACACACCTCTTTCATCATCACCTCATTATTGTTACCTTCACTGCACTCATCTTCATTCATTACAATCACACAACGTCACCACTGGAGAAGCTTCACTATCACCAGAACCATTCCAACCACTAACAACCGCTTCAACATTCAGTACTACCAAACACTCTCACCTATTATTCATAAACTCTTTAAATTTGATTGTTACCTTTGCCCTAATGGTGAACTTATCACAAAGTAATTGTGTAATATTATACAATGCTTTCGTCAGTGTAACATGTCTCGTTTTATTTTCTTACTTCTGTTTCAAGCTTTCATCCTCCATTTTTGTGTTAAAGAGGGAAAATGTGCACATATGAAATTCAGTATGGCAATGTTCCATGATTCATACAGGAGAACAATGCTAAAACAATCTAAAATACATGTGTAAAAACAAAATAATTAAGAGGTGATACAATTTAACGAAATAAAAAATAAACATAAACTTGATTAATTTTATTCCGATGATATATGTAACGAACACACTTCTGAACCTTTCAATATGAATATTATATTTAATTTTTTATTTTATTGTTCAAGTTAATCTATATTTAAATTTGAATATTTTTTGTTTATTTATTATTACATTGTTTATATAAGCTTTATAATATAACTGTGAAATTTGAATACCAGTAATTTTAATTAGAATGTGGTGTGGTTTAAACCAAACTATTATTGTTTTTTTTTTTTTTATGGAAATAATCGTAAAAATTTAAAAGTTGTATTAAACAAACACTGTGATCATTTGGCAAATAACACTAGAATCATTTAGAGTACTAGTAAAAAGAAACAAAAGCATTAACAAAAGAACATGCTCATGTTTTCAATATTTTTTTATTTCCACATTTGAAATTTATACATCATTAAATGAATTACTGTATTGATTATTTTGTTCGATCGCATAGATTGTTGTAATTATAAAATTAAATAAATTTAAGTTTATATAAAATCTATTGATTTTATTGGTTTAATCAAAACTATTTCTATTTTTTCAATAAATTAAAAATAAAATAAAAAATTGAATGACATTTTGTCAGAAAATAAAAATGAACCTAGTGTCACAATTTACAACGAGATATTTATCTATTTTGCAGATGCTATATTAATATAATTGATTACTTTTAGTGTTATTTACAGAATACACAGAATTAATATAATCGATCTATTTTGCAGAATGCACATAACTGTGCTCATGAGTAGAAACACACTGATACTGAAACATGTGCTATCACAACAAAGATTGGAAGAAATTTTCTCCGCATCATTTTTGTATGAAAACAAATTTTAATGCATAAACTCACAGTCTGGGGAAGAACATGATCTCGGAATACTTGCAGTAGTGTACATGAAAAAGGTTTATTTATGTAATTCGAGTACTTAAAATAAAATAAGAAATTCAGATATTAATAAGTAAGAGAATCATTTAACATAAATTTTTATTCAAATTGATCAGAAGCAGCATTACATGATTAAACTGAAATGACAGAAATTCAGAAATTAAAAGAAAGCCACAACTCACAACTACAATAACATAAAATAACCAAATGGACATATCTAGCTTCTGAAGACATGAACTTGAAGCTGCGGAATTGCAGTATTAATCAACTCAAAGACACAAACGTCACCATCTTCCAAATTACTCTCTTTTGCAAACTTAGGCCAACCAGAAGAGAAAAGATCATATTTTTCACGACAACAGATTAACTTCACCCACCAAACCCTGTTCTCCATCTGCAACATCACATCCACCTGGCCCCTCGTACAATCCAAAAACTTTGGCACATGTTTCTGCATTAAGTAACAGTATTACTACAGTGGGAAAGAAACTCAGAACAGAACCTATTATAAATTCATTAAAACAATGACCAGCATTTGTATTGAAGCGATGTACCGTAGCATTTTCTTCCAACTTAGACTGTTCTATCAAAAGCGTGAAGTAAGGATGCTTTGATTTAAATTTCTTGGTTACTTTCTGAGCTTTTAGTGACCTTGGCCTATTCAGACATGTTCCACCTTGAGTAGGACTCATCCCTGTGAATTGCACAAATAGAATTAGTCACAACCATTTTGAAATTTTAGACCCCTCTTGAATTTGACAATGTTAACAAGCTACTGTACATTCATTTTTTCAAACAATTTACGTGCAGTAGATATATTTTCATGAATAACTTACGATCCGGTTGCTGCTTGGTTTTTTTCTGAACATTTGTCCCTTGATGGGAAGGACCACCCTTATCTGCATACACTTGTTGCACATTGGGGTCTCTTTCCACATTCCACATTTGGGTTTTCCCACGAGGTTGAGAAGGGACCATTAATGGCATTGGTCTTGCCTCTTGCCCCATCTGAGTTGCATTCATGGTGTTAACTGGTCCTTTCCCAGAAGAAAAATAATCTAATTCTACAGAACTTTTGTCAAGTATGATTACATCAATCTGGGAAGTTCCTTTGAATCTGAACAGCACAAAATATCCATAACTCAAGGAATAATTTTCAGCAAACTCTTTCCAACCCTTATCGAACCAAACCTCACCATCCTCTTGTGTCCAATATACTATCCATTTCTTTGAATCTGGAGTACTAAGAGACACTGGATTTGACAGACAACTCCCATGTTTCCTTGTAAACTTACTAGGTACTTTCTGCAAAAAAACAAGCATTAGTATCCTAAACAAGGGTTCATGTTTCTATCATAAATATACAACCATTTTTCTTAACTTTTTGCTGTTCTAATCAATCTTATAATGCATGTTACGTAGGTTCAATCTATTCCAAATTATGCAACGCAATAACAAAAACAAAAATATGAAACATCTGATACATCTCATGCAAACATGTAAGTTACATTGCTTAGAAAGACCAAGTATACCAAAACTTATATGAAGAACACTTACTATCCTTTCACCATTAGTTTCAAGAATAATCTTGAAAAAATGGATTGGAAGGGTTGCACTCCTCTGACCAAGATGGGAAGCCATGAGATGAATCTGAATTTGAGAACCTGTATGCAAATTTCTCGATAATTCACTCCCATACATATATAAGTAAAGTCTTGTACTCCTATACTCAACCTGAGACTCATCGGAATTATGGAACAAAGTCTCTGAGACTCATCGGAACCATGAAACAAAATTGAAGTTTGAAGTGTAGCCTCTCGAATCCTACTGTAAGTCACCCACTCAGGTTTCACTTTAATGAAATCATCATTTAATATTATGGTCAAAAGTAGTGCTCTCCCCGTGTATATTTTTCAACGCCCTTTTGAATCAACCGACAGGAAATAGAAAAAGGAATAATTGTGTTGGTTTGATGAAAATGGAAGCACAAACCATATAAATGTGTTGTAATTTAAGCTTTATTCCCAAACGTGCTAAAGTATTTTTACATATAAAACAACTAACAATATATTAAAAACTTAATTAAATGAAAAGAAATAAATTATAATAATATATATTTTTATAATATAATGAATAATTAAAATATATAAATATAAATAACAAATAAATATTTATAAATATATTTTATTATTATAATTAAAAGAAAAGAAATTAAAAAATAAATCATTTAATTATTTTTAATGTATTTATATCAAAACTAAAATATTAAAATGATAATACATTAATTTAATTGTACTTATTTATTAACACTAAATTTTATATTGTATTATTTATTAACATTAAATTTATATTTTATAAAAAAACAAAAATCTATCTAATTTAATTTTCATTTATATAATATATACTACTAATTTTAAAATATTTAATAATGTAAGGGAATGACCCTACTGCACCAAGATTTGCGTATGATTAAAACATAACAAAAATTAAAATTGAGGATTCTTTTAATTGAAGAATAGTGTTGTTAGTTTATATCATGCCCAAAATATTTTAGTATGATATATCCTTACAGTTTATTATTATTATTATTATTATTATTATTATTATATATATATATATATATAACTTTTGAAATTAAAATATTTTAAGGAATTTTATTAAAGTGCAGTAAGGTCTAAGTTCGTCCATATACTCAGATTTCATAACGGATACACAATTGTTTACTTTATATTAGAATGAATAAATTTGTAAGAATTTTGTTTTTGTGGGTCGAACGTATAGAATATATATATATATATATATATATATATATATATATATATATATATATATATATATATATATCGTGTTAAACAAAAGACTTTTAATATTTGATGTTTCTAGTATTTCATTTTATATCATTTAGAAATTTAACCTAAATGATATTAATATTAAGCCATGATATAAAACTTTTAAATAATCTAAATCTATAAAAGAAATCTTTTACATATTTATTCAGATGATCAATGTAAAAAAGTCGCATATACTAAGTTCATTTAGACTATAAATATTATACTATATAGATTGTTTTAAAATTATAATTTTTTTGCGAATTTTACAAAAAATTACTCTAATCTATAACAATATATAAAAAGATTTTCTCTTTTGTCCACATTTTAAAATACTAATTTTATCCTTTAAAATACAATTCTTTATTAAATTTATGAAAATTGACCATTACTTTTACAAACTTTTTTTCTCTATTTATCAACAATTATTCTCTCATATTTTCTTATATATTTTACTTTTTTTTTGATAAATATAATTTTATTTTATATATTAACTTAATAATATTATATTATCATCACCTATTAATATAATATTACGCAGATATAAAAATTGTTGTCGCGCCTGTGTCTATGCTAGTATATATAAGTAAAGTTTTACATTGCTGCTCACCTTGGCATAAGCGTTTCAATCCAATGACGTGTGTGCAATTATCAAGACTCATTGGAATTTTGGCATGAAACAAGTTGGAGTTTGAAGTTTAGGCCTTATAAGTAAAGTTTTTTCATTGCTGCTCACCCTAGCATAAGCGTTTCAATCCAATGACGTGTGTGCAATTATCAAAACTCATTGGAATTCTAACATGAAACAAGTTGGAGTTTGAAGTTTAGGTCTTATAAGTAAAGTTTTGCATTGCTGCTCACCCTGGCATAAGCGTTTCAATCCAATGGCGTGTGTGCGATTATCAAGACTCATTGGAATTTTGGCATGAAACAAGTTGGAGTTTGAAGTTTAGGCCTTATAAGTAAAGTTTTGCATTGCTGCTCACCCTGGCATAAGCGTTTCAATACAATGGCGTGTGTGCGATTATCAAGACTCATTGAAATTTTGGCATGAAACAAGTAGGTGCAATCTATTCCAAATTATGCAACGCAACAACAAAAACAAAAATATATGAAACATCTGATACATCTCATGCAAACACGTGAGTTACATTGCTCATAAAGGCCAAGCATACCAAAACTTATATATGAAGAACACTTACTATCCTTTCACCATTAGTTTCAAGAATAATCTTGAAAAAATGGATGGGAAGGGTTGTACTCCGACCAATATGGGAAGCCATGAGATGAATATGAAGTTATCGATCATTCACTCTCATACATATATATATATATATATATATATATATATATATAAGTAAAGTTTTGTACTCATATACTCAACCTGAGACTCGTCGAAATTATGGAACAAAGTTTCAACCTGAGACTCATCGGAATCATGGAACAAAATTGAAGTGTGAAGTTTAGTCTCGAATCCTATTGTAAGTCACCCACTCAGGTTTCACTTTGACGAGATCATCATTTAATATTCTGGTCAAAAGTAGTGCTCTCTCTATATATTTTTTAACGCTCTCTTTGTATCATCGGACAGGAAGTAGAGAAGCGAATACGTGTGTTGATTTTATGAAAATCGAAGCACAAACCATAAATTTGTCGTAGTTTAAACTTTATTTGCAAATGTTGTTAAGAAAAAATAAATTTAATAAGTTTTATAGTATTTTTTCATATAAAACAACTAACCATGTATTAAAAACTTTATTAAATGAAAAGAAATAAATTATAATAATATATATTTTTATAATATAATGAATAATTAAAATATATAAATATAAATAACAATTAAATATTTATAAATATATTTTATTATTATAATTAAAAGAAAAGAAATTAATAAATAAATCATTTAATTATTTTTAATATGTGTTTATATCAAAATTAAAATATTAAAATGATAATATATTAATTTAATTGTACTTAATTATATTATAATATTGTATTGCTTTATTTGTTTTAATTTTAGATATGATTTTTATTTATATAATTAAAAGTTTTATATTATTTTTTACTTAAAGTGATATATATATATATATATATATTATTTTGAGATATACAATAATTTTGATTTTATAATTTAAAAATTATTTTAATTTTGATTTATATTTTTTAATTTATGGAATATATCATATCATTCACTAATTTTTACAAATTTATTTTTCAAATTCACTTAAATCATATCATCTTTCTCTTAATCCAAACTATCTAATTTTCACTCCAAATTCACTCTAATTCATTCATTCATCCAAATATAGTATAAATCTTGGTGGTCTAAATAATATATTCAAAATTTATGTTCCCAATAGAGATGGCAAATAAACCCGTGCCCGTGGGTATCACCCGAACCCGTCCCCGTTTTGACGGGGAATCCCCGCTTTGACTGGGTATGGGTATGGGTATGGGTAATACCCGAAATTTTCAACTGGGG
>Ga0214544_1003035_pt1 | contig 35069 bp, 23 predicted proteins | sample CNSS3metaG_FD_160074 | JGI IMG/M metagenome (GOLD analysis project Ga0214544, IMG submission 160074) | Root nodule microbial communities from cowpea collected in UCLA plant growth center, Los Angeles, California, USA - CNSS3 | ecosystem: Host-associated > Plants > Roots > Nodule | place: USA...
TATATATATATATATATATATATATCCAAATTTTCAATTTTCAAGAAACATATAGTGTCTAGATAAATCAAAGTGTGTAAAGAGAAATATATTTTATAAATGGTTTTGTATGTATTTTTCTTTACACACTTTCAATTTCGAAATATTAAATTTTATTTTTAACAACTCTAATTCAAATGGACACTTGAACCGACTTGAAGTTACCAAACTTTGAACTAAAAAACTAACATTCTTAATATAATAAATAAAGACACTTATAGAAAAAACATACAACAAATAAAGACAATTATCGAAAGATTAAACAATATTTAAAAATATGTTATTCTAATAAGAAAAAAAAATTATATCCTTAATTTACTACAAACCTATTTCTCTCCCCCCAAAAATTATGAGAATATGCAAGGTATATTCTAATATAATCTAAATTAATATTTCATCTATTTTTTAGCTTTCAAATAACACCTGCGCCGCCAGTAAAGTACTTAATAGTTAATAGTTAGTAACCAAAGTATCTCAATCCAAAGAGCTTTCGATTCATTCTGAATTATAGTTACAATAGCATAAATTAGTCTTAGAAGCTTAGCTTCAAAAGTTTGTTATTGAACTTGTAAGAATGCGGCAAATAACCCAAACGCTTCGTTCTGGAATTCGTTATAACTCACCCACACATTTGTTTCCTTTTATGCTACATTTGATCAACCTCCACACGTGACTTTTCTACCTTCCTCAACCTGAAAGGAACAACAAAAGCATTTTTAAGTATTTTGAATTCATTAATTGCAAATACTTTATTTTTAATATTCTTATAATGAATTTGGTGCCCTTCAAACTTCATCTTGTTTCTAGTGTTCTGAATTTCTACAAATATATGTAATAGAAGACGACATCACAATTGTCATCATACTACTCCACTTTCCATTTAACTGCAAACTGTTTTATTCTTTTTACAATGTTAATTGTTAATATTATGTTAGCGTAGGTTGGTATCAAGCAATGCCAATTTTTGTGCCTAATTATTTGTGGCATGAAGAAATCATACAAGTTTATATAAATGTAAATCTGCCATTGTGTTATCCTTAACTTTGAAGATAAATTTGCTTGATGACACATAGTCCTCCATAGAACCATTCTTCATAAAAACTCTACCGGAAAATACTTTTTGATCAATCTATTCGTTCTACTTGCTATTACACTCTCTAACTTCATTTATAATGGTACCTTAATATTTAGTCATTTAAAATGCATTTAATTAAAGCACTTTTTTTGTTAATTGACTATTTACAATTTTTATAATTTTTAATTCAATCATTTTAGTGCTGTTAACATAAACAATTAATAACTTTTCTTAATTGAAAAATGTTAGATAACAAGATTATCATGTGACTTCCATGTTCATCTACACTGATTAATAGACAGATATCATCATCAACCTTGACTTAAATCACAATAACACCGGTTATTATTCAACAAATTTTCAATGAAATTAATAAAAAATATTTATCATTTTATATCAATCACAATGAATATAAAATTTTTGTTTCATTTTTCGATAAAGAGTATACTTATATCTATATTTGCACCTACTTTCCGACTATTTTAATATAAATTAATTAATTTTATAAAAAAAATAAAAATCACACAAAACTTAATATTATCATATATTTAATATTAAAAAAAGCATATTTTCTTTTTTCAATGTAAATATTTAGAAAAAAAATTATAATTGTATAATTTTTAAATCAGAGTATCAAATAAGAATTGGATAAAAGCAAAAGAATTATATAAATATTACATAATTACACATAAATAAAATTTTGTGACAATCAAAACATCTATTAGTTTTTCAAATCTTAAAATTGATAAAGTAGAAAAAACGTTTTTAAAATTATGAAAAAAAACAAATATGTAAATTTAAAAATATTTTTTTAAAATTTACTTCGTGTGAATCAAAAAATATATATAAAAAATATATATATATATATATATATATATATATATATATATATATATATATATATATATTAATAAAAATTATAATATGCCACTTTAACAAAATTTATTACAATAATATTAAATTATTATGCTACAACAAATAAATCATCTTTATAGGTGATAAAATTACTTTTAAATCAAATCATCTTTGAAAATAAAAATAATAATATAAAAAATTATAAAACTAATATTCAAAAATAATAAAACTAAACAACAAATAAAATTATTAAAAATAAAAAGGAAAAAAAGTACTTAGATATATGAAGAAAAAAAAAATCTGATACAAAAATATTAAGTCATTCAATAGATATTGAATATTATTTTAAAGAAACAAAATAAAACAAAAATGATGGATAAAAAAGATAAGTTTTTATGAACATACACAATTGAATACTTTAAATTTTGAAATTAAGATTGATGCATATGAAAAAAATATAAACATTAAATAAATGAAAATATTAAAAATGTGTAAAAATAATTAAATGTGTGACTTAAAATTTATTTGATTCAATGAATGGATAATCCACTATTTGAACAAAGTCGAAAAAAAAAATGTATGATAAAGTTATGTGTGACAAAAAGGAGAGTACCTAAAAAATGTGAGTAAATATTATAATCATAGAGAGCAGGCCGAACAATTAGAAAAAAAGAGAAGAAAAATTATGTAATAAAGAAAAGAAAATTTATGAAACAAATGAGTAATAAATATGGAACTAAAGACTAATTTAAACAGAATGGAAATGAGAAAAAGGATAGATATCGGGTAAGGAATGGGAACTTGACGAATATATAAAATGCAAAAATTTTCCATCAAAATAAAACCGATTTGGACAATACCACAAACATTCATTTGTCATCCCTTCAACTATTGCAATCTTAGCTTTGAATAACTTACTAATTTTATAAATTAATTTCAGTAAAAATTAAAGAACAATAATTCATATTTGAAAAAGTTTAGGAACAAACTTACGGAAAACAAAAGACCGAACAATTATATTTCGGAAAATCTTATTCCACAGCGTCAAAAGCATGTTCGGGGAACACGAGCAACTCGGATTTTCCCACCCAAATGTCGAAAGAAAATTCATGCAACAACGTACGCAGAACATAAATTCAAATTCACTTGACTTTTTATTCATCAAAGTAGCTCTTCGAATCTGGGTTGAGAACAGCCGGCATTTGCAGTAAAGCTGAAAAGGTAAGCGAATTTCAGAGTATATTAAAAATACAAATTGGCAAAGTTAAGTTTTCCTAAAAAAAGGAACACTTGCAGTTCGAGCTGGAGTATCCAGGGATGAACTCTATCTAAGACAGCACTTTCTCTACTTCAACTGTCACCTCTTTGGGAGGTTTCTCAGCATGAAGATTAGCAACTACGCCCTTCTTCGAATAGTAGTCAATAACCTGTATTTCATTGCAAAAATTTCCAATCATAAAGAATTATCATAAAGAACCAGAACGCTTAAAGAAGGATTCAGAATCATACGGGCTCAGTTTGCCTATGAAATGCCTCCAGTCTTGACTTCAGAACAGCTGCAGTGTCATCCTTACGCTGGATAAGTGGTTCGCCCGTAACCTGAGGAACACAAATTCAATAGGGAGATTGTTATTCATTTTCAATAAAACATGTTAACAAAAAAAGTGTGGCATCTCATTATTTTTATTAAAATTGAACTAGCCTCTAATTCAACCCTAAGTAGTACTAAAAGGGGGAGCATAGCCAAAGTCTAAGTCAGTGTGCAACATCCTAGCATCCTCCTCCCACACCCAACACTGGACAGGTGTTTTAAGTTTTGTATGAATACACATTTTAGAACAGCAGAAACATCAAGACTGAATTTGGCTGACACCGTATTAGAAAGGGACTGTGTCTAAATCAAAATCTCAAAAGCTAGTTTTAAGGTGGAGAATAGACCAAGTCTTACAAAAAAGTGCATGGCCAAATGTCTAATCATTGTCGGACATCTAAACACTACTTAAGTTTGAATGATACTTGCAGCTTTTCAGAACTCCCATCAATGTTAAAGCACCTATAAGCAAAAGATATGTTTAGGTAACTAACAATTTTGCAGGGTTTAAATAAAGTTACAGACTTACATCATCAACCCCCGCAACCTTAGGAGGGGCAAATTTTGTGTGGTATGTTCTGCCACTAGATGGGTGTATCCAGCGACCAGTAATTCGCTCCTCAAGGACTGAATCGTCAATTGCAAAATTGAGCACCTTATCAACTTTCACCCCCTGCTTATCCAGCATCTCATCAAGCTGCAAAGAAAGAAAAAGCAAGTTCAAAAGATGTATGTGAACGGCATGCAAAACAGTGCATAAAACCGAGTAATTCTGTTTTGCATAAGCCTAATATTTCAAACAAAAGAAACTCACTAGTAAGTCAGATGTCCAACAATGTCATACCTTCTGTGCTTGGACCACAGTTCTTGGGAAACCATCAAGAATGAAACCTTTCTGACATGATGGTTTTTTCATTGCTTCATCTATAATCCCAACAACCAAGTCATCAGAAACAAGTTCTCCCTGAAATATTGTAACATAATATCTTATTAGCAATCTCTCTCGAGCGTACACATACATGGTAAAAAAAAGTAAATTCCCAAATAAGATTCCATGCAAGAAGGCTTTGCCTTATCCATAGCTTCTTTAGCCTTAACACCAAGAGGGGTCTTGGCAGCTACAGCTGCTCTTAACATATCACCAGTAGCTAAGTGGCATAAGCAGTACTCATCCTTTATGATTGGCGACTGGGTACCTTTACCAGATCCAGGTGGGCCTGCAGTAACATATTTTTAAGCTATAATACACTAGAATTTCAGAAGAAAGAAAATCAACATATGTTGTAAATTCTTAAAGCATGACTCAAATGAGGAAACCAAGGCAAATATGGAGATTAACCCTAACTCACTAATTGACAGTAATTAGAACATTGATGTAAGACATGGACTCATCAAATTAAAATAGTAGCCTAAGAGCAGTACAGAGAACCAATACAAATACAAGTGCTATTCATCATTTACAGGAGTTATCACTTTCACAGTGTATAGGTTCGATTGAATGCGTATGGAAGACTAGTGTTTCACTGTCTTCGTTTTCCAAGTAATAGATAAAATAGAAGCATAGAAAAGGAGGATCCATTATGGATGAAACCTCTCTTTAAAATGATAAGATTGTAGGAATACACATTAAAATTCCCCATCTAACTCGAGACAAACAGTTCACTTTGAAAGATCAATAGGACAACTCAATTTAGCTCCTCATTTTATCTGTCTGGAAAATACAAAGAGCTGGTGTCACAGATGACCAGAATTGTATTAGTAGCGAAGAAAATGCCAACACATATATGAGAGCAACAAGCTAATAAAGTAAGGCACTGTGGTAGAGTACAATTATAATCAAGTGAGTAAAAAAGTCCAGGAGAAAATACAAAAAAAGTTCAGGAGAAAAAACCAGCATCACTGGATTGAAATCAAATCGAGAGAAAAATAAAACCCCAGACCTAAAATCTTTCTGCCAACAGTAAACAGATAAATCTACACACTAAAGTTTGCATGAGAGGAAAAATACGAAAATTCCTCAAGAATTTGGAATCATTTTGAGACTAGACTATCATCCAATCAAACCAAAAGAAATTCTTTGGCACATAAGTGCAAGTCTCTACTGTCTAAAAGTAAAGCTACAAAGCTCATCAGTTACGCAATCTGCAAGGAAAAAAAGAAAAACTAAAATGTAAAAGTTACAAATGAATGATGACCACGGAAAAAAAAAAACAGAGAAAGAACACACAAGCCTCCCTAATACGCGTGTAGATTCACAATTAGAGAACCGTGCTCAAATGACAAACATACAAAAAAAGTATTAAACAGTTCGAGAGCTACTTTATGAAACACCACATGCCTCGTGGGGTTCAAAAACACCGTACACCGTTCCAGGCAATAAATTTGTAGCATACAATCACCAAATTAAAAATAATGCTCGTCACCAAAGAATGAAAACTGAAAGTTAAAAAAAAAAGGACAACCAGAAAAACACAATAAAAAATCCGTAAAGCGTAAAGCCCATCCTCTCATTTTCTTCTCCAGTAACTGAAGAACTCGATACATTGAGGCATAAGAGTATCCCCATCCTGAACCGCATAGCTAAAACCCCTCAAATTTATCGGTAGATTCCCTATTAAATAATAAGGCCTCACGAAGGAAACCCTAAAAACCGCATCGACAACATTGGAACGCAACACGAGCGAAAGAATCGAGCTATTTAACGAAAGCATTTTTGGATCTGAATTAACAGCGAGTACGAAACGAAAACTCAACGAAAATTTTTCAATAGAGAGAGAGAGATGGATGGAGATACCAATGAGAATAAGGCGCTTGTCAGGTTTGGAGGAGCACTTGAAGCGACGAAGGAGCTCAGTCATGAGATCCAGAGAGGGAACATCTTCCAAGTTAGTGTTCGACATTGCTGTTTCTGTTCCTGAGGCTGTTGTTGTTTTGTGCGTATAAACAGAACAGAAGAAACCAGAATCTAGAATACCAGAATCACTTTCTCCAACGTTGGGTTTCTTAGGTTTGGTTCGGACTCTCTCCCACACTTCAAAAAACCCAACTCGCCGTCTCCCTTGTCTTTCTTTCTTACCCTTTCCTTCACTATTAGTGTTAGGTGACTACTTTTTTTTTCTAATTATTTAATTTAATTATTAATTACAAAAACTTTCCTTATTTAATCTCATTTAATTTTTAAAAATTAAATAAACATCTGATGTTTCAAGGAGAGGAATAAATGCCTGATTATTTAATCTTTATTTCTGTTTGTTTTTCTTTCAACCGTTTATTATTATTTTAATATTTTCTTTGGGTAGGTGCAGACGCAGACGCTTTTGGCCGTTTGAATTCTTTCATCTGTTTTCGAGACTTTGATGGCAACGGTTCAGATTGTCTGCAGTTTGGTAAACCAATCTCACACAATCATGGCCATTCGCATGTTTATGTAATTTTATACAAATAAATTTAAAATACTATGGACAGTTGGATTTGATTCCCCCATAGTGCAGTTCTGTATTAAATTGCAGAGGATCCCAATCCCATCTTATTAGTTGGCTGTTGCCACCAACCAACAAAGCTAATTTTATGCTCCTTTTAATAGTTCATTTTAATTGAAGAAGCTTCTTTTACCCACCGAAATGGTACACTTTCCATTCCACGGTGAAATCAATAGTTGTTGGTTTCCATTTCCAACTATAAAAAAGAATGGCTGTTCGTATAATTGTATTTTGATTTTTTTTTTTAAATTTTGATCGTATGCGATGTTTTAGTTTTTATAATATTTTTATGTCCATTTAGTTTTTCCATTAAAATTTTCAATTTAGTTTTCATCTTAAAAATATTATTGCAATTTGTATCTTTTTATTAAATATGTTTTTTTATGTCAAACTATTAATTAAAATTGTAGTGCATCCCTACTTTAAAGTATAAAGTATTCATCAATTTCATTTGTACACTTTATAAATGAATATAAAATGTTCTTAACACCAAACGGTAAGTAACACGGTTAGAGTCTTCCCTTTCACAACTCTCTTTATGATGGGGGAGCTAGGGTAGATTTGGAGGTGATGAGGTTGGTGGTGGTGGTTACACGGACGACCATGTTGGTGGTTACTGGTCGATAAAAGCCTTCAATATGAGAGTTGTTTCGTTCAACTTTGACTCTTGAGAACAAATGCATTTCAGAAAATATTTCCAGATTTGGAAATATGTTCCAAAATATACATTCACGAAGACATTCAAAAAGACATTCTAGATTGGGTGTTTTACAAGGTATTTCCAAATTGGGTTTCCACATGCTTCTTCTCCTTCCTCCCCCACTCCTCATCTCCATTTTTCTCACCTTAAACCTAATTCACAAGGACCCATTCCACCCATCATCAACATTTTCATTTTTCCTCAGCATTGTACAAACCTCCATCTCCATCATTCCAACCAAAAAGTAGCCTACGCTAGAGAAGACACTTTCATTCTCTCATGGTTCTCTCATGGAATACGCCTCGTTCTCTTTCTCTTTTTCTACTCCCGCCAAACCGCATTTTGCAAACGAGCCCAATCATGCATCCCTAGCTCCTCCTCCCTCATTATCATCATGTCACCATCTCTGACAGCGACCTCACCCCCAAATCACAACCCCAAGCCAAACCTTTGATTCTCACTTTCTCCATTCACCATAACATCCTCTGTCTCAAGATCGATGAAGCCCCATTCTCCTCCCTTCGTCAAATTCCATAATGGAGGTGAAGAGGTGCATCATTGCTATTGGGTAGAGGGGTTGGACATAGAGGCTTGGCACATGGAAGAAGGAGAAGGTATATCTTGTAATTTTATCAAGTCCACATTAAGCGTCTACAATGTGTGATTTATAGTGGACTTTAAATTTTGACCTTGTACCCATATCGATCCTAGTCGAGTTGGGCTCGTGTCGGGCCTAATCAAACTGAGTCCACATTAAGCCAAGTAAACTTGAGCTCATGTTATATTGAGTCAGGTTAAGCTTACATTTGTTCCAAGTTAGGCCAAATTAAGTTGGTCTCTCCTCAAACTAAGTTGAGTTAGGCCTACCTCCAACTGAGTCTATTCATGCCCACCTTGGGCACAATTGAGTTTGATACACACTTGGCTCAATTGAGTTAAGCACACCTTGAGCAAAGTTGAGTCAGACTCACCTTAGGCTGAGGTAAGTCAGGTTCGCGTCAAGCTGAGTTAAGTAAAGTCAAACTCACGTTTGACCGAATTATGACAAACCTATATTGAGTTATATAAGTCAGATCCATATTGGGCTAAGTCATGTCAAACACACCTTAAGTCAAGTTAAGTCGCCCACCTTGACTAGTTTGGGCCACCTCGGATTGAGTCGATTCGGTCCCACCTTGGACCAAGTAGTGTTAGGCCCATGTCTGAGTTGGGTTAGACTTTCCTCACCTCGAGTTGAGTTGGGCCATCTTGGATTGGTTCATATTGGCCTCACCTCAAGCATATTCAAGTTGGATCCACCTTAAGTCGAGTCATACCCGTTTTTGGTTGAGTCATATCTTGCCCACCTATGGTCGAGTGAAGCCCACCTTTAGTTTATTCGAGCCATGCCTACATCAAATTGAGTAAAGTTGTGTCCATGTTAGGTTGCGTAGAGACAAATTAAGTTGGATTGAGTCAAGTAAGGTTGATAATGGTCATAGTCCAGGGTAACAAAATGGGTTGGATTTGACTGGGCAGCTTGTCAACCCGTGTTAAAATGAACTGACTGGGTTGAAGATTTCAACCCATCAGCCCATCAAAAATAATAAATAATTAAAAAGATTAATTTTTTTATATTATAATTTTTAAATATGTAAATATATACTAGTATTGTGATTTAAACCACTAACACTTACAAATTAAGTTTCAATTATTAATTAAATAAAGTAATTTAACATGTAAATGTAATGCTTATTTTAATTTATCTAATTAGAAACATTAACTAATCAACTAAAACTTTAGAAGATATTTTATATGATTAAATATGTTTATAATATTCATTTATATGTATATATGTATATATAAATGAATTTAAAAATAAAATAAAATATTGAAAACAAATTAAAAATTAAAAAAAAATAACAGGTCATCTTGGCCGGTCCATTAGCCGTCTTGTACGGAATGGGTTATTATTATTGAGTTGTTTCTCGCATCCCAACTTGTGTTTCTTATCGAGTGTGAGTTGAGAGGTATATTAAGTGTTACTTTAATGTTGTAAACATATAACTAAATGAAAAGCAATGCTAGTAGATTATGGAAGCAATAATCAATGGATACTATTTAACAAACAAAAATACTTTTAAAATACCATCTTATGCAAGCCCTTAAAAGCATAATAAAGTATACTTTGAACCATCATATTCAACAAGAATCAAATGTTTCCATATTATCCTTATTTTCTTTTATGCTAAATAAACATTAGAACTCAGAGTTTTTCTTAATTTGAGATTTATCATTAAGAGTGTAATAATGAAAAATGTTACTTTTAGATATATTATTTGAGTCAAATTACGTTATTTCCATAAGTGACATAAAAAAGAACTTATTTTATATCACATTAAATAAAAATAAAAAATTAAATATTATATGAAGAAGAAAAAAGTTATAAATATATAAAAAAAATTCAAAATAATAAAATTAAACATATTATACCAAGTATTTGAACAAAATAAAACAACTTTTTAATTAATATGATAATATAAATAAGATTTTTTTTAACTGTTTAAGTAATGAAACTTCTAAAATGATTATAAAATAATAGCAAATAATTTACAGACAAAACATTAAAGTATGAATGTTAATGTATTCAAACTAATATATGATTTATCATACACTTATATGATAAATATATAGAAAAAATTTAAAGAATAATTCTGATGTATTATTTCAAAGAATAGGGTACCATATATATATATATATATATATATATATATATATATATAAGAGTGCTATAATTCCTCATTTATTAAAAGAATGAGTGCACAGATTTGCTCACAGAGATAATAATACCTAAATTATAGCTAATACAATATATGATATATCTTAACACCCCACTCAAGTTGGTGCATGGATATCACACATTCCCAACTTGAATAGAGAGACTCATTAAACACTTTGCTTGGCACTCCTTTAGTGAGAACATCAGTCAACTGCAATCCTGATATTACAAAAGGAAAGGAAATTATTCCAGCTTCAAGTTTTTCTTTAATGAAATGTCTATCAATCTCCACATGCTTTGTTTTATCATGTTGCACTGGATTGTGAGCAATTGCTATAGCCGACATATTATGTACAAACTTATAGTTTCATTTTGTTTAAAGCCCAAATCTGATAACACATTTTTAATCTACAAAAGTTCACATACACCTAGTGCCATGCCTCTGAATTCTACTTCAGCACTAGATCTGGCTACTACATGCTGTTTTTTACTCATCCAAGTTACAAGATTCCCTCCTACAAAAGTAAAGTATCCAGAGGTAGATCTTCTATCATTTTTTGAACCTGCCCAATCTGCATCAGTGTACCCTTCTACTTTTAGGTTTCCATGATTTGTAAACAAAATTCCTTTTCCAGGTGTGGACTTTAAATATCTCAAAATCCTCTCAACAGTATCCATATGAAGCTTTCGTGGGTCATGCATAAATTGGCTAACAACATTCACTGCATAGGTAGGTAATATCTGGACGTGTATGAGACAAATAAATTAATTTTCCTACTAGTCTTTGGTATCTCCCTTTGTCTATGTTTGTTGAATTTGAGCATTGAAAGAGTTTATGATTCTGTTCAATTGGTGTATCAACTGGTTTACTCCCAAGCAGTCCGATAGTAAATCAATAGTATATTTTCTTTGACATAGAAAAATATCATGTTTTGATCTAGCTACTTCAATACCCAAAAAATATTTGAGATTTTCAAGTTGTTTCATCTCAAATTCAGATGCAATGTATTGTTGTAAACTGAAAATCTGATCTTAACAATCATGCTATAATTCCTCATCTATTAAAGGAATGAGTGCACATATTTGCTCACAAAGATAATAATGTCTAAATTATAACTAATACAATATTTCACATATCTTAACAAAATATACATTTAGATGTAATAACAAAGAAAAGAACATAAAACAAAACGGTAATGCAAGTGACAGTAACACAGTGTGAAATGGCATGTCACGATTTAACTTGCACTGGCGCAAGAGAGAGGACAGTGTGGTGTAGTGCTAAATCACTGTGATGCAAGTTGTAGAGTTGTCCAATGGGGGAATTGAGGACACAATGCAAACATTAATAAAGCTTCGAGAAAATGTCAAGACGATGAACACATAAGAAAATAGTGGAGGAAAAGTAAGTTAACAATAGGTTAAAAAGGAGATTTTATATCAATTATTGAAAAAAAAAGTTCTTTTTACATAGGATAATATATTAAGTAATATAAAAGATATTTTCTACGTGGTTTCCTTATAACTAAAGTAGAAAAATTACATTAATTATTTATACGTGTGTCACTGCAATTTTTTTTTTTATCTTTTCACCAACCAATTTAAAAAGTGTAATATAACTGCTTTATTTTTCATTAAATATTCATGTTTGCTTAGATTTAACCACAATAGTGAAATGTATATATCAAGGATGCATGAAAGACCTCCCTGTGATTTTTCACATTTTACATTGTATTTTGTATTTCTTGTTTCTTACTTCCTTTAATCCTTTCTATAATACTGATATTTTAAGTTTCGTTTGATAGTTTTTTATAAGAATAAATGTACAATGTATTTTGCACAACTTTTTGTTTTCACGAAAATAACCTAAATTATGAAACATTCAATCGAGTTTCAACAAATAATGAGTGAAATAGATTAATTTTATAGTCACGTTTAAGTTCATATTGCACGACAAGCATTTTAGAAACCTTAACATGGTCATTCGTAGTCATAGTTAATAGAGCTTTAAAGAATACATATATTAATGAAATTGGTTAAAGGACTTTAAGCTCAAAAATGTTTGAGAAAATAATTAAAGCATGTCTCATCATTGTTGTGGGTAATTTAAAAATATATAAATTTGAAATAAAATTAATACTATTAACTATTTTCTCAAAAATGTAGTGGATTAGTTAACTGCTTCTATAAAAATGACCTAAAAAAAATTTTAGTTTTATATATTTTTACTTATTTTACAATATTCATCTTTGTTTTCTATTTAGCATTATTTCATGACTTGTTTCCTACTTTAATAAATGTCATTAATATTTTTATTGTGTCCCGCGCACAAGCATAGCTTTGTGAAGGTACATATAATGCATTGTTGTGTTGATTAATTATGTTTTTTGTATTAAATACATTGGTTTACTGACTTCGAATCAACAACGTCCCCCCAAAGCAAGTTTTTGACTTGTATTTATTTATTCTACAAACTTATTTCTAAAACTCAAGAGAGTTGTTTTTTCTCAATGCTGTCCTCTTTAAGAATGTAGCTTTTGAAGTAATTATATCTTAATACATTTCAAAAAATGAATTCTAAAATTAATTAATTTTACAACATTTCCAAATTTAGTTTCCGAGATGTTTTAAAACTAATTTTTGAAAATTTACATATATAATCAGCAAATTAACGTTCAAGAAGAATGATTTTGACGAAAAAAAAACCAAAAATGCAAGGTTTAAACAGGTTTCCGGTTTCTATGACAATTTTTTTTTAATTTTAAAAACTAATATTCAATAAATAAAAAAATTTGGTCTAAATACACGACCTAACATTCATCATTCTATTGTCCACACAATTTTGGTACAAATATGGCATGAAGAGAAAATAAACAACATTAATGTGTCCTATTAATTAGTTATCTATATTAAGAATATAAGTAGAAAATAATGTACAACTACATCAAGCAAAGTTTATGATCTTATTATGATATTCTAGTCACGGTTCATTATATGACTACTTTTATTCCTCGATATATTTAAAATTAATCGTATACATCAGTTCCGTTTAAGCACCTATAAATTAATCGTATACATGAGTTTCACCTTTTGTTCTCCGTTTCCTCACATTTCTCAGTATCTTTTGCTGTATATACAGCTTTGATTTTCGCAACACAGACAGCCTATGAGTTGCATGGGCCAAATGACAATTAAAAGCAACGAGACTCACTTTTCACTGTCGTATGTAGCCAAGATGCAAAATAAATAGTTGTTTCATACCAAGACGGTGCTACGAACAAAAATAATGAAATCAATTACGATAAGTAGCAGAAATATGTACTTTAACCTCGTTACATCATATTAACCGCTCATTACCAATCGAAAAGACCCTACAGTGCTGTCACTGGGTGGAAGGGGAGCCTTTGGAAGACGGGTATAAATCCTCTCCAGAATCAGTATGATCTTCTCATTAACTTGTGCCAATGTAAAATGTTAAGAACTTTAATTAATGCTGTCCGTCTCAAAAAAATGGCTATTCAATGAACGAGTTCAAGAAGCAAGAATTATGCAGCTAGCGAATTAGCTTCCCAGCAACCATGTTCAGACATATTACCAATCATAATGCAGAAAACTCTTGCAGATTTTTCTTGTCTGCTCTATCACCTTACCGATCATTTAGATGCCGGTGTCTCGCTATCTGACAGAATCCTCTCCATTTCCTCAAGATACGGCCATTTCTTCTTGCCATTTTTCTCATTCTTCACCTCCTGCTTTAAAAATAAATATAGATGTGAGTAGTTGAAACCGGAAAACGTGGCTGTCTTATTTAATACTAGCATTTATTCATTCATCACATACTTACAATAGTTGGACACTTGTATTATACGAAACACAACCTTTTCCATTTGAGGAACTGAAGATGCTGTCACAATCCTAACTAATTCTTAGTTGTACACATTTTTTAGGATGGTGACACTATGACAGTGAGCAAAGCAATCAAAAGATAAAACCCTATACTAAAAACAACAAACCTTCGCCGCCTTTTTATTTCCAAAAGTTTGATCTTGCAAAGGACCTTGGTAGGTACAACAGCCCTACAATGCAGGCCGAACATCTAGCTAAATTCTGTAATAGAAAAGATTCACAAGTCAAGCAAAGATAGCTCATGGTCAAAGGTCAAATGTAATCCTGTGCGCTAGTGATATTTCTAATGGGCCTAGAATGTTGAAGTTGTGTTGACAACCCGCTATCAAAGTCCCCATCCTTTAGATGAACCTTGTCCTCAAGGTTTATGGATGAAAGTCGTTGGTGGGTTATGGAATGGATTACAATTGGGGAGATTAGATGGTCAGTGAGTGACCCAGGGAAAAGATGTGGCTTCATCAGTATGGTTATTTGGGAATGTGTGGGTAAAGCGAGTGGATCATGCACGAGCTCAAAAAAAGGGGACATGTGATTTGGCTTATGAGCAAGGGCACATCGGTGGTGATAGGGAAGAAGTGGTGTTTAGTTCAAGGATTGGAAACAGTTGGATCAGAATTGGAGAGCGAAAGGTGTTATTCTCCAAGAGATTGATGATGAGGGGGAATGGGGTGGTGATATGGTCGAATGAGGGAAATGTGGAAAATGGGTTGATTTGAGGGTGGGTCTCACTTTTGAGTGTACAATTGCCAACAGCATCTACATCTTCCAGCTAGGTCATCATTGACTCTTTCTTAGTGCCACCTACTTCATCCCCTCCCACCCCATCACTTGAGTATGTTCTTCCCAATGCTCTTCTTAAAGTATATGCTCCTCTAGTAATCTTTCATCCCATTATAATGTTATAAGCTATCATCGATTGTCTCCATTCCTTTATATTTGTCTTTCTTCTATTTCTTGTGTGAATTCCTAAAATTGTAGGTGATGCTTTGGCTCACCCTAGCTACAGATAAGCTATGATTGTTGAACTGCATGCTTTTCAAAACAATGGAACTTAGGATCTCAGTCTTTGCCTACTGGAAAAGCATTGTTGGTTGCTATAAACGTTGGTCCTGGTGGCATTGTTGATCAACTTGAAAGCTCGCTTGATAACCAAAGGTTATACTCATATTGGGATTGGATTCTAGTGACACCTCTCTGTCGCCAAGATGACTTCAAGTTGGCTAAAGGTTATACTAAGTATTCAGATTAGACAACGGTGACACCTTCTATCCTGTCACCAAGATGACTTGTGTCTAATTATTCCTTGCCATGGTTGTTCTTTATCATTGGCCTCTTTATCAATTGGATGACAAGAATGTCTTCCATCATGGTGATTTGTTGTTGGAGGAAATTTATACAGAGCAACCCCTTGGTTTCGTTGCTTAGGGAGATTGGTATGTTGCTTTCGCAAATATCTACATAGTCTCAAGCAATATCCTAGGGTTTATGGTTTGGTAGATTCAATAAACATGTCCAATAATTTCATATGACTTGAGTCCAATTATTCCTTGCCATGGTTGTTCTTTGTCATTGGCCTCTTTATTAGTTAGATGGCCAGAATGTCTTTCGTCATGGTGATTTGTTGTTGGAGGAAATTTATATGAAACAACCCCTTGGTTTTGTTGCTTACGGAGATTGGTATGTTGCTTTCACAAATATGCACATAGTCTTAAGCAATCTCCTAAGGTTTATGGTTCGGTAGATTCAATAAAGTTCACAAACAATTTCATATGAATCAATCCAAGGCTGATCATTCAGTGTTTTATCGTCACACAACCATTGGATGTATTTACTAGTTAATGTATGTTGATGACATTGTTTTTCGAGGTAATGATCATCATGGCATCTTACAAATAAAACAACACTTATGTTGTCATTTTCAAACAAGAACAGAAACTCATACTTCTTAGAGATTGAGGTAGCACAATTAAACAATGGAATTGTCATTTCTCAAAGGAAGTATACATTGGATATTTTAGAAGAAATTGAACTAAGGAAGTCTAAGCTCATAAACCCATGGATCTAAATACCAAACTTCTACCTAGTCAGGAGGAGTCACTTCCTGATCCTTAGAAGTAAAAGATTGGTTGGAAATTGAACTACCATATAGTTACTAGTCCTGACATTTCCTTTGCAGTCAATGTGATAAGCTGGTTTCCAAATTCTCCATGTACAAAACATTGAAATGTAGTAATTCACATTTTGAAGTATATTAAGGTGCCCTCGGAAAAAGTTTGTTATATAGTCAAAACAACCACACTCGTGTTATGGGTTATTCATATTCATATTTGGTTGGATATCCTTTTGACATGAGATTGTAGTAGCAAGATCTAGTATAGAAGCAGAATATAAGACTACAACCTCTACCACCTATGAGCTTATTTGGCTCAAACAACTGCTGAAAGAATTGAGATTCAAGGAGTTCACACAAATGACTCTTATATGTGATTATCAAGTTGCCTAACATATTTCCTCAAATTCATTATTCCATGAGAGGACTAAACATATTGAGTTACATTATAACTACTCAATTTGTTAATTATAACTATCAATTATAGACGGATATCTTCACTAAATCATTGTGAGGTCCTAGAATTGGTTATATTTGTAAAAAGTTTGGTTAATAAAAAATAATTTGAGGGTTTGAACAGTACACAAATGGAGGTGTAAATGTGGTTGCAAAATATTGTGAGAACTATAAGTGTCCACTAAGATAGTGACCGGTAAACCTTCAAGAAATACTCCAAATTTGAAGATGTGAGTAGAAAGGGGTCATTTGGTTCAGTTATAATGCGGCCATCTAGTGGAGGAAGGATGGCAGAAGAAGAAAACTCATCCCCTAACAACAACAGAAAAACACTGAACAACCTTTGTGGCCAGAGTAGTATTTCTCATCACAGTTTCAACACAAATAGATTGCTCGCCTTTCTTGTAGTTAAGTTGCTGGTAGGCTCTTGATGGGTATGGGGTTGGGTGAGATAACTCTAGAGGTGGATGATGGGTTGGTTTTGCATGTGAGAGGAAAATGATTTCAAGGTTGTGGAAAAAAGGGAGATGGGCAAAAGGTTTTCTTTGGGAATCTTATATTTTGGATTCAACTGACTAACCAGCCCTAAAGCCTTAGAAATGGAAGTAGGTAGGAGAACATCTAATTCTCTTCCAATCTCAAGAATGAGTCCTAAATGAAACAATTTAAAATCATTTCCAGAGGGGGGCTCGTGACACAGTTACAGAGCTTTCCAAAAGCTGCTTGATAATATGTTATGGGGCCAAGATGAAACTTGAACAGTTCTGCCCCATGGTTGGCATAAGTAGAAGGGCCAAAATGCAGTTCCAAGGCATTGGTAATAGCGGCCCACTCAGTGAGTTGTTGGTTATGAACAAGATTTGTACAAGTTAAAAATGTCAGCATAAGGATTTGTTCCCCTTTCGACAACATCCAATGTAGAGGCTTCCTTAAACATAAACAACCAACAATTATGGAGGATTATTTCTAGGAACTGAATTGTTTGCTTTATAAGATTAACATGAAGTCACACAACTGAAGAAACAAACCTCGTATTTCTGTAACAACGATGTCCACAGAGATTTACACTGCCCGGGGCTTCTGCTGATCCCATTAGACAACAAATTCTGAGATATTTCTTCCCAGAGGGCCATTCTTCCTTTAACAACTTGAAATCGGTCATTCATTTCCCCACGCATGCCAATCAGCTTCTTAACTTCATCATGTTTCCATTTATTTCTTTTTGCTGATTTTGAAGATTTAGGTTCAGAATTTGATGTATTTACAGAATTGCATTCTTCGGTGTCTTCAGAACCACCATCCTTCAAAGGGGATGACTTCTCCATTTGTGGTACATAACCATTGTTAGCTTTAATTGACTTCTCAACTGGAGAGGATCCAACAAGTGGTTTAAAAAAATCGTCTGAAACCTCCGCATCAGACAAGTCATCCTCAACTCCACTTGAAATAGCTATGTCTTCAATAGGTAGTATACCACCTACATCAATTCGATCTGCACCAAATAATAGAACTACGGTGTAAAAAATTATATGATATAGACAAAAAATGTAGCAGAAAAATATCAGTTGAAATCACTAATACTTAGACCAAATATAGTAAAAAGGAAAAGGGAGACAATGATTGGGCGCATACCACGGAAGTTCACTGCATTTCAACACTGGTGGAATTAGTAATTAAAGCCTTTTGGAAGTTTTTGCTATTAATGTTTGGATTCATGGACATATGTATCAGGGTGGCGCGGCGAATGCGAGCTGGACCTATAATCCACAGGTTCCAGGATTCAAAATTTATGTTAACTATTATTTTTCTTCTTTATCATTTTCTTATTTAAAATTATTTAAATTCAAACATATTCAAACTGAAAATCCTTGATTTGATCCCTCTTCAAAAATTAAAAATATCTTCTCCAAATCGTAAACTTTATTTCTCTATGCTCCCCTCATAATTTATTTACGGGATCATACAGTAATTACCAACAATGAAAATAAGGTTAGGTCCAATATCTAACACAATAAATATAACTATTTATAGAAAAATCATCTTACACCAAACTTTCTCAATCACCATAACTATTTAATAAATCAATTAATTCATTTATTGATTTAAAAATACTAAGATTAAGTAAAACTTTATATTAAAGTTCATTCATACTACTTCTTATGCGACTAATGATCTTCCACCCAATCTCCTTAATTCCAACATATCTTCCGCACCTACTCGTATCACATAGAAATTATGAACTCTCTTTCATAATAAAATTTTCATACTTAAAATATCAGCTCCTAAAATTCCATACATAATATATATTAAGCCCGACAATTTAATATATTTTAAGCACAACAATAATTTGTATAACAGCTAAAATGAAATAATCTTTTCTTACAAGACAATTTTATTTGCTCAAGAAAGATTACAACAAAATCAAACATATCATAAATTCAATTAAAAATCAATAAAATTAATTTCTTAATTCAAATTCAACATAAATATCTTACTAAATAAAAACAATTCTACCAATAACAACTAAAATACATAATAATCAAATTTACTGCATATTTTACAAATATTTCCTTTCCAAATAATTTTCTTCTAAAACTACACCATGAACATAATTTCTTTCCATTTCTTACTATATTTTTTTTATACAAACCCATATAATAATTTCACTCAATATATCATATTATTTCATATCTTATAAAATTAAATCTTACAAAAATCAAATCCTAATAAACTGAACTATATATATAATTTAATGTATCAAAATAATAATACACCAGTGAAAACTCATGCATAATGCATGAGTGTTCACTTTTTTTTATGATAAAACAAATAATAAAATTATTATTATTACTAAAATTATAAATGTAAATTTAAATGACTTTTACAATTTTATTGTAGCTATATGTTTATTTTTATTTTTTTGTTGATATTTGTTTATTATAGGTTAAAATACTCCGTTGGTCCTCGTTTTTGTCGCAAAATCTCAATTTGGTCATCGTATTTTTATTAGTCTCAATTAGGTTCTCATTTTTGTAAATTAGTATCAATTAGGTCATTTCTGTTAGTAGAGAACCAACACCGTTAAGTAGGTGCCACGTGTCAGCTCCTCATTTTTTTGAATTTTTTGAATTTTTTTTAAAATTTTTAATTTTTTTGTAAAAATTTTTAAATTTTTTTTAAAAAAAATATGTATGCCACATGTCACATCTGTAGTGTGCCACGTGTCAAATTATTGTATGAATCTCAATTTAGTCCTCATATTTATTAATTGGATTTGAATCCTAAATTTTTTTAAAAATTTTCAATTTCAGGCACTCCAACTTTAGACCAAATTTTACTTTTATATAATGTTATGATTATTTTTATTAAAATTGATATTTTTTATTAAATATTTTAATAATATTAATTGTATTTAATATTAAAATTTTAAATATATTTATTTTAATTTGTTATAAAATTATTTTAAAATTTTACATTTGAATTTATAAAATTGTTATTTTTAAGCCAACTCTAAAATATTGTTGATATTGAATATTATACAAATATTTCAAGTATAAATTTATTAATCTATATATTTATAATTTTAAAATACAATTTAAATAAAGTTTAATGTAAAATATAAATTTAAATAAATTAAATATTGTTAAAAATATGTAATAGAAATATCGCTTGTAATAAAAGTATCATCATTACATTTCTAAAAATATTAAATTTGTTCTAAATTTGGAGCACATGAAATTAAGATTTTTTAAAAAAATTAGGGACTGAAATCAAATCAAATCAACAAAAATGAGGAAAACAAAATTTGTACACCAAAAGAGGAATTCCTCTTTATATAATAGTGTAGAAAATATATTCACTACATCCAAAGAATTTCAACACCATAAAATCAAAAAACCATTTGAATAATTTTAGGAATATCATTGTTAAGTAGTTATCAACCTCAATAACCATATATATTTATTTTTATCAAAAATGCATTTCCTCTCTTATTCATCCAGCCTCATTCTAACTTATTCTTCTAATATTATGGATCATATTTTTCTTTAACTAAATATTTTCTTATATTCCATATAAACTATCATCTTATCTCCTTAGGATTTTTGTCTGCTCAAAGATGCTTTCATCTTCTCTTGAATCTATTTTACCTTCTCATTAGTTTGTTCTAAGAATTTTGGTCTTAGTGACATGCTTTCCCCATCTTGATACCAACACAAAGTGATAGAGGACTATCCAAAGATTCCATACAAGAAGAACTTGAAGATGAACCTTTACAATTTAAAGGACCTATGACAAGGGCAAGGAGCACGAGATTGGAAGATCAAATCTATTGAAGGCTCTTGATGCTACAAGCAATCAGAAATTCAAAGTATATAAAGATTATAGCTTGGAGCACATTTGAAAGAGTTTTTAGGCAAATTAGTTTATGTTTTTAGACTTTGGATTTTCTTTTGGAAATTAGCTTTGTTATATGGTTTTGGGCTTTGGACTTTCTTTTATAAATTAGTTTATGTTTTTATGTTTTCGGGCTTGGACCTTCTTGTAAGGTTCTTAGGTTTTCTTAAACTTATGTGCCTATATATAGAGGTACCAAAAACTAATGTAGAGTCATATATTAAATTTGATTTCATTAAAGAGAGGATTCTTTTTGTTCTTGGCTTAGGTCTCTGGTTCTTATCAAAAATTAACATCTTTGTGGCGAATCTTCACTTGACTTATCAATCTGCTAGATTGCGGCATCCTTTATCTCTGTCTTATTCCACATTATTCTCTGATTTATTCACGTCGTGCCTCTTGAGAATTCAAATTCAGAAATGATTGTACTCTTTCTTGGATAGAATCGTATCACAAAGGAGTTATGCACTTCCTACCATACAGAGCTTAAAAAAGTATCTTTCCTATACTTGTGTAGGGTGCTATTGTAAGTAAACTCTATAAAAGGTAAAATTTCTCCCCAAGCTCCAAGGTGATCAAGGATACAAGCCAAGCCCACAACAGATCTTCAAAGGATTGTATAGTCCTCTCCAACTAACCATCCGTCTGAGAATGATAAACAGAACTCAAATTTAAATCGGTCCCCAAAGCCTCATGGACACTTTTCTAGAACCTAGAAATGAATCTTAAGTCTTTGTTAGACACTATGTTTGAAGGAATGCCATGCATCCTTACTACCTTTTTAATATATATGTGTGACAATCACTCTAGAGAATATCTCATGTTAATAGGTATGAAATGCGCACACCTTGTCAGCCTATCAACAATGACCCAAATATCATTGCAACCTTTTGTTGATCTTGGAAGATGAGTAACAAAGTCCATAGTAATATTGTCCCACTTTCATTAGGGATCTCTAATTGTTCTAACATCCATCTAAGTTCTTTATGCTCTACTCTTGCCTTTTGATATGTCAAGCAAGACGAAATATACATGACAACATCTTTCTTCATTCTTAACCCCCAGAAGGATTTCTATACATCTTAGTCAAACTAAGGCGTATGCTAAATTTGCTTTCATGACCTTCATCTAAAATCATCTTTTGCAATTCTTTATGATTGGACACACAAACTCTTCCTTTCAAGATCCATAAACTCCTATAGAAAATTCTAGACTCTCATGTTCCATTTGTTCCCGGATTCTAATCATCGAGATCTACTAATTGCCTTTCCTTAATCATAATAAGAAACTAGTTAGTTATGTTAAGCATGTCACAACACATATGATTTGATTAGATTTCCACTTTAATGTTCATGTCTCAAGACTTTTCTAACATCTCCAATTCTTTTACCATCATGCCAACTACATGAATCTTCTTTCTATTGAGTACATTTGTCACAACATTTGCTTTTTTGGAATAGTACATCAATTCAAAATCATGGTCCTTCAAGAATTCCATCCACCTTCTATCTCATGTTCAACTCTTTCTGATCAAGGAGATATTTCAAACTCTTATGATCATAAATACCTCAAACTTAGCTTGATCTCATGTTTCAAGCCCATATTGAATTTTTTTCATCTCTAGGTTTCAGTTGAGGTTTGACTATTGAATCTTGCTAAGGTTCCATTCCACCAAAACTCAACCTCATCTTTCAGCAAATGTATAGTAAAGGTCACCTTCCTCTCTTCATGACACCCATAGCCATGAAGATCTTCTCCACTTCTTGAATCCATTGGTCAGATACATCTGGATCATGGTTGTTATAGAATTGTACATGTTTCGAATGTATTGTGTATCTAATGCAGACCACACAATATGTATTTATACTATTTTACATAATCAATTATAATAAAAACATCTATTAATTAGGAATCAACCATCCTAATTCAAAATCATGGTCCTTCAAGAATTTCATCCACCTTCTATCTCATGTTCAACTCTTTCTGATCAAGGAGATATTTCAAACTCTTATGATCATAAATACCTCAAACTTAGCTTGATCTCATGTTTCAAGCCCATATTGAATTTTTTTCATCTCTAGGTTTCAGTTGAGGTTTGACTATTGAATCTTGCTAAGGTTCCATTCCACCAAAACTCAACCTCATCTTTCAGCAAATGTATAGTAAAGGTCACCTTCCTCTCTTCATGACACCCATAGCCATGAAGATCTTCTCCACTTCTTGAATCCATTGGTCAGATACATCTGGATCATGGTTGTTATAGAATTGTACATGTTTCGAATGTATTGTGTATCTAATGCAGACCACACAATATGTATTTATACTATTTTACATAATCAATTATAATAAAAACAACGGTTGATTTTCTAGAAATTTGTAACAGCTTATTACATTCTAACAGTTGTCACTAAATTAAGGAGGATGATTCCTCAAGAATTCGATAAACCTACATACTCAAGAGGGTGAGCTTGTTGGTTGACCCGCAACGCATTTGCATTAAGTTGATTAATAACAACTTGCCTATTCATAGCATCTCCTTGTTGAAATACATTAGCCATCCTTTCAATAGCTCTTGCTACTTGTCCCATATCAGATGAGGTAGTTGGGTTTGTATGAGCCATCTATAATTTACAGATGATTTAGAATACTATTTTTTTTAATATAAAAAAAAATAGCATTCTAATAAGAAGAAGAAAACAAATCTCCAAATAATCAAAAGCATATAATTATAGTTAATTTCACACAGCACACAAAACAAGACATTGGACCTTTCCCCTCAAGTCTTGTTCATAGAATACGACCAGCTCTTTCATGTACTTATATATGTGCACTAGAATCATCATTAATCTCTTAGTAAACACAAAATTGTAATTACTAGATAAGCTGAGTAACTTGAGTTATTCAGAAAATTTTCATTTGCATAATAATCTGCAAAACTTTTGGTGCCAAATCAGATGCTGCTCCTTTGGTGCTTCTGTTCTGCTTCTCGATTGCAGTAGTCCCTAATTTGTAGAATTTCAAGGTCTACAGCTCTCAATGCTCAAAAGGCCCTAATTCTCCCAAAACTTCAGCAGAGATCTCTCAATCGACCCTGCTTCATTTCTTCAGCCAACAATCTTAACTAGTGTAACTAATTAGTGGGTATCTATCACATTCTCGTTTAGTTGGAGGCAAATACGAGCATGACAGGTTATAAATGATAGTAGGGAATCAATAGTGATCAGCATTGAGATTAAGGAGAGACCTGGTCTCTCAAATACAAAGAGAAGGGGATTCTGCGTTATTATTGCTCTATCCTGTTTCTCAATCTCTGTTTCAGTATCCTAATGCATACTATTCAGAGATTGCTTGATCTATCAATAAACACTGCATTTTTTTGATTCAGTTCTGAATATGATCCAGTTCGTTTAGAAAAATGACTGCAAAGAAAGCATGCAAACATACAATTAACATGACCTATTTTAACCTTCATATAAATTGCACAATTGCACATAAACCAGACCTCCACAATTCTATATGTATTCTTCAAATGTAAATTGAGTTACCTCTTATTTGTGTTTTGGTTCTCTGATTTTCTTTCCCATGTCCATCCAGCACTTTTCTGAATGTTGGTGTCCCATCCACATGGAATTTTCCAGACAGCTTCGTCTTTATCTCGTTAGCAAGTACAGCTGCAGGATTTTCTACAGCAATGACAATAACTTCAGGCCGTTTGCCACTGTACTTCCTCACCATTTTTCTCAACACCTCAGACACAATTCTTTCCATATGAGCCAGTGGACAGCTTGCAGGGCAGCTTGAAAGGGCAGCATGAGCAGCTTTATGGAGTGCATCCAACAGCTTACCCTTGTCAAGCCACAGGCATCTTGTCGTAATTCTTATTTTTCCTTTTAAGGTGTTCTCAACCGGACTGTCTAAATTTTGTGGGCGAAATATTTCCATGCTGTAGAAAGATGAATATTAGCATGATATTAAACAAGATATACATGGGTTAGACTTAATTCAGAACATTAAACATTACCTAACAACTATGATGCCATCTAATGCAATTCTCATTCTTTCATCAATAAAGAGTTCACTTGATGTACCAAATGCTTTCTCTCCATCACTATACATCAACTGCATGAAAAAGTGGGAGGTAATCTCAAAATTATAAATTTCTAAAAACGAGATCACCAGAATCTTTTGGAGCCACCAACCTGGAAATTCTCTTTTCCAAGTGAAATAAAACCATTGGAAAGGACTCTTTTGTTTCTCAAATGAGAAACACCAAGCATCTCTCCATTCTTAATAACCTGGTGCATAAATCTCATCAGTTGCTTCAGCAGTTTATGAAATAATTCATATGCAATGCCTATCTAAATCTGGTTATTGACACTGGTAGCTCATGTATCACGAAGAACATGAACAAAGGCAACCACTCACAGTTGTGTGTCGAATGCCAGTTGATTTTCCAAGTAATTCATGTTCCTTCAAGAACAAGAGTTCTCCATGTATGGGTAGAAAATGCTGTGGCTTCACAATTCTAAGCACTTCCTCCTGCAGAAATAATTGCCATCTTCAGTAATATGCCAAATCAAAGACAAACCATACAGGGTAAAACAGTGTCATATAAATAATTGACAGGAATTCATATAAAGAAGACAAATCTTATAAATAATTAACTGAAAATGTGTCATGACAAAGTAACTAGTTTGGCAAGGCTTGATTATCCATGTGACATTTAGTTAAAACAGTGTAGAGAAAAGACGCAAAAAGATAGAACAATTTGAAAAGCAACTAAGTCTATGTAATTTAAAAATTTGGGATATTCTTCATTTTTTAAATTTTTTGTAGAAAACAATTATTTAGTGATGTTGAATAATGCAATAAAAACGTTACCAATTCTCCACGGTACCCATGTCCAGATGTGTGCAGACATTCATTCTTCCCCATAATTATAGTTGATCCAATATCTGATATGCGGTTTAGCATTTCCATAACGCGAGACTCGTTGCCAGGGATAACCTAATAGTGATACAAAAACAAAGGATAGATTAATAACACATTACTTTTGGATAGAAATTTTCAGAATTATATTTATGATTCATGCAGGGAAAATAATTCAGAAATTGTTACAAGAATGAATCAAAATTTAAAAGTAGAAACAGTAAATTGTAAGTTCGAATAATATATTGGTTAATTAGCAGATAATATTTTTTCTTTGCCACCTTTCTAAGATAGGTTTAAAAAATAGTTATATTATTTATCAGAATTTAAGTGTTCATAAACAAGCTTTATTTATACTGGACATGCTTTAGACAAATCAAAATGTAAAATACCTAGTGTGGGTGTCATACCTTGGCTGAATACAACACAATATCCTCCTTTGTCAGCTTGAAAGAATGACTACTTCCATAAGATGCAAGATTTAAGGCAGCACGTGGTTCTGCCTGACACAATAGCATAAATTTGGTCAAATCTCATAAACTTGATCAGTCAATGGAGCTAGACAATCTAAAGACCTTAAAAGGTTCTTACTTGAGACCCCGTTGTAACAATTAGCAAATCTTTTGGTGCATAAGCATCAATATCCTCCGCTTTCACCTTTGTAAAATAAGATATAATTAATAGCAGGCAACATGTATGTGACTTGTAGAAGCTCTTACAAAAGCCAGGATATACAACTCGGTTGCAGAGAAAATAAAAACTAACTGCTGGTGCAATAGTACAAAGGAAGGCCAACTAGGTCCAAGGTCCAAGTGAAACAAAGCAAAACCTAGAGCTGGCTATTTGCCTACTTGAAAATTGCAATGATTTCCACTAACAACCTAATCGATAATACAATACCCTCCAACGTCCAGTTTCCATCTGCTAATCACTTAAGTCATATCTCAACATACTTTATAAAAATAATAGAAAACAATCCAATTATCAAATACCATTAAAAGAATGAATTAGGAGGAATAACAGATAAAATAGCTGCTTTGCAGATAAAGAAAAAAAACAGGTAAATTAGCTGAAAGTTTATTACCAAAGTAGATGGATCAATTGGAGCTTTTCCATCCTTCCAAGCTGCATCTAAATATGTTCTTAGCGACATGCCAACAAATACCTGATAGTATAGACACGAAACTATAGTGCAAACACTTGTTTATCGATTATATGAACTTGTTTGTGAGAACAACGAACATACCAACTTTCTACCAGTTAAATCAGCAGCAGCTTTCACACTTCCAAGACGATGTATATTTGATGCAAACTGGGTCGTTATAACACGTCCTTTAGCAGCTGAAATATTCCTCAACAGTGCATCTGCCACAACAGATTCACTGGTTGTCCTTCCAGGTGAGAGTACATTTGTTGAATCACTCATCATCTGAAAAGAAAAATCCAAAGCACCGTTTCCTTCTACCCTTTATCCATATTAAAGAAAAGAAGAAAGGCTACATATATTTGTCATAACCAGGCATACAGTGGAAAAATTAAAAAAAAAAAAAAACAAAACAACCAAGAATATGTGCTCAACCTACAACAAATTGCAGACCTATATCCATGGGAAAAAATAAAGATAGAGCTGATATCCTTATTAGGTCAGGTCAAACATTAGGTCAACCCCAAAACAAATAAAAGCCACTTACAAACATAGTTGAATTAAATAAAAAAAGAAGTTAAACTTTTGGTTGGTGTAGGTCAATCGGTATCCTTGAAAAAAATAAAAAAGTTACTGATAAGACCACAACTGGAAACTTCTAAAAAGCAGAAAGATATTATCCTTTTGGGCACATCTATGAGCACAATACAGATCATGAGAGCCAGATTCACCATCAAAGGACTATTTATGTGCCACAGAGAAACATCATAATAATTAATAGATAAAGGAGGCTCACCAAGGTGACTCCTTCTTTAGAGAGTTCCTCTAGAGCTTCACGATCAAAAACTTTACCATCTAACGGGTTTTCATCAATCTGTTGAATCAACAAGCTCAGCAACAGGAGATTCAAGGCAGAAGAGAGGGACAATGCATTATAAAATGAAGTAAATAGTAACCTTCCAATCCCCAGTGTGAAGAATGGTACCATCAGAACATCGGAGCACTAGGCCACAGCAATCAGGAATAGAATGAGTCACTGTGATAGGCTCTATTTCAAATGGCCCAGCCATAAACTTCTTCCTCGTTCTAAAAACTTTCAGTCGGGATGGAACAAAAATACCATGATCCTTCAAACGCTTCCTTATAAGCTGTTACAAAGAAAAAGTTTCACCTCTGAACTGTAATGAATAAAATAAGCAATCCAAAGGATAGAACTTTGACAACTAAACTGTGTCACGAATTTTGTTAATAATATTAATACAGTGGCTCAAAGTTAAGAGTTCAAGAATTAGTCAGTCAACTTGAAGTTCAAAATATGTTAACACTAAAATCCTCCTATCACCTTTATGGCAGGTTATTGTTGATTCATTTGACAAAACAAATGAAAAGCAGCACGTTACCGAAAAAGTAATAAGACCATAAAAGACTTTTTCTTACCTCCATGGTAAAGGATGACGCAAAAATTGGTGTATGAGAATCTAATGCCGGGATGACCTGATGGACCAAATCAAAGTTAAATCAAGACCACATGTAAATCATTAAAGAAAATGGCAGCAAAAATTCTTAAAATATATAATAGAATAATAAACTAGATTAAATGTTAGAGAAATAGATAGAGTACAAGAAAACAAAGTAAAATCAGAATACTTTATATTATAAAAATAACTCATTAGATTTAGAAGAAAGGAAAAAATGGAGAACTTAAACAATCATATACCACGGAAGATTTGTAAATATGAATGCTTTAAATTACTGTCAATCTTACAAGCAAGGAATATACACCCAGTAATTTGCAAAAAAGTGCACTCAAATACTACATTTGTGATAAGACATATGTCAAAGCTTGTAAAAGAGTACACTACAAATAGTCAATATACGTATCCATGAGCCCAAGTTAGTCCTTAAAACCTACTATAAAGCCACTGATCAGAGAACTAATTTATTGAATGGTGGTATGTCTTCTTGAGGCTCATTGCATTACCTTTCAATTGTCATAGCATGGAAGCAAAGGCATCTACTATTGATTTATTCATTAAACTAAGGATGCTTCTCTGATCTCAGCCTCAGTTTTTTATGGTACAATGTATCAAACAGGGGGCATTATATCTCATTACAAATATGCAAACTGATATATAGGAATCTATCAAAGAGAACTGGTTGACAAAGAGTATTTTTCAAACTGGCAGTTCCTAGGAGAAGAAAGCATTACCCAAGGCAATGCACCAATATGATCTTCATGACCATGTGTTATAATAACTGCTTCAATTTTGTGTCTCCATTTTCTTATAAACGTTGTATCAGGTATGATCTTCTGGACCCCAAGCTCATCATAGCTGAAATATGCAATCCATGCATAAATCAAGGTCAGTTCACCTATAAAGAAAAATAAATCAGAGCAAACAACAATCATGCAGTGGCATTTTGATTGTGACTTTAAAGAGATTTTTGAAATTTCAAAATGTTCTCGACTGTGGGATCCATTCCAACTTTAGTTAGTATTTATATTTTAAAGTCTTTCATAAGAAAATGTCATGCAACAATTCAAACTATTAGCGGGCTAAGTATATTCTTTTCTTCGTGTACCATAAATACGCAGAGAAGAGGATGAGGATGGATTGTAAGACATACTCTGGAAACATGACACCAGCATCAATAAGGATATAGCGATCATAGTTGCCAACAAGCATGCAATTCATCCCAATTTCACCCAACCCACCAATGGGAAGAACTCTTAGGGGTGGCCCATCCCGTCCTTCATAAAATTCCTCCATCTTGCGTTGAACAGAATCTTCCATGCTTTTTCTAGGACCTTCTATCCTTCTCGATCTTTTACGCAGAACTTTAGGTCCATCCGTATCTACAAAATCAAGCAGTATAAACCGAACTAGTCGAGAGAAAGAAAAAATAACCATGCATAGGATTAAAATTACAGGTAAAACGAACAAACAGAAAGTTAATCACTATATAGTGCAAGGAAGAGAAACGAAACAAAACAATAATTTAATGTCTATTTGTATAAACTTATCTATATAAAAATTTCTTGACAGGAAGAAAACAAGAAGGATATAAGCACTTCTTTAGAGAAAGAAAACAAGAAGAAAAGACTACATAAATTTTTCATAAGTTAAAATATACGTATAAACTAATTTATTAATTTATAGAAGTTAGCCGATACTAGTGTTTTAAAAAGATAATTTATTACTTATGAGAAAAACTTTTCTTTACTGTTTTCTTACATTCATCTTCAAGAATTTGTAGAAGTATTTATGAAAGAGTTTATCTCAAAACAGAACAAGACATGTTTTAAGTCAAATCGGCAGAGTGATGGCTACAGTGTCACTCGTTTAAAAACCCAAATCCTATCAAAATCACTTTCAAATGTGGTAGTGGTGCCTCGGAAGCTTCATTTCAAACATTACAAATCCTAGCTAAAATAGAACGATGTGAGGAGGAACAAGAATTCAATTAGAAACACGAAATATCCCACTCAATACGGTGAAGCCTTAATTGAAAAAACTCAAAAGAACCGCATCCATTCTATCAAGGTTTGGTGAAAAATAAAAAGATGATTACCATGGATGGAAGAAGAAGAGAGAGAGCAAGAAAGAGAACGGCGAGTAGGGTAAGGGCGGTGGCGGCAACAGAAGGTGTGAGGACAAAGAGAAAGGGAAGTGCAAGAGGCCATTCTGATAAGAGGAAGAAGAAGAAGAGAGTGCAGACTTGATAGCATAAAACCCTAATAATGTAATGTTCAGAGGGTTTTGCAGGGAGCTGCTTCTGCTCTTTCTCTAACTCGAGAGTTCGAAGCGGGAAAGAGATACATGCTCACTCTATTACACTCTAATCAGTTTCGTCGTTTCCGAAATATCTTTCTTATCGCTAAGGGTTTTTTCTTCCTAGCTTAGCGACACCGGTTGGAACGTGTCTTGAAACAAAATATTTTAGGACCACACGTGTGGCACAGTGTCAAGGTACATAATATTTTTCACCTTTTTCTTTGACCAAATTGCCCCTCTTTTTAAATCCAATTATAATGGTCTAAATGCTAACCACTCTTTTTAATTATGATTTTGTTTCATCGTTGCATTTCAGATTGCGTTTGGTCTGGTTGAGAATAGAAGAAAGAAATTAATTTGGAAAAATAAATAATCTTTTTTGTCTGAACTCTAAATGAAACTGGATTGAAAAAGTAAAAGTAATTTGATTCGTTTTAGGCAGTGGAAAAACTTGTTGATGAAATCTGGAAGGGTTATACCTTTTATTAGATGAATAAAAAGACGAGTATTTATTTAATTTGTAAAAGTTAATTTACGAGCATTTAAGCTGTCAATAATTTTTTTAAGAAAATAAAAGAAAACATAAAAGGAGGATAAAAACACTTAAGAAGGGTAACGTGTCTAATAACATTTAGAAGATAACAAAAATATGTATATATTGTTTTAACGTTCCACCGAAAGAAACAAAACAGCAAATAAGTTTAATATTTGCTATTCACACGTGGAATGATATGTTGTAGGTGTTTTGAACATTCATTTCAAACTATAAAGACATTAATGTAAGTTTTACACTATATCTCAAAATATCACAAAAAATAGCATAATGAAAAAAATATTCTCTTTAACTTTTTAGTTCTTGAAGCAAGGTACTCCTAACCTAATAATAATAATAACTTTTTATTCTTATTGCAATTAAATTAAAGTTTTAATTATGTCATTAATCCTCATTTTTGTTTTAAAATATTTGATTTTGTCCTTTTTTTTAGAAGTCTCAATTAGGTCTCCAATTTTGTTAAATGGTATCAAAGATGTCTTTTTCTATTAAGCTGGGATAAACGTTGTTAAGTGAACAGTGAGAACATGGTTATGTGTGTTGAAACAGTGACAAAGACCATTAACAGCAAAGTAATTATTGGCGTGGTCGACAAATAAAATGTGATTTAATATTTAAAATTAATTTTGAAATTAGGGTTTGTGTAAATAAAGCAAATTGGGGATTCTATTAGTAGAACAAGAGTTGCAACATGACCTTCTTCTAAAACTCAAGCAATTTCACACCAATGCAATTTTGGATTTGCCTGCATTCTCCTGAAAGTTTGTTCAACCTTTGCTAGCACCTCAATCTCTTTGCAAAACTATGTCGTAGTAAATTTTTTCATTTTCTTCACTTTCCTCTCCATCTTTTTCCACCTATACTCCCACCCGGACCAATTGAAATAATTTTGAGTTGGGTTATGAACAAAATGTTCAAAACAATGATAATTTGGATCCACGCATTTCTTACCCAACCTAGCCACCAAGCGTGCAAGAGATTGAAAGTTATGAAGTGTCTCATCATTCCAAGTTCCATCAAGTAATCATCATTGTCAAGCACCACCATTTTGACTCCAACTGAATTCACAATCCCTTCCCTCAAACTCAATATTTCCCTATCACTCAAAGACTGCCATAAATTAACAACCTTTAACACCAACCCTATAACTTCCAATGCCAAAATTCCCACCATTGCCTTGTTATTCGATAAGGCACTCTAGCGAGAGACTACTACAAAGAACTAAACCATGACCCGTTCACCGTTTCACCCCCTATCGGCACTCAATTCCCCAATCTAATGAATTCACCTAATCAACAATCTTAATGCACACTTAATCAGTATCTTGTACACCATCAAATCCACTAACTCAAATTAGAAACCTAAACTCACAAGATCAAGAACAAACCTAAAACTCACAAGGTCAATAACAAACCATATACAACAAAGTCCAAATCATGGATTAAGACGGTAATATTTGCATAATAAAGAAGAACATAAACAAAAGGTGAGAAAAAAACCTAGCCCCCAATTGTCATCTTGGTCATGAATAAGTCAGAACTAAGAGGTCAATATAGATTTATTCAAACTCACATGAGGGAATACATGAGTCTTAGAGGGTCCAAAACCAACAATTCAAAATTCAAAATTTGTGTCCCTTTTATTCTCACTAACAATGACCTAATAAGACGTGAAGGAAAATAGCATGGAGGGAGAAAAGAGAACATTCAAAGTTGAAAATGAAGATGAAGAAGAATTCCCCAAATTCATGATTGACCAAAACGAAGGAGAAAAAGATGAATGTTTTTTTTTTCACAATTTAGGGATTCAAATATACCATGACACATATTTTTGCCAAAAATTAAAGATTTTTCCACTGTATTCAAAATCTAACTATTACACAAATCCACCTTAACAACCACAAATGTCGTTTACCACAACTTAAAAGAAAAGGCATCTTTAATACCATTTAACAAAATTAGGGACCTAATTGAGACTTCTAAAAAAGAAAGGACCAAATTGATATTTTAGAACGAAAATGGGGACCAAAGAAATAATTAAGCCTTAATTAAATTATACTACTAATATTCATTTTCACATGTGAAAACAAGACGAATGTCTTTGAATATTATTTACAAATTACTTATTTTATTGTCATTTTCAATACAACTAAATAATGGTTAATATTTGATGCTCATTTGTATAAAGTGAAGGGTTAGTTAACTAAAAGTATGATGTTATATAAAGTCCCTTCATTTTCATTTTCATTTTTCTCTTTCATTTTTCTATTCTTCTCTTTCTTCTCCTTAAAGTTGCCCCATATTCACATGTGAAGATTGATTTGAGGAAGAATAAGAGGATGAATTTAAGTGGATTAAAGGCTGAAGTTTGTGTTGTTCACTTCAAGAGATTTAAAGGTGAAAGTAAGTGGGTTTATAAGTAAAGTTTTTGAAAATTTGTGAGTGATTTGATAGATGTGATAGATTAAAATTTAAGTTTAATAGAAAAAAAAACAATATTACCAAATTGTCCTTGATTTTAAAAGTAATTTAAAATTATAATAAGATAAGTCAGATTTATTTTAGAAAAAATATTAAAATAAATAAATTAAGATAACTTATTTTAATAAAAATTATTTATTACAAATTTTAATAAAAAAATAAAATTAATAATTACTTTTTAAACTTTTTTATAACAATTTTAAAATTTTGATATTAATTATTTTTGTAAACATACTTTTAAAACCTATATTTTTACATTATTGTCATAATTAAACTGAAAAATAAACTGAGAGCATAATTGTAATCAACTTGATATCCCCACAGATCATGGCATAGGAGAGAGAATTAGAAAATAGAGGAATCCCCGTTTTCTTCCTCCACCTCAACTCCGCTGAAGTGAACAACTAGAGATGGCAAATAAACTCATCCCTGTGGGTATTGCCCGAACCCGTCCCCGTTTTGACGGGGAATCCCCACATTGACTGGGTATGGGTATGGGTATGAGGAATCTCCGACTTTTTCAATTGGGTATGGGGATGGGTATGAGGATGTACATATCCCCGCCATATTACCCGTCCCCGTTTAAATTATTAAAATATTCCTAATTAATTAAATAACCATATATATATATATATATATATATATATTATTTATTCTAACCATATATATGAAACTCATTCACAATTCAATTATATTATTGTTGACAAAAAGAAGAAGATGAACATCTTCCTCCAAAAAGGAGTTTTGATGATGATGATGACTTATGTAGAAGTATGGAAGACTTGATGATGATGCATGGAAAAATGTTGAAGACTTAAAAGAA
>Ga0214544_1003036_pt1 | contig 35044 bp, 24 predicted proteins | sample CNSS3metaG_FD_160074 | JGI IMG/M metagenome (GOLD analysis project Ga0214544, IMG submission 160074) | Root nodule microbial communities from cowpea collected in UCLA plant growth center, Los Angeles, California, USA - CNSS3 | ecosystem: Host-associated > Plants > Roots > Nodule | place: USA...
TGATTTATTATTGCTGCTCTTTGATTATTGCTCCTCATAGATTCTTGCAAGTTAGGGGAAATTATATCCGCTGCATTCTCTGGTATATTGTTTGTTGTTGTTTTCCCCATCAGAGTGGTATCAGAGCCAATGGTTAATACCGGCTCAGACGAGTGCAGTATGGTCCTAGTATCGAAAGTCTTCCTGACAAAGGTCCCAGGTAAGGGTTCCAGGTAAAGCGTGTCCCGTTAAGAATAACGGCGGTACAGAAAAGGGCAGAAAAGGAGTACTCGTGGTTGGGAATGCTTCCGCTGGAGGGGGAGTGTACCAATGTGGTTGAAGGGACTCACCCTTGAGGGGGAGAATGTTAGGAATCCAAGTGTGAGTCTAAGTCCCACATTGACCAGTATTGAGAAAGTAGAGCACCATATAAGGATCAAGGCCCATAAACCCATTGCCTTAAGGTTTTGGGTTGAGAGTGGTGTCAATGTCTTATGTGGTTGGGCTCAGATCTCATTGGTGTTGTTCTCCCCAGTGAAACCCCCTCTGTAAAACCTAACAAAAATAGTGTGGTTTGCGGGATTATTTTAATGTGGGGTTGGATTAGTGAAGAAACTGTAATTTGTTTTGATGAGGAGTTTAATTTGTTTGGGTTTAAATCAATTTGAGCTTTGCATGAACCTCTTATATCATCTTTTTTATTGAGCATGAGCTTTGTTGTTAGGTAATTTTGGATTCATTAGTTCAATTAATTTAATTTGAAAACTGAGATGAGAGAAAGAAATTGAATCCTGAAACTTGATTGACAAATTACGTAATTCTTGATTGATTAACGTTTTGGTTGTTGATGGAATGCACGGGCCTAGTTTAGGTTCATCCTTTTTTGGATAAATTAAAAATCTTTTCAATTTGGAGAAAGCCAATGTAGGCATATCTACGCCCAATTGCATGATATCAATCTTATCTAAACGTGTAAAATTTTTAGGACTAATATAAGCATGGTATAGAGTAATTGCAATGAGGGCTGCTAAGGCTCCATTTCGGTTTGAAGTGAGTGCAGAGTTAGCTTGTTTTATTAGAAACGTTTGATATTTGAAAATTTTATTGATTTTTCTTGTTGTTATTGTTCTTTGTTTGTGTAAAATATATTTTATTATTTTAACTGTTTGATTTTTTTCTTAGATGAAAAATGAAAACAGGATCCTCGGGACCAAAATGCTTCTTATATTTACCCGTGGAAAAATACAAAACTTTCAATTTTGAAAAAGCGATTTGCAACCACGGATTTTTTATGATGGCTCCAAACAAGTGGATTTCATCAACAAAATCTCTGCAACGTCCTTTAAGGCTGATGGATCAATGTAAGAGTGTGATGGTCACCATCTCTCATCCTTCTGGACAACCTAATATTCATATTTATGTTCATGATATGGAAGTTCTTTCCTTAGAAGACAAACAAATAATATTGGTATATCTCAAAGTTCTTTGTTTTTTGAATTTTAAGCATCTTTGTTTAGTTCCAATTTCATTTTTGCTTATGTAATAATTCGAATGGAGATTATTTTATGATTTTGGTTTATTAGGCACAAGTATCACGGATGCTAAGATTAACCGATGAAGATGAGAAAATGGTGACTGAGTTTCAAGAACTTTATTCCCATGCCAAAAAAGAAGGTTTTGGAAGGATATTTCGTTCTCCTTCTATTTTTGAAGACAGTGTTAAGTCTTTACTTCTCTGTCACACCACGTAAGTTGTAGTTAATTAATATAAATGCATGACTAATTAATGTTACGTTAATGTAATGATTTTTTTAGGGTATCTTGTTTCATTAAATTTTAAAAAGTGTTTATATGATATCTTTTAATTTAAAAAATGTGTTTCAATTATTTCTAACTTACTGATGTATTCGAAGAGTTTTGAAATAGAAATTTCTATTTCAAAATTATGTTTATTTTATCATTTTAACTAACATATTAGACTAATTGATTTTGCTTGTAATAACAGGTGGCAGCGAACTCTAGATATGGCTAAATCTCTATGTGAGCTTCAATTGTTATTCACTCGTTCAACTAGAAAAAAACCATTAGGAAAAACTAATCTGCAAAACAATGAAATAGAAAATTTTCCTAATTCAAAGGAAGTTTTGGAAATTGGAGAAACTAATATGAAGAAGCACGGTAAGTTAGGAATGAGAGTAAGTTATATTATCAAATTGGCTCAGAAGGTGGAGAAAAGTTCTATGCTAGAGAAGTTTGAAAATGAAAACAATTGGTTTGTGCATTCTAGATTAATTAAGTTGAAAGGGTTTGGCCCATTTTCGACTGCAACAACCCTAATGTGTATGGGAAAGTATGAAAAAGTTCCTGCAGATTCAGAAACAAGAAGACACCTGCAGGAGGTTGTTTCTAAACTTTATGCATTATCTAATTCGTTAATTAACATCAAAATCATTGAATATATTTTATGACTAATTTTATAAATAATTGTATTATATGAATGATATAATTTGTATGGTTAACAAATATTTTGTCTATTATTCCTATTCTTTTAGGTGCATGGGATCTTCGTATGTAAAAGTAAACCACTTGATAAGATTGTCGAAGAAATTTACGCAAAATATGCACCGTTTCAGTGTATTGCATATTGGTATTTAAATAATAATAATAATGTGTTCGTTGAATTTTATATTAGTTAGTTGAGTGTGGTTGCATTAATTTTTGATCTATCTTTTTGTAGGTTTGAGCTTATACAGAGTTATGAAAAAAGTTATGGAAGATTAAGTGACATAGATGAATCTAAGTATCATACTATCACAGGCCATTCTAACAAGCGAAAATTTGCTTCCGAAACATGATCATTATGTGATTTAGTTTAAAATAGGTGATGATGTGTTTGAGTTACAGGTAAAACATCTCCGACATGATGAGTGGATTTGTTTTTTAGGGTTTACATTATATAGGTCTTCAATTGGTTGTGTGGGTGACAAAGTACTGATAAAAGTTAAGGATGCGGAGAAAAGTGAAGGTGGGATTGTGCTTCCCTCAACCGCTCAAACGAAGCCTCATTGTTGGTGTTAGCGTGAAGGTAATGTTGCTGTTATGTTGGAGGTCTTTAAACCTCGGGTGATCTGTGTTTAATTTCACGAGGAAAGAGTGATTTGATGTCTTGTTTTTAAGTTATGTATTTTAATTCCTTAGAATCATAGAATTCTCGTAAAGATATTTCTTTTACTTATTCCAATGTTTTGATGAGAGTGATATTAGATCATTTGATAACCATGTTCGTAATCATATAATATAATTATCTTCATGTATTTAAGTTCTGTCCAGATGGTAAATAGATTATCTGCTCCTTCATTGATTTTTTCTTTGCAAATTCTTTGTAATTCTTCTTTATTAAACAAATTTAGAATATTATGTATATATTAAAAGAATATGTACCCAAAATTTCGAAAAACCTTTATTATGGATTTTAATCATGATATAATCATATATTAAAAGTATTTATTTAAAAAAAAAATATGAATTAGAATTATATAAATATTATTAATATTTATGTATTATTAATATACAATCAATTAACAGTAGAAATTAAATGTTATAATTATATATTATTAAATAATAATAATATAAAGTTCTTGCAGCAATAATATATTAATAATACTTGGTCAACTCAAAAAACGATAATTAATTTGTATTTATTTTATTGAAGTCCAAAAAAACGTCAAATTTATAAATGAATATCAATTACATTTGTTTTTTTATTATTTTGCTAACAAAAATGATAAGTCAAAATTTATAATAATATAGTCTAATTTTTAATTATCTAAACTTTTTTATATAATTCAAAATTTATTTCAATAACAAACCTATATACTACGTACAATTATACTCATTTACGCAAATATATTATTTTCAAACATATTATTTTTCAAAAAAAAATATAAAGTAAAGAAAAAAAATTTATATATATATATATATATATATATTTAAAATTTATTTATTTAAATATAATAACAATTATATATTTTTTATATTTATATACTTATATATTGATTATTAATAACATACTTACTATATATAATTATAACATTTACCTATAAAAATACTAAACTTATTTATTCAAATATATTATTATTTAGTTTTAAATTTGAGGCTTTTAATTATTTTCAACTACTTGCAATATTTTTTTATTACTCTTTCTATTTTTGTTTGTTTGATGGGCAGTATTACAGAGAAAAACATCTGCTGTTATTATTACTATTTATATTATTATTATTATTAATCCTTTATTTCGTCTGGATAAGTAACATATATTTTGAGTTAAATTTTAGAGATAAATAAGCAAAGTAAGAATGGAGAAAAGTGTAAATATGTAATAGAAAATCAATTTATGCTTGAATATTTGTTTTTATATTTGTTTTCAGAATGGGCTGGACCCAATGACCCAACTCCTTTGTTGACCCTAGTTCTCCTTCATTCATCAATAATTATCTGTTTTTTACAAATATAACTTCATTCAAACTGCCATTTGGTTAAAAAGAACAAAGGAGCAGAAAAGGAAAAGAAACAGAGACGCACACAACAGACAGAGATGATAAGCAATTCGTTCATCTCACATTCCCAAAAGCCAGAAAAATATTAGACCTTTTGAATACCATTGTTTCACGCGCTTGATAGAGAGAGGTGAAGTGGAGGGAATTCTGAAATCTGTTTGTATACCGTATTTCGAAATTAGTGGTCATATATAGCATAAAAATTAAAATCTATAAGAGATGGTGATACCCGTAACATGGCCAAACAATAGGAAGGTGTGGGGTTAGGTGGGTATCAAGCATTAAATAAGGAGAGAAGAGGGAGAAGATTAATTAATTCTAACACTTGATACTCAACTAACTAGTTGAAAATTTGAAAAAAAAATAAAATTGGATGTATAGAAGAAGGGGTTAGAGGTGTATGGAGAAACTCCCTTTTGCAAAGGTGAATATAATTGGATTTAGGGTTTGGAACATCCTTTCTGCACCCTTATAGTCCATCTTCACACCCCTCTTTACTTTGGTTCTACCATTGGGTTGTTTGTTTCATATTTCTTCATGCACTCGCCTGTCTAATAACCCCCAACCCTTTGCATTTTTTTGTTTTCATGTTTATTTACTTTCAATACCTGCACTTTCACTAATCACACACCTCACTTTATTATAATTATACTCTTTATTTAAATATTATAATTATAATACTTAAATATAATTATATAAATAACTTATTTATTTATATATAACAATAATTATATTAATCTTTTTAATATAAATTTTATAAAAAAAAAACTATCCTTACGTATGCATGGTTTCATTGGTGTTATTATTATTAGTAACAAATAATTCTTGTCCCATGAATTTAAGAACAACAAACGATAAGGTAAAGCATTGTATTTAATAAAATATTTAACTAAAAGGTCTAATTCAGGATTTTAGTCACATAACTGATTCTTACTTTAGAATTGTTATTGTATCTTTCGTAACAAGTTGTTCTCCATTCTCAATTCTTACTTTAAAAATATCTAATTTGTTGAGCTCCTTAAAATTTTCTCGATCATGAGTCATGTGGTTTCTACAACCACCATCTAGATTTGTTGGTTGTGACATGATGTTGTAAAAAATAGTTTCTCCTCTTATTCATTGTTCTACAATCTTGACATTTTCTTGAAGATCTTGAGATTTGTATACCTTTTCCACATGTCCCACTTGACCGCATTTGTGACATTTTACATTTGGTCTTCACCAACACAATTTGGGTTGATGACCTGTTTTCTTGAAACAGGGACAAGATGGAAAAACTTGTGTGTCGTTGTATTTACTCTTTTTGTGATTTTTTTACTATGAAAACCTTCTCTTCCATGTGAAGAAAAACACCTTCAATCGCATGATCTCCTCTCATTAATCTTTGTTATTCTTGTACTTGTAAGGCATGTATCACCTTTGTCAAAGTGATAATAGACAAATCTTTTGTGTTTTTCAAGGAAGTCATAAATGTTTCATATCTCTCTGACACCATCCCAAAACCTTTCTCAACGAGTCTGGAATCTAGAAGCTCATTTTCCAACAATTTTATCTTATAGACAATACCCAACAATTTGTTTAACTTTGCCTTTGCCTTTCTTGTCTTTTTTTTTTCTTGTGCATTTTTATTTGAGCCATGGTGGGATTTTCAGACAAGAGAACATCATCTCCCTCCACGACTTCCTATAAATCTAGTCCTCTAAATAAGTTTGCATTCTTACAGCCCATATATCATAACTTTCATCATCAAAGGGTGGAATAACGACTTGTAAAATATTTTCTTCCATTCTAGAGGTCGTAAGAACAATGACGCTAATACCACTATTGTGAATTTTAGGGTATTTGGAAATATGAGAGGTATGAAATATATAAGAGGTATGTTATATGGAAGGATTTGTTGTTGTATTTTATTGATGTATCCTATACATATAAGCAAAATATAATAAAATATCAAATATAAAATATTTACAATATCTCAATCTTAATCTAAAATAATAATTAATTTCTAAAACTGAATCATTTCTTAAAAAACTAATTTAAATAAAAAAAGTTATCAAGTAAATATTTTCAACAGTTTTGTATAGTCTATAGGACAAATTTGAAAATTTTGAATTTACAAAGGTGCTGAGTATAATTAAGGGTGCAAGAAGCAAAAAGCTTATTAGCTTTTATGGTTCTGATCCAATCTTATTCTGGTTGGGCCGAAAGAAATTATAAATAAATAAATAAATAAACTTATGCATAAAATAAAAGTTACTATGTCTAGTTGATTTTCTCCGTAAAGACTTTTAAGAGATAAAGTATGGAAGAAAAAAAGAGAAACGAAATTAATTTCTTTAAAAGTTAAAATTAGTTCGGGAATAAATTGAAAAATATATATGTGAGAAAACTTTTACAAGTTAACTTATACATAAATTAATATTCAATTATAAATAAGTCAATCATTTTCTTTTTTTTTCCTTTTCTTTTAATTTTTCATAGAAAAACTTGTGCAAATTGGTTTAATTTATCCTAAAACTCATTTCATTTTTTTAGTAGAAATGTCAGTGAAGAAGTTTGTACAAATAAATCACTCCTTAATTCCCATTCCATTAAAAGAATTAAAATCTTGCCAGAAAAGTTGTGCTACTTATTGTTGGAAGGTGTCAACAATATTATTAGGTAACGTACAAATTCTTTTATTAATTTTAATAAGATTAACCTAGTTCAACAAAAAGGAATTAAAAAGTGAAATAGAGCAAAATCAAGCCGAAAGAATAGACAGGAAGGAACGTGGTGGAATATATAATTATTTAAATTTTTTATTTTAACAAAATTATTTATTATTTTTTAAGAATTTATATTATAGGAAAACTTTCTTTACTTTCTTCAGAAAAAAAAAATCATTTCATCTCGATTTGAAAGGTGTGGTAAAGAAATACACGTCATATGGCTAGATGTATTGTATATAAAATGTTACATCTACTTGTACTTTTAATTTTTTCACTTTTGAATTATAAAAATGTCATTTTAGTTTCAAGTTGTTTTCCTTTGCATTTAGAGAATATTAGGGGAAAAAAACGGAAAACAACTCTTACTTTTGTTAATTTTTTAGATTTCTTTGAAATCGGATCGAAAACAAAAGAACATTAAAGTACATTAAACAATAACACAATGTCCGACTCTAAAAGTTTATTATTGTCTAGATTTTGTTTGAATAAACTTGAGCATGAACATTCCCCGAGCAGATAAATGAGAAAAAGACCAAAATTAATTGAGCATACATTAAAGAAAGTTGTGGAATAGGAAGTGAGACAGAAATGGTGTATTGGTAGACGTTGAATAGAATATAAGCTGCGTAGTATCCTAGTCTATATACATGGGACATTGAATATACAAATATTGTGTATTTACATGAAAAGAGTTGAGAAAAATTATACATCTAAATTGTGTGGTATAGATGTGAAAGGCAAGAAGAAGAGAGATAATAGAATTTACAATGTTGAACCGAGGCACTTTACATGATGAAATCAGAAAGATTGAAGTATGGTTAGAAGGGTGAGGGAGAAAGAATGCATGGTTAAAAGTTGTAATCTCAGCAGCTTCTGGTTGTGGTCAAAGGGTCATAGTCGGCTTTCACAAAGCGGCCCTTGACACGCCTTCTGACGTCGGCCCTGGCCTTGCGAGAGGCATACCGAACTTGTTTATCGAACCTAAAAAAAGATGTGGATTGAAAGAAATCCTTGAAAGAAAAGAAAGCAGAGGAAAGGAAATTGAGGCAGTGGATGACTTACTTTCGCGCCTTCTTCTTTTCCTTGTAACGCAAGACAGCATTGGTGCGGTTGGCAGAGTGTAGGGAATTGTCAGGACAAGGATGTTCTCCCATCAAAACCATGGAAGAAGAAGCCCCGCAGTCTTGATAGTCTCCGGTAATCCCAGAAAAACAAACAATCGGTTCCGTTTTAGTACTCAAAATCGAATCTGCAGATGCTGCGTTGCTGCAAGCATTCACCTCGGCAGACATGTCCTTTGTCCCAAACAAACTATCAATTCCGCCGTTTTCAAATAGCTCTTCGGAACCAAAAAGTTCTTCATACTTCTCAATATTTAGATCCACTTCATCCATGTCAAAATCTTCAAAACATAATGCAGGGCATTTTTCATTGGTAGCAACTCCAACACTCTCGCTGTTCTCATTAATACTCATTAAGCCTAGTTCTTGCTCGCATGTAGTACACTCCCTGATGGAAGGGATATCCAACACAAATGACCATATTGAAGACAGTTCCGCGGCTGAAGGGCAGCCGGAGTAGCAACTGATTCCCTGTCTCTTATGTGTCCAAGATGTAGACACTCCGTCACCCAACCAATCACAATTCTGACACACTGAAATTTTCTCCTCAACACACCTCACAAAGGCAGCTTGTGAATTGCATCTCTCGCACAAAAGGGTTCGTGAATGACGCCTGGAAAGGGCATTAGCAGAATGCACACTCCGATCACAAGACAAACATAAGCACGCAGCATCAGAACGGCAGTACACCATGGATCTCTGCTCTCCACAAAAATCACATATATAACCCATCTATCTTTACACTTTTTCCTCTTCCCCCTCTCACAATAGATCAATCTGAACATGCACAACCCATTAGGAAAAATTAATTCCAACAAAATATCTTCACCTTCATCACAACAAAATCATACAATACAAACTCTTTCTTTCAAAATAATACCAATAAACAACAAAAATTCCACAAACATGAATCAACTGACACAGAATCTTATACCCAAATAAACAAAAAATCAAAAGGAGAATCAAATAACGAATCACAACATACTAAAAAAATTACCAGTCTCTTCAAATTCTCAACGTCTTTCACTGCCTTAATCCCAAGAAAAACATGAACTTTAAAAAAAATTCACAGACAAAAACGTGGGTTTTCACGCTATACTATACGAGAAAGCAGAAGTGAAGAAAATTACCTGATGGCAAGGAAGACAAAGAGAACAAGATCAGTAAGCAAAAAAAGGGTGTTGCTTTTTCAAAAAAAAATATTTTTTTATATCTCTGCAAAACTTAAAAGCAAAGAAAGAGTGCTGGAACTAGAAGCAGCGAACTTTTTGAAGAGAACAACAGGCCCTTTCTCTCTCTTACTTTTTGTGTGTCTTTCTCTCTCCCCTCTTCTGTCTTCTGCTCTGCCGTGTGTTGTGTTGAGAAGTTGAGATAGAAAGGAATAGGAAGATAGAAGATGGATAAATGTAGATGAGATATGAAAAGAAAAGAAGAATAATGCAAATGGTGTGTGTGTGAGAGAGAGTGTGTAGCTAATGTGACATAAGCAAAGGTGATAAAAAGTTCAAACAAAAGAGGAAAAAAATATACAATGCAAGTGGGGCCATGTCCTTTTCTCAATGAAAGGAAAAGGTTGGCCTTTCCCTTTTTCCTTTCTCTCCCATTGCAAACTATAATTAATAAATAAAACAATTATTATTATCATTATTATATTTTTCTCTCCTTCCCCCTCTCAATCTGCTTGTGGGTCTCCGACTCTTCCATGGATTTCTTTTCATTTTGAATGTAAAGAAACTTCATAGATTTATTTCCACAATTACAACTAATAAAACAATAACCTATATATAGGGTTTAAATAGTCATTCGATTTTAATTTTCATTTAATTTTTTCAATTTGATCCTATTTTAAAATTTTTATTTAATTTGATCCTAAATTTTGAAAATATTATTCAATTAAATTTTTTTATTTAATTCTGTTAAAATTGATAACAAAACAGTGTATACGTGTTATTTTTTCAATGACGTGGTACATTATACACTGACGTGACCATTTATTTATTATCACTTGGCCTGTGGTGTTTAATTGAATGCGATTTAGGTTTCTGAATTGGGGGAAATTGGGAATAATTGAGACTGGATAAGGGTTTGTTGGTGGAAGAAAAAATGGGTAGGGTCGTTGTTGTTCCTTCCAAAAGATGATATGAAAATCTCAGAAAAAACGACTTGCAAAAGGGTCCATAGAATAGCGCCTAAACGAACAGTGTGAAGGAGGCTCCATTGGACTATTCGATATTAGCATAACCAGCATTCAAGATGACTTGTCTCCATCATGAGAATCCCTTGAAGGACTATGCTGCAACATGATTTTATTTGTTATCATTTTAGGTGCGCTCTATAATGTATTCTTGACGTTTAGCTTTGTTGGATAAAGCAGATTATGAATTACAAAGACAAACTAAGTAACTAAATTTTTCTTCCAACAACGAACCCTACCCAATTTTTCTCCCATCAGTGAACCCTTATCCAGTTTCAATTATTCCCAATTTCTCCCAATTCGAAAACCTAAATCACATTCAATTAAACACCACAGTCCAAGTCACAGTAAATAAACGACCATGTTACTATGCAGTGCATCACGTCATTGGTAAAGTGACACGTATACACTGCTATGTTATCAATTTTAACGGAGTTAAGTAAAAGAATTTAATTGAATGATATTTTCGAAATTTAGGACCAAATTGAACAAAATTCTTAAAGTAGGAGTAAATTGAAAAAACTAAACCAAAATTAGGATAAAATAAATATTTAAAAATATATATATATATATATATATATATATATATATATATATATATTATGGAAACTCTAAGTGCAAACAACAATTTCATAAGGATATTTGAAGTGGTTCTTTCATATTTTATATAAGTACTTTTATGATTTGTTTGGGAGAATCTCTCACTTATTTCATTCAAGAATCCAATAAATAATATAATAACTTAATATGTACAGAAATATGATGTGAAATAATATACACTAGTACAAATTACTTTCTTATACTTACATATTACACATGTTCAAATCCATCTAGTATAGAAAAAAGGCAATGACAATTTTGTAAATAATATAAATTATTTTATACATATTGAGTCTAAAATAAATATAGAAAGTGATTTAGTGTTATATTTGTAATATTGGAGAATAATTTCTATTCCTATGACAGGTATAGAATATTGAATCTTTTTTTCTGACTCTTCGTGCTTCACACTTCATTTACTTCTCCAGACATTGTGCTCCCCCTTTTTTTCCTTCTCTATTTATTCGCCACACTGGAGTCTCATCGTGTTCGTCCGTTGCGCTGAGTTCTCGTCGCGTTTATCGTTCACCGTTATGTCGTCATCTCCTCCATTCTCCTTTCCTTCACCATTTGCGTTCTCTTCTCTATTGGAGTTGCTCTCTTTTGTTCACGTTCGTGTTTCACTCCTCCAAAATTTCTGCCAAATTCTGACCACAATAGTTCGTGACTATTCATTTTTTGGTGTTTTGTTCACTAATCATCACTGTCGATTTGGCAGAGAAGGGAGTGGAAGTTATCAATGAAGGATTTCGACGAGGAAGATTCAATGTTGACCTAATTTATAACATTGGATTTATGTAAGTTTATTTTTTTTTTCGAGATTGATGCATTCATGGCTTTAATTTGTTAACTGATTTAATTTTGTTAACTGTCTTTGTATGTTTTGTGGCATTCTTTGTTTAGGTTTGATAATTTTCTTCACTATTTGTGGTTAAATCGTCTTGAATCTTTTGCGGGAAAACAAATTTTTGGTTATGGTTATTTGAATGTTATTTTTAAAGGATCGGAAAATGCTATCACGATAGGTATAATATTGCAGGTATAACATTGAAATTTAGTGTGTTCGTGCTGAATGTTGTTTATTTAAGCTTTATCCATGCTATTTAAGTAATTTGAGTTTAAAAGCTTATTTATTATTTTGTGACATGTTGATTAAGTGATGGAATCAACTATTTTTTTTGTTTACTGGCCATTATTCTTATGATATTTTACTGGACATTATTTTTTTGCATTCTAAAATGCATCTTGTGCATGAACTTATCATCTATGACATGTGTATAATACAGGTCAATGTGATTCCAATGGAGTCCAAGGAGGAGAAATCTTAAGTGAGAGCAAATTGAAAGACCTCCTACATGTTTGGATTATGTACTTCTCAGTTAGATTCCTCTTAAAGCTTCATCTCAATTATAAATTTAACGTGCATGGTGGTTTGTGATAGAATAAGATGTATACTCTTTACTCTTATACTTCTTTTTACTGTTTCTAGGATATTCTTATATATGCATTGGTGTTTCATGAACCATGATGCATGAGAGTTCATGATTTGCTAGCTTTTGTTTGTTATGGATTGTGATGGTGCATGTAGTGAGTTCGTGGGGGTGAGAATCTTGGATGTGGAAATTGGGTGGCACGGAGTTCAAATTTTGGCAGAGTGGTTGTAATAAGCAATTGGCTTCAGAGTAGTCGAAGATGACTAGAAGAAGCTTTCACCCTTGCTCGTGATTTCGATCACTATCTTACTTTGATGATTAGTCTATTCTTGCTTTTAATGATAATATCATTGTAAAATCTGAACAATTATATTTTATTACAATACCTAGAGACTACCCTGCAAAGTCCTAATGACTTAATAAATTCTCCATAAACAAGTGTTAAAGAAAAATGATAGAAGCAAAGGCACATGAGTGTAGATAAGTCTATCTATCTTATGTATAGTTTAAACTTTTTGCTTGTCTTTAGAGTATTACAGGTTCTATAATAAGGTGAAGTATGGATGCTATATTTGTTTCTAGACATGAGTTTTTATTTCCTTTATTGTTTTAAATGTTGTTTAATCCTGGTGACCATTATCAATGGAACTCTCATTCATCAATGAGGTTCTATAATGTTTTTTGTATTATTTGCTTTCATTTTTCATGTTTATGTTTTCTTATCATATCTATATATTTAGTATGCCAAGGACATAACTTTTCACATGTAATTTAAATTTATTTGCTGAGGTACATTCATATGTTGGACATGCACACACACATAACATGTATACTCAATCAAAACGTTAGTTTTTAATTTTTTTAGTTTTTTTTTCTTTTTCACCTCCATTTAGAATTTATTAAATAAATGGATACCACACAATGGTTTAGTCAATTTTTTTAACTCTTAAGCAAATTTTAAAAAAGGAAATAAGATGTGCGCTTTTGTCATATACATTAATCCATTTGCTTTGACCTTTTCATTTCATTTTAGTACATCATACTTATGAAATTTATAAAGATATTATAAATATTGAAACTTATATGTATTTATGATGTTATGAGTTTAAATTATTAGCCTACTCTTTTGATGTTCCTGAGAAATTTTCATATTTTCACTCTAGTGTCAAAAGTAACCAAGTATTTTCCCAAATAGTTATCTTTTTTGTTTACTTATCTATAAGATCTAATTAGTCCTCTTTCTCAAGGTTTACCAAGGAACTCTCCCCTCTGGGGAGTTGGTTGATATCAAACGGGCTCCAAAAGAATCCATGGAGGATGTTGTTGGGTTTCTTTTATGAGTTTATAAAAGATGATGTTATGTATTTTGAGTTTTTATGTTAATCTTAGATGTATAATCATTTGGTTTGGAGTTGTATTGTATTTCATATAAACATTAGATTGTATTTCATATAAATATAAGATTGAATGAAATTTGTTGTGTAGATGTTTTGAGTAATTATATATAGGGTTTGTATGTGAAAGAAAGCATAAACGATTTTTTTATAAAAAAATAAAAAATCATTTTTTTATACCAGTTAAGATCACAATCGATATAAAAGTTGGAACTTTTTTATAATGGTTGTAACTATAACCGGCATAGTAAGTCACTTGTTATTACAAAATATCCCCGTCCTAAGTGAACTTTTTATATCGATTTTAGAAATAGTATAAAATTTTGAATTTTTTATACTGTCATGGAAGTGGTATAGAAAGTTGAAACATTCTACACCACCCGTATCTATACCGATTTTAGAATCGATATAAAAAGACTTTTTTAATCGGTATAAAAAGACTTTAATGTACTAGTGATATATTATATTGAAATTTGTTAGATATTTTTTTTAGTTAACACCATTTTCTATTAGAAAAACATAAAAGATTTGTTCAAAGGTTATAAAAACAAAACATAAGATGAAATATGAAAAGAGAAATTTTTATCATTCCTTATATTTGTATTAAAATGGTGTGTGATAATATAATAACGAATACATAGTCATTGGAAGGCTGAACTTTGCTAAAAGTGCATCACATGTTGGGTGAGTTGGGGAAATGGATTTGTTAGATGTTACCTTTTTCACTATCTTTTTTATTTTATTTTATTTGTTACTTATGAGTTGGCTTTTTCAGTATTTGTGATACTTGCTTTGCTTGGTTTGGTACCCCACACACACCGATCACTTGCGCCTAATTATGATTTAATTTGCATAATACGTTTCTAATTATATGTTTATTGGTATTATATTAGTTGCTACCTACTTTATTTACGTTCTTGTGTATCTAAATCTAATATCTTCTCACAAAGTATTCCACCATTATTATATAATAATTGAAATTCTTAAATAAAAATAATAGAGTCAATATTTTGATTTTTTTACATCTTTAATTAAACCCTCATTATAAGTTTTTAAATAATTATAAGATGTACCAGTAATTTAACTTATTTTTATTCCTTAAACGTGTTGTACAAATGAATAATATTAATCAATTTAAACTTACACATCAAATAACATAGTCGGCTATTCAAAAAGAAAAGTACCGTGGTCAGTTCCACGTGTACTATTAATTTATCGACTAATTTTATATTATTTTTTAGCCTAATTTAATATTCATTTATTAACTAATTTCGTATATTTGGGACAATTATTTTACTTGATTTTCAGCTTCTAATCTCTTAATGTTCAAATAAATTTTAATATTTTGATAAAAGAATGAAAATAGGTTTTCTTTAATTCTCTTTCTTTTACATATCTCACATATATATAAGAGATATAAAATTAGTTTAATTGACATCAGAATATAACATGTTATTATTTGCAATTTGTGATGGCGGTGTTGGATCTCACGCGTGTTTTAACTGTGGACTGAGTCGGCATGATTTGGTTTGAATTTTAAATGGCCAAAAAACAAAAATGGTTTATCCAAAGAAACAGTTGGTTTGTTAGGTTTATTTTGTAAAAGATCGAGTAACTTGTAGTGGTGCTTCACCCACTAAATCTAACTCTGAGCGCCACTTCTTGCCCATTGCTTATCCATAAAATCTCGCTTCATACGTCTTCCTTGTGCCACACTTTCATTCACAAAATCATATCATACCGTATACTTTTAATTAAATATATTTTATTTTAAAATTACTAAAAAAATAGTAACATCTCACTTAATAGTATAACTACTAAATAAAAAAGTTCATAATTAATAACATGAAATAGATAATCCACATTAACTAGATAACATATTTATACAATCATCCAAAATGGACTTAACTATACAAACATAAGAGGAATTAAAGAAGTTTAACCACCGAAGATTACTGTCAAAACCTTATACACAATTAACCAATTATACTAAGCCTCAAGCTGGAGGCCCCTACTCATTCCTAGACGCATCAACACCTGCATTATTCACTGCTCACACTACATTGGTGATCATAGCAAAAGAAAGAAAACAACACACGACGGACAAGAAGACAAGGAGGGTAAGCTAACTCATATAAGAATACAAATGCATTATATAATAACCTATAAGCACACAAATTTCCAAATTAAAAAAATAGCACAACCACACAACATAACATATTACACCCAACTCTTCTAGACTCAATATTATCCAGATACATGCTCTAGAGTCATATTAGTGAAGCCATGCACCTGTGGTGATATAACCTTCTCTCCTCGAGCTACCACACTCAAGGTTAATCCCTTTTATAACCACAAGAAAAAGGAAACCATTCTCATGACAGGAACTCTTGTTACTCTCATCACCTAACCATTCTCCTCTACGTGAGTATGAAAGGGTAGTAGAGTTCAAGATAGCTTCACAAAATAAAACAATACTAACTGTCAAGACACACTCTAATGAAACACATCACTAATGAGATTTCCTCCTCGGGAAATACCTTACAACAGTTCATCACATAGGTTTGTTTCATAATATAAACCAATCATATACATCCTTAATCACATATCAATAATTCCATTTCAAACAATTACAATCTCAAACATATACATACATAAAGTACATCAAAACGGCAGAAATCACTTCTCTGACCATAGACTTCAAAATAAAGATCCCACCGGTCAAAATGAATATTCACTTGTCTAGGATCAGCTGTCAAAATTTCAGCTTGATCCAACGATTAACGAAGCGTAAATCTTTATTTTACCAATAAGATGCAGTGTTGAAAAACTGGGTAGTGCCAAATGCTGATCAATTCGTAAAAATCAATGCTCAGCGTTGCCATGGTGAGGCTTAGCGCTGATCAATTCGTAAAAGTCAGCGCTCAACATTTCCATGGTAAGACTCAATAATGCATCAAATATCAACAATCTTAATTTATGGTTTTTGAGAAATCAGAATGTGTTCATAACTCAAATTGGTACTTCCACTAAAAAGAAAAAGCTGTTTAGTGGGGCTTATTTTGTGGAGGTTATAAAAACCCTCAACAAATTAACTTTTTTAAGATGACTAGTGTTTCGGGTGTAGGGGTCAAACACCTACTTTCAACACTCAAATTACCCTCAAGTCCTTTTGTCTGATATTCTCCTCAGTTAGCTCGTTCAATCTTTTATCTTGTTCGTTGTCTTTTTCTCTTCTCGCTCGGTTGATCGGGCAATCGAGGTACCTGTCTAAAATGTTCCGATGCTTAAGTCAATTCAAGTCCGATCGGGAGGTAGTAATAAATGTTGTAATAAATGCGAGTTAAAGGTCCTTATCAACTTACCTTGGGTCTCTATTTTTAGTTTTTGGTGTGGGTTTGTGATTAGGGTTCCTTAATCATGGCCCAATTGCTTTTTAAACTTGATTACTGACTTACTTTACTTTAATTAACTTTCAGCTTACTGGTTCGATTTTGGTTTGGCCACCCGACCGGTGGACCGTGTGACCTGTTGGCTGGCCTCATAGATGAGGGTCTCCACAGGAGTGGAGACAAAGTTCAAATGGAACTGAACACGGGGTCGTTTTGTCCGACTGACTGACGGGTAATCGATTTAACGTGTTCAGACTGAGACTTCATTTGGAGAATGCAAGGACATTTTGGTCGCGAACTCTCTTAAAGTACTTATAAATTTAAAAGATTGCCACATTAACATATACCAAAATAAGGTCCGCCTGTAACGAACCGTGTGCGACTGGTTGACCTTAGTCCGCGTGACGCATGAACATACAATACAATTAGGTTAAGTTGCTTAAATGTTAAGAATAACGGGAGTGTTAATATTTTTAGAAGAGGTTTGTAACCATTACAATATATTTTTCATCCTTCTCGCCCTATTTTTCAGCCTTTCCGTCCCAAGATTTTACACTCACTTTAACTTTTTTCCTAATTTCAAACACCGAAGCGCGTTTTCCTTTTCGTTTTCATTTCAACTAGGGTTCATCTCTGTCATCAAATCATAGTCGTAGGTGCTCCTATCGCTCGTCAGCCGGTGCTCGTCTCCTAGTGCTCATCGGCCAGTGGTTGTAGTGCTCGTAGTCTATCGTCTTCTGATTTCCAACATCCTTGGCTTTCTAGGGTGAATTTTTGGTGGGAAAGGGGTGATGGTGTTGTCGTGCACTAACCCTCTGCTCTGGTTGCACGTGATGGTGGTGTGGATGCCGCGGTGGGCGCATGCGGAAAGGGACCCTAAGATACCGGTGGTGAGGGACAGGGATGAGACGGTGATGGTGTCACAGTTCATGATGGAGTTGCAGGGGCTGAATGTTGTGGACAAAGAAGAACTGGTGAGTGATGTTCTCATGCTTTTTAAACACGATCTTATTTTATTATCATCATTCGTTTGTTAATTGAATTGAATTTATAGGATAAGACAAAATTTAGGTGTAGCGTTGTTGTTCATGTTTTGGGTGTTGATCTCTGATCAGAATTGAAATTCCACTCTGATAATGTGCGTGTTGGGATGCAGAGTTTGAAGACTTTGGGGTTTAGGAAATGAATTTTAGGGGTTTTTGTTGTAATGATAACGGGGACTGTTTGATATATAACAAGTCTATATCAAACTGGATGCTTAACAGTTTCTTATTGATGAAGCAGTCTGTAAGATAATGCATGCTCCTTTCCGAATCCTGGTGTCAAAGACTAACTATGCGTATTTTTTTCTTTTGGCATAGGAAAAATCCTAGAGGAGTCCTAATATCACCTGGGCCAGGTAAGGCTTGGATTTTTTAGTTTTTTTATTTCTTTTTAATTTCTGAATCAACTGTGCTTTTGATCAATGTTTCACAACAGTAAACAAAAAGAAATAATAGAATAAACACAATCACTTATATTTTTCATCCTTACTGGGGAACCTTAAGATTCTGACATATCTTTGCAAATAGATTTGGAACTTGAACCATCCGTACCATTGTTTGGTGTGTGCTTTGCAGTGCATTAGTGAGGCTTATGGAGGTGAGTTTTGAGCAATGAGTGCCTTTAAATTCCTTTATGCACATACACATTAGGTGTATAAAAATGAGTACACATTGTTTGTATGTCGTTAACCTTACTTTCATTTTTAATTGAATTTAGATCTTTACCATATAATCTCCTTTTATTAACCTCATTTCTTTGAACCTGAACTCCGGCCAAAATTGTTATTCTAAGACATTTATATTGTTTTTAACCCTTTTGCTTATGAAATTTACAAGGCTAACGGTTAATTATCTATCATAAATTTCTTATAACCCATGTAGAGTCCATTTCTGAATAATATTTTTTTGTTAACTTTCCTTAAGTGTTTGTGGTATTCTTTTCAATTTGAGTTAAAGTTTGACTTCAGTAATATAATAAAAGGGTCTTTCTTTCTGTACCTCCAAAATTTCTTTTACATCTTCAAAATTTTTTTAAATTCTCAAAATACCCTTTGACTATTTAAGAAACTCACGGACACCACACCTCTCAAAATTACTTCCGGAGGTTGACTTCCGGAAGTCAAAATATATGACTTCCGGAAGTCAAAATATATGACTTCCGGAAGTCAAAAAATATATGACTTTCGAAAATCAAAATATATGACTTCCGAAAGTCAAAATATATCACCGAAAGTTGACTTCTAGAAGTCAAAATATATCACCGGAAGTTGATTTTCGGAAGTCAAAGTATATCACTAGAAGTCGACTTTCGGAAGTCAAAATATATCACCGGAAATCGACTTTCGGAAGTCAAAATGTATCACCAGAAGTCGACTCTTGGAAGTCAAAATGTATCATCGGAAGTCAAAAATTATTTCCGAAGTTGACTTCCCGGAAGTCAAAAAACATTACCGGAAGTTGACTTCCAGAAGTCAAAAAATTAATTCTATTTTAAATACTTTTAATTCTTTTTAAAATTATGTTTTCTATCTTTTAATTGTTTTTTAGTTTATTATTTATTATTTTATTTATTTTTAATGTTTTCATATTTCTTAATATATATTTTAAAAATAAAAAAATAATATATAATTTTATTTCTATTTAATATACTGAAAAATAAATATAAATATAAAAATAAGTAAATTAAAATAATATTAAACTTTAAATAAAAAAATCAAAAAATAAAAAAATTATTGTGCTTCATTTAATTTTATTTAATATTTAAATTGATTTTAAAATAATAAAACTTTAAATTAAAAAAAATAAAAAGGAAAATTATACATATATATATATATATATATATTCGTTTTTTTAAAATTTAAAATTTCATTATTTACGCCTATATATATATATGTATATATTATATTAAATATGATTTTTTTAATTCTTTTTTATTTTTATTAAATTTTAATAAATTATATTCAAAGAAATTTAAATTTAAAAATATAAAAAAATATAATTGAAAAAATTTTAAAAATATGGTTAAAATTAAATATTTAAATTTTAAATAAAATTAAAAAATTCAAATAAAATATAAAATACTATACACAGTAAATGTATAAATAAAATAATTATAATAATATAAATAAAATAAATAAAATTAGAAATAAAATAGAAAAATAATTTAAATTAAAATAGTAAAATTTTAACAAAAAAGAGAAAAAAAATCTAAAGTAATTTTTCTTTTAAATTTATATATTTTATAATTTTTAATATTTTTAATATGTGTTTTAAAAAATAAAATAAAATAAAAGTTAGAAAACATAAATTTTAAAAAGAATTAAAAATATTTAAAATAGAATTAATATTTTGATTTTTGGAAGTCGACTTCTGGTAATGTTTTTGGACTTTCCGAAGTCGACTTCCGGTGATAATTTTTGACTTCCGGAACTCAACTTTCGGTGTTACATTTTGATTTCTGGAAGTTGATTTCTAGTGATATATTTTGACTTCCGAAAGTCGACTTCCGGTGATATATTTTGACCTCCGGAAGTTGACTTCTGGTGATATATTTTGACCTCCGGAAGTTGACTTTCGGTGATATATTTTGACTTCTGGAAGTTGACATCCGGAAGTAATTTTGGGGGTGTGATATTCGTGGGTTTCCTTAGATGGTCAAAATGTTTTTTGGGAATTTTTAAAAAATTTGGAGGTGCAAAAGAAATGCTTGGAGGTGTAAGAAGAAAGACCCTAATAAAATTGTGTTAATTTATTGTGTTGGTATGTGTTTTTTTGGTATCTGGGTAGTGTTGATGTTGGGCTAAATTTGCAGATTCGAGTAGTTGTAGCGTTTGTCGGGGAGGTCAGAGCACTACAGGCCTATTCCTCTACGTTGAGAACTGCACAATGGCTACAGAATTGGATTTGCAAAGGGAATGGGATTGTGTCATGGATGAAGTTGAAGACTTGGGCAGAATGACACATTTTTGAGAGATTTAGAAAATGATAAGATTTGCCCCTTAAATATTATTTTCTTCAATATTATGCATTTTTTTTATATTTTACATTGTAATTTCCGATTAATACTTTATCTTAAATTATCAATAAAATTAATTTTGATTAATTTTTGTGTACTTTAAAAATTTTAATTAAATTAAAAAATTATAAATGTAAGTGGGTAATTATAAATCAAATGTAAATAAAGGAGGTTTCAAACATCCACAAAATAATAGTCACCAATAGAATATGTTAAAACCTTTCACAAAACAATCTCCGTAATATAACTCAAATACCAAGAGTCATAAAAATCCGTAAATTGCTTGTGGTGACTCTAGTTGCGAAGGTTTAGAAAAATTCAGTAAATTAATTTGCAAAGGGTGAAAACCCTCGCAGATTGAATAAAAAACCTCCACTAATTATCAATTTTTTTTGTAATGTCCTTCTTTAGGTATTGGTCTAAAACTATCGTTAAATCATGGAGTTGGTACCAATTTAATCAATGATTGAAATCCTACAATTCCCAATTACCACCGAGCAATAACATGCAATCAAGAATTACACTTCAATTTAAGCACAAAATCAACTAACTTGGAATACTAACAATCCAAGGAATTTCACAAACTAGAAATTACACAATTCAACACAAGTTTAAGGCTAGCTTCCTCTACTTGATGAAATCGGTTCAATCCACTCTAAAACACCAAAACCTTCCCTCAACCCAAAGTATTCTATTCTACACATAGAAATACAAAGATAAATGATCAGATCACAAGTTCATGATCATTGATCAATAAAGAACTTAATAAAGAACTAAAAGAGTGTAAAACCCACTTTAATTCCACCTTAGAGTTTAAGGGCCTATCTTAGTCAGTTGGGCCTAAGGCTGGCCCATAGGGTGCCCAAAACTCCTAAACCAGCCTAAGCCTCTCATTTTCTGCCTACTTTGAAAGATCAGTGCCCTTACTCTCTCCTTATTCCCTCAATAGAAGCTCTGCTAGGGTTTGCCGCTACTCTGTGTCAAGCAAGTCCAACATCGTTCTCTTCCACGTAAGTTGGTTCCCAACTCATACTCTTCCTCTCTGGTTTGGTTTTTTTTTTCGTGGTTACAGTTAGGGTTCACCATAGTAACCCGTATTCCACTGTGCTAGTGTTCCCAGCTCGCAAATCTGCTCTGGGAGTTGTCGTACTCATTTGCTTAGGTGTTAGGATATTATGCTAACATTTTCCAAGTAAGGGAATTTAGGGTTTCATGTTTTTATGCTAATTTCCCCGAGGTTGGACTATTTTGTGTGCTTAAATGCTTGTATGGTGTCGTTGATGGTGTAAGGAATGTATGGTGCGTGCTCCTGCGATGGAATCTGGCTTGTATGCATGAGACAGTGACGAGAACTGATATTCTCGCCCAAGCGAGCTGGTCTCGCCTAGGCGAGAATAGTAGAAGCTGGCCCAAGTTCCTCCTCGAGCTCTCGCTTAGGCGGAGAGCTTTCGTTTTTAGCGAGGTGTCATCTCGCTCAGGCGAGAGGGGCTAGCCTAAGCGAGAATTCGTGAGAGCCTAGCTGTGTTTCGCTTGGTTATAGCTCAGGCAAGGGACTTCCTCTTTGGGCGAGGGGTGGTCTCGCTTAGGCGAGGAGGGCTCGCCCAAGCGAGAACTCGCGAATCATGCATGGCTCTCTGTGGTAGTCTCGCCTAAGCGAGGGCGTGTGGCTTGAGCGAAAAATCTCTTTTGCCTGAGCGAGGGTCTCTAGCTTGAGCGAGACTAGTTCATGAATTTGTGTTCTTTTCCTCTTTTCTTGGTTGATGATCATTTGTATGATTGAGTGACTTTATTTAAAGTATGGTGGTGCCTCATGTAAGGACGCAATTTAACGAATGTTTCGTGGTAGTGCCTCACGAACAAGACGTAATTCTACGAAGGTGTTGTGGTGGTGCCTCATGGCCAGGACATAATTCCACGAAGGTGTCGTGGTGGTGCCTCACGGTCAGGACGTAATTCCACGAAGGTTTCATGGTGGTGTCTCATGGTTAGGACATAATTCCATGACCCTCTTGGTAAGGTTTCGTGGTGGTGCCTCATTATATGTATCCGGATAGCCAAGTTTTAAAGTCTTAACTTTGTTTGCTATCACATGATTGGATGTCTGATATGTAACCTTGACTTTGAATTGTATGTTTAGTTGTATGATAAATGAATCTTTCTACTCTAGCTTACCCTTCTGTTTGCTTGTGTGTTGTGTGTGGTTTTTCTCCTTTTGCGATGATCATCAATTTATCATTGGGAGCAGATGTGGGAACCTCTGGAAATCATAGTGACAATGGGGATGCTGCAACTTGATGATCATGGATGGGTTTTGGCTCACTATTGAGCCTACGTTTGAAGAAGCTTTATTTATTTTTGTAATCTTCTTGTTTATGGGTGAGTTTTTTGAGCCACTATTGAACTCTTATTTTAGTTATAGGCAATGTAGTGCCTATGTTTCCAATGTGGGTATGATTGGATAACTGTAAACTTTCATACCCCAAACTCCGTACTCTTGGGATATTTTAAGTATGCGACGTTTTATTTAATGAGAATTATCTATTTAATGGGATATTACATTTATGGTATCAGAGCGGTCGTTTCTTAGAGTCTGTGGACTAGTGTGCCTGCTTAGCTTTCGTTGTGTCTTTTATGTTGCTAGCTAAGTTTCTCATCTAATCAAGTCTAACTGATGGTTTTCCTATGTGCCTAGTGATATGGCACCTTCGCGTAGGAATCCTTAATCTTCTCAGGGCGACGCACCAGATATCGCGAGGGGGATAGAGGCTATGATGGCAGCCATAACCCAACAAAGTACCAATATGATGCAACAACGTGAGGCGTCGATGCAACGCCAGGCAACATCTTTGGAGCAGTAGCAATTGGTGATGCATCACATGGAGGCTGCAAGGGTGGTTGCTAAGGATGCCCATGGGCAACACATAGAGGCCCTCCGCTAGCTGGAGAAAAATAGGACTGCTGCCCCTGTCCACAGTCCTGAATCACGACCTCCTCACCGGGAATGGAGTTTGGAAGACTTTTTGAAGCACCACCCAATCAAGTTTAAGGGCAAGACCAATCCAGATGTTGCAGATCAATGGCTAGATCTTTGATGCCAAGATGTGCCCAGAAGAGAGCAGACTGGCCTTCGCGATGTACATGCTCACTAGAGAGGCAGAACATCGGTGGATCAACATGAAGTCCATCATGCATGAGAGGCAATAGCTAATTACTTGGGATGTCTTTAGGAGAAAGTTTCTCTCCGACTACTTCCCCGACAACGTCAAATATGCTAAGGAAGTAGAGTTCCTCCAGTTGACTCAGGGGAACAAGTCAATGGCTGAGTATGCAGAGAAGTTCAAGCACGTCAGCCGTTTCTACACCATGCCACTAGATGAAGAGTGACGATGCAGGAAATTTGAGAATGGTCTCAAAGGAGACATCTGTTTGATGGTGGCACCACTCTCCATCAAGGATTTTGCAGCCTTAGTTGAGAAGGTTAGGGTCATGGAGAAGATGAAGGTAAAGGTGGAAACTCAAAACCCACAACAATAGAGAGTAAGAGGATCATCTAGGTCCAGGCATAGGCATGAAGAGAGAAGGAAACCTTATGCTAGGCCTCACCCCCAGTCTCAAGGGTCTAGAGGGTTTTCTTCCTAGCCGAGTAAGATTTAGTGCTACCAGGGTGGAGGACTGCACTTGAGGAGTGTCTGCCCTCAACTTGTAAGCTTCAAGAGATGCAACAATTGTGGCAAGGAAGGCCACTTCTGCAGGGATTGCCCCACGCTTGCGAGGGTAGTGACGCGTCCCCCGGTTCAGAATCCAGTTCAGAACCAGCAGAGGAGAGGATGCAACAGGCCTCAGGTAGCGGGCAAGGTGTATGCCATGATTGGGGCGGAGACAGCAGGCTCAGGTAACCTTGTTATGGGTCATTGTGTGATAACTGGAATGAATTGTTGTGTACAGTATGATTCTAGAGCGACACACTCCTTTGTGTCAAAAAATTGTGTGAAAAGGTTGGGTCTACCGGTTTGTGAGCTGCAATGTGATCTTGTGGTATCTACTTCGACGTCAGGTTTGGTCCGTCGTCCTTGTGTGCTAGGTGTCCAGTGGAGGTAGAGGGGCGAGTATACAAAGTAAATCTAATATGTCTACCTTTACAAGAGTTGGAGGTGATCTTGGGGATGTATTGACACTCTGTCAATCACATTCTTATAGATTGACGAGATAAAAAGTTGTTATTCCCCAACTCAGGAGCTTGAGTTGTTATCCCCTTAAGGGATTATGATGGAGATCCAAGGCGGCGCGTAGTGCTTCATTATCTTCACACATGTAGAGGTGGAAAAGGAGGAAAATATGTATGTTATACCGGTAGTGCATGAGTTTGAAGATGTGTTTCCGAAGGAAGTACCAGGGTTGCCTTCCAGTAGAGAGGTTAAGTTCTCTATTGATCTGGTATGGGGAACTGGTCCAGTGTTGATGACTCCGTATCGTATGGCCCCGATGGAGTTGGTGGAACTCAAGAATCAAATTGAGGAGCTTTTGGGGAAACATTTCATACGGCCTAATACTTCGCCTTGGGGAGCACCAATGTTGTTGGTGAAGAAAAAGGATGGGAGTTCACGTCTGTGTGTGGACTACAGGTAGCTGAACAAGATGACCATAAAGAATAAGTACCCCGTTCCAAGGATAGATGATCTGATGGATCAGTTGCATGAGGCGCTAGTGTTCTCGGAGATTGATTTATGGTCGGGGTACCACCAGATCTTGGTGAAGGCGGATGACGTACAAAAGTTAGCCTTTAGATCCCGATATGGACACTACGAGTACGTGGTTATACCTTTTGGTGTGACCAATGCTCTAACTGTGTTTATGGACTACATGAATATGATCTTCAGGCCATTCTTGGATAAGTTTGTCGTAGTCTTCATAGACGACATACTCATCTACTCTAGGACTTAGGAGGAGCATGTCGAGCACCTAAGATTAGTGCTTGGTATCCTGAGGGAGAAGTAGCTGTATGTCAAAATGTCCAAGTGTGAATTATGAATGGAAGAAGTGCAGTTCTTAGGATATGTGATCTCTTTATAAGGCATAACGGTGGATCCAGCAAAAGTCGAGGTAGTGATTAACTGGGAGAGTTCCAAGTCAGCAACAAAGATAAGAAGCTTTGTGGGTTTAGCTGACTACTATAGGAGATTCATAGAAGGATTCTCCAAGATAGTGGCGCCTCTGACACAGCTTACCAGGAAAGACCAACCTTTTGCTTGGACAGATAAGTGCGAGGAAAGTTTTCAAGAGCTTAAGTAGAGGTTGACGAGTGCTCCCGTGTTAATCATCCTTGATGTTGGTAAACCCTTTGAGGGTTTCTACGATTCCTCTCATTTAGGGCTTGGCTGTGTGTTGATGCAAGAGAAAAAGGTGGTGGCGTATGCTTCAAAGCAACTTAAGGTGCATGAGAGTAACTACCCCACTCATGACCTGGAGTTGGCAGCTATAGTGTTCGCCTTGAAGATATGGAGGCACTACCTATATGGTGCCCAATTTCGTGTATTCAGTGATCACAAGAGCCTCAAGTATTTGTTTGATCAGAAAGAGCTGAACATGAGACAAAGAAGGTGGATGGAATTCTTGAAGGATTATGATTTTGAACTTTTGTACCATTCGGAGAAGGCAAATGTGGTGGCAAATGCCTTAAGTAAGAAGACTGTACATATTGCACATTTTATGATCCAAGAGGTAGAGCTACTAGAGAAATTCAGAGACATGAAGTTGCAGGTTGAGTTGGAATCATAGTTCATTAGGTGTAGTACTATGACTATATCTAGTGACTTTTTGAATTTGGTTAAAGATAAGTAGTTGGTGGACGCCAGTTTGATAAGGGTGAGAGAATTGCTGGGAATAGATGAAGCGAAGGATTTTGCCTTGGGTGGTGATGGTATATTGAGATTTTGCCAAATTTGATAGAGGTCGTACCCCACCAAATTAAAATAGTTAAATGCATATTTCGCGAAAGTTGAACCAAGTCGTCTCCCAACGACCAATATTTTCGTCCAAAGCTTCAATTTTCCAGATGAACACAACAATATAACACTGGGGGGTTGGCAGATTCAGAAATTCAACACAACAATAAAATGTAATTGCAATTTTGATTGAACAACCACAAAATAGTAGTGATTCCTTGCTTCAAATGAAATTTCACCCATCACAGATTGCAAACTGAATTGGTTTCGTTATTCCTCATGAAACTCGTTGTTAAACAACTAAGCAGAGGTTAACCACGAATTCAACATGCAATTAAGCAATGCAAGAGTTCATGAATTTGTCAAAGTTCATTAAGCATGAAAATTAACTAAAACCGAGTTTCCCACTCTGAAAGTTAAGCAAAACCAGATTGGGTTCATCAATTAAAATGCAAACGTAAATCCACAACGAAGAAACAACAAAACCCACCGAACAACACATTAATCTCAAGGTTTCATTTCATTATTTGCAAGGAATCAATGCATTCGAAAATTAGTTGCCCACAGAATTCGAGTTAGTGTTCAACAAAAATTGAGATTCAACCATTAAAATGAGTTCAAATTGGTGCAAAAAACTTAAAATGGTGCAGCAAACGAAAATGAGCAAGGAGAAACAGGGGAAAGAACTGAAACATTCAACAAAAACGAAAAGGCTTGAATATCAATGTTACCCAAGGTGCAGAAACCGTGAATACAAACAATGGGTGTTGTCCATGACTCATAAAACGTGAAAAATGAGTGGAAAATGCGAAAAATAAGCATGTGCCTCCATGGGTCACCTTGAAAGCTTTAAAAACCTAAAAATGGAGGGTGTAGAAATGGTGGTAGATGGCAAAACGAAAATCAGCCCCTCCTATACGTGGTCACATCACCACACATTCACATAATTACAAAAATGCCATTCTGCCACTTAGAATTACAAAAATGCCACTATGGGCTGAAAATGCTGGCCCAATGACGTCGATGGGCTGACTGACATGGCGCAGACGTGGCAATGATGTGAAAATGATGTGGCAACTCTCTTCAACTGAATATTAATGTGCAAGCTCCAAAATTGCTTCACCCAAATACCTAAAAATAATTAAAAATGAAAATTAAGCCAAATAATGTGAAATTAACCCAAATTCGGAATAATTGCCCAATAAAGTCCAATAGATGAAAACACACTAAAGATGGATATGAGGAAGTCACATCCACATCTATTTTCCTGGTAAGTCTTCATTTTCAAGGTTGAAAATTTTTGGTGTTGGGGAGAATGTAAAGCCCACTTTAATTCTGCCCTAGAGTTTAAGAGCCTATCTTAGTCAGTTGAGCCTAAGGCTGGCCCATGGGGTGTCCAAAATCCCTAAACCAGCCTAAGCCTCTCATTTTCTACCCACTTTGAAAGATCAGTGCCCTTACTCTTTCCTTGTTCCCTCAACAGAAGCTTTGTTAGGGTTTGCCGATGCTCCATATAAAACAAGCCAACCTCGTTCTCTTCCACGTAAGTTGGTTCCCAACTCATACTCTTCCTCTCTAGTTTGGTTTTTTTTCGTGGTTACAGTTAGGGTTCACTGTATTAACCCATATTTCATTTGTGCTAGTGTTCCCAACTCGCAAATATGCTCTGAGAGCTGTCATACTCATTTGCTTAGGTGTTAAGATATTCTGCTAACATTTTCCAAGTAAGGGAAGTTAAGGTTTCATGTTTTTATGCTATTTTCCCTGAGGTTGGTCTGTTTTCTGTGCTTAAATGCTTGTATGGTGTCGTTGATGGTGTAGGAATGTATGGTGCATTCTCCTGCGATGGAATCTGGCTTGTATGCGTGAGATAATGGCGAAAACTGATATTCTCGCCCAAGCGAGCTGGTCTCGCCTAGGCGAGAATAGCAAAAGCTGGCCCAAGTTCTTGCTCGAGCTCTCGCTCAGGCGTGAGGGGTCGCCTAAGCGAGAATTCGTGAGAGCCTGGCTGTGTTTCGCTTGGTTGTAGCTCAGGCAAGGGACTTCCTCTTTGGGCGAGGGGTGGTCTCGCTTAGGCGAGGAGGGCTCGCCCAAGCGAGAACTCGCGAATCGTGCATGGCTCTCTGTGGTAGTCTCTCCTAAGCGAGGGCGTGTGGCTTGAGCGAAAAATCTCTTTTGCCTGAGCGAGGGTCTATAGCTTGAGCGAGACTAGTTCATGAATTTGTGTTCTTTTTCTCTGTTCTTGGTTGATGATCATTTGTATGATTTGCCAAGTCTTCGATGACAGAATATGCATGCTTAAGTAGGGTCAGGCAGAACCGTTGTTACCTGATGGGGACTCCCCCCATATTGCTATCAATGTCTTCATGTCGCACGACCTTTTAACATTACACCACTGAGCCTATCTTTGAGTGAAATGGGTGGTTGTATCTGGGACGTCTTTCTCTTCTTGCATATACTACTACTCTCTGATTCATCTTGCAATGAAGGGCATGGATGTAGGCTCGCTATTGCGAGCTATACGGGCTGTTTGCCTTTATACGACTTCGTTCGTTATCGCTCCTCGCTACGCTTTCTTGCTGCTTTTGAATAGAACCAGGACCTCGATGTCACTAAGCAAAAACTCGTTTTTTCACTGGTAGGAAGACCCATGGGATGGTGAGAAACCTCTATTCTCAATAGTCCATGATTCTCGTGGAAAGTGGATCTTTATTTACCCTCTGGTGGTCTGTGGCTACGAGCCATTTCCTTATTCTCACGGAAGAGAGAGAAATTCTCATTGAATAGGAAGACTGCCGACTACACGCTTGTCTCCAATTTCCACTGACTTGGACCTCTTTCTTTGGTTGATCGTCAGACGGCCTTGGGCCAGTAACCTTGGAGGATGCCATGGCTCCACAACCTCGCTCTGATACCTGGTATCATTGGCAAAACAGTTATTCGGATATGCAATCCTGGGCTTTGCTCTAACCGAGGCTATTGCCTTGTTCGCATTGTGACTTTATTTAAAGTATGATATATGTGAATATGCATGAAGTAACTGATTTTATGGATCAGAATTTATGAGCTTGGCATGAGAAAATGTATGAATCATGGTTTGTTGGGTGGTTGAATATTGGCATGAAATTAGTATGCATGGGAACTTTATGATTATTGGTGAAATATGGATAAGGTATGGGTAGGACGTAATTTCGTGACCCTCCTAGTGAGAGTTCATGGTGGTGCCTCATCTAATGGATGTAATTCCATGAACCCCGTGGTGAGAGTTCATGGTGGTGCCTCATGTAAGGACGTACTTCCACGAAGGTTTCGTAGTGGTGCCTCACGACCAGGACGTAATTCCACGAAGGTGTCGTGGTGGTGCCTCACGACCAGTACGTAATTCCACGAAGGTGTCGTGGTGGTGCCTCACAACCAATACGTAATTCCACGAAGGTTTCGTGGTGGTGCCTCACGGCCAGGGTGTAATTCCACGAAGGTTTCATGGTGGTGCCTCACGACCAGGACGTAATTCCACGAAGGTTTAGTGGTGGTGCCTCATGGTTAGGATGTAATTCCATGACCCTCTTGGTAAGGGAATTTAAGAAATTGATCGGTTGCTCTTAAAGATCTTGGTATGAGGATCACAAAGGTGATCTCCAATTTTCACAAAGATGATCACACAATCATAAATGGTAGAGAATTATAGGAAAAGGGGTTTTAGAAAGATTGTGTATTTATAATAATGAAACCCGTTTATGAAACTTCTATTTATATTTTAACATTTTAATATTAAAATAATCGAGTATCATTATTTTAAACATTCTATCAATTTTTAAAATGTCATTTTCTATGTCTTTAAAAAGCTAATATTTTAAATCAAAGTATAAAATATTTATTCTTCAAATTTTGTGAAAGTTACATAAAATACTTTTTTTTTCATTAAATGATATGTATCGTGCGTTGACAATTGTACTTTTATAAAATATAAAGATAAAATATTTTATAATTTAATTTAGAAACGAAACATAATTTTATATAATAATTTAATATATAAAATATTTAAATTTATTATTTTTCATTTTTTTTCATTTATACCAATAAAAAATATGTGTCTACATATATTTTTTTCATGTAATTAAAAAAATAAAAAATATCACATAAATTATAAATAACTATTTAATTTTAAAAAATATTTATGAGCTTAAAATATAAAATAATAAAATTCAATATATTAATAAAATAAATTTAATAATCTATATTAAAATCCTTGTTACTTTAAAATAATAAATATTAATATAATTATTTTTATAAGTAGAATTTTAATTAAAAAATTATTAAATTTAAAAAATATTAAATTAAAAAATAGTTAAATTTAAAAAAACAATAGGAAAAAATTTACTTTTATATATATATATATATTATGTATTTTTATATTAATATACATTTTATACTATTTAATCAATTTAAACAATTACCCAGCCTTTTTGCAATTCTAATAGTTTTGGTATTGGAACAAATCATTTAGCAATGTAAGTTTTGTGAATGAAAGAAATGAAGTAGTTTTTTCTTTTATTAATTTGCATGAGTTGACATTGACTTAATGATGTGGAAACAATGAGAACAGTACAAGAGAAATGAAAGGGCTTATACTATTCTTCTCAGAATCCATTCATGTATTCACACCATGAAAATCATGTTTAAAATATAATAATATAAATAATATAGATAAATAATAATAATAATAATAATAATAATAAGTAATGAATTAATTTTGTGGGGTGTAATGTCCCATTTTAATAGATAAATCTATTTAAATAAAATATTACATAAATTAAATATTAAAAGGACACGAGACTTAAGGTATAAGGATCTTACAATCATCCGAACATACTGGAAAGAAAACTAAGACACACCGCGATGCCAATAATAAAATAGAAAGTAAAAGTCTAACAATTGACCAAACACCTAGGCATCAATGCCTACAAGCGGTACTTGAACGAATGAGATCCAACCACAAGTCGGGCTACACAACGGAAATTCCATCACCCTGATGAACACTAGGGGTCCCCACATCTGCTCACATCAATAAATTGATGATCATCGCAAAAGGAGAAAACCACACACAAAACACACAAGCAAGCAGAAAGGGTAAGCTAGAGTATAAATACTTTTAGCATGCAATTGAACGATATAATTTAAAAGTTAAGCGTACATAAATCCACCAAGCATATAATGACCGACAAGCAATACACTAAGACTCAAGACACGATTATCCGGATACATATAATTAGTCGGATTCACCAAATGTAGGGATGTCAAAAAAATCCGTACCCACGGGTATCCGTGGATAAAACCCACAACGGGTAAGAAACGGATATTAAAAATGGATACCCGTACCCGCGGGTACGGATATTTTTGATACCCGCATGTTAACGGGGCGAGTATGGGTATCACAGTATCCGTACCCGTGGATACCCGTACCCGCTAAACTTTAATTTAGAAAAATACCCTTATATATATATTAGTAAAAAACATTATGAGTCTTCATTCAATAATGGTGGTCAAATTCTTATCCCACAACCGAGTAAATTACTTTCAGATACTGTGGAGGCATTGATGTGTCTCCAAGACTGGTTATGGACCAACATGGAAGGTAATGAAATTAACATTTTTACTTAGATATTTTAATTAAGTGATTGTTAGAAATTTGTAATGAACTTCTTATGTTTTTAGGCTCTTCTAGATTAAAATTGGACAACATGAAACTTTATAAAATGTTGCAAGAGGTGTACATTGATGAAATTAGTAATTTCTTTAATATTTTATTCAAAAATAAACTACAATATAAATTGATCGTGATTTTTTATTTGTTTGTTTTTCAAGAATCAATCGGAGAAAAGAGACTTCTTGATCCAAGCACTAATTATGGTTAAATATTTATTTTTTTAAATATTTTTGTAAATATCCGCGGGTACCCGTGGATACCCGCGGATATGAAAAAAATAGACGGTTACCCGCATAACGAATACCCGACGGATATGGGTACGATACGGGGCGAATATTTATTCAGCGGGTAGGGTACGGGGGAGCTACTACCCGTACCCTACCCGCCCCGTTGACATCCCTAACCAAATGCTTGCACTTGTGGTGGCCTCTACTACTCTGCAGAGCCAATTGGCAATGGGTTTCACCCTACCATTATCCTGCCAAAGACTAGGGCCTCCTACTACTCTCACCACTTGAGTCGGTACACTCTACGTGAGACCAACTAACTCTTTAGAGTGTCAGGATGCAATCCTTACTTGAATCCTTACTAAATTATATAATGAGGCACCACCACGAACTTTGTGGAATTACGTCCTAAGCATGAGGAACCAGCATGAGCTCCCACTAACAGGGGTCATGGAATTACGTCCTGACCATGAGGCACCACCACACAACCATCGTGGAATTACGTCCTGACCAATGAGGCACCACCATGAGATCTCACCTAGAAATTCATGAAATTACGTCCTGACCATGAGGCACCACCATGCAACCATTGTGGAATTACGTCCTGACCAATGAGGCACCACCATGAAACCTTTGTGGAATTACGACCTGACCATACCAAAAATCATGTCTCACCCACCAAGCATAAAATTATCATGCATACCAATTTCATGTGAACATTCATAACCAACCATACGAGTCACATTTTTCTTCCATTTCATACTCTTCAAAACAATATTTCCTTAACCTCATCCTTTATAAACACATACCAATGTTCAACCCAACCAAGTCATGGCTCATTACATAACAACACATGCAATTCAATCCCATTCAAGCATACATAACAAGCCTTGCCCTATACTGAGAGCAGAAAAGGCATTTAAAACAATCATGGAATAACATTCGCCAACACAACACCTCTTACGCGAGCCTTCGCCCAAGCTAAAGGTTCTCGCTCAGGAAAAAGAGGTGCTTTCGCTCAAGCGAGCCTTTCTCGTCTAGGCGAGAGCTCGACAGTGTGTGTTGTAGGATTTCTCGCTTAGGCGAATGCGTCTCGTCTAAGCGAGACCACTTCTCACTCAAAAACATAGTCAGTCGCCTAGGCGACAACTCGCGCTAGAACCAGGGGTGAGTTCCTACTATTCTCGTTTAGGCGAGGGTCACCCACTTGGGCGAGATTAGCAGGTTTCTCGCTTGTTCGCACCTGCCACACCTGTTTCAACCAAGCATATACACACCATATAATTTCATACAACCAATAATCTGATTGAAGCACCAAAGCCATCAAAACTAGACATGTCAAAGTGAGCCAACCCGGCTCACACGGGTTGGCTCACCACGAGCCGGGTTCAAAATGAGTGAACCCAACCCGGCTCACTTTCTGGTGAGCCAGAAATTTTGTAACCTAGCTCAACCCACCACGGGTTGGTGGGTTAAGTGGGTTGGCTCACCAACCCACCTAAAATTTTTTTTTATTATTCAAATATTTAAATAAATTTTTAAGTAACTCATGAGATGAGAATCATAGTAAAATCAAGAACCAATGTTTTGATCATGCTCACAACCAATATATGAAGAATTATTTCCAAGAAAGTATCCATTAGTCTAAGAAAGCATGACTAATATTACAAATTTTCTGTCATGCTATTCAACAAAATATAAATAAAAAAAACTATACATTTTTTTCATG
>Ga0214544_1003037_pt1 | contig 35041 bp, 14 predicted proteins | sample CNSS3metaG_FD_160074 | JGI IMG/M metagenome (GOLD analysis project Ga0214544, IMG submission 160074) | Root nodule microbial communities from cowpea collected in UCLA plant growth center, Los Angeles, California, USA - CNSS3 | ecosystem: Host-associated > Plants > Roots > Nodule | place: USA...
ACATATAGCTTGATGTCTTAGAAGACAATGTCTGAAATTGGTAAAAATAAATATATTCCTCTAATAGAGTTATAAGGTCTGAAAATATTTATCTTATTACTATTTAATAAATATTAAAATTTATGTATAAAAAAGTAATATATTGAAATTATTTTATTTAAAACCAATCTTGAATATTATTTTTCAAATTTTTATTTTAAATTTAAAATAAAAAATAATGAATTTATCATGTACTTCTAAGCAGTAAAAACAATTAAATCACTTATACCAAAATAGAATATAACCTAAAGTAAATCCATAATTAAATAAGAAAGAAGATTAGGTTCAATCCCAAAATAGTGACAAATAGTAACTTGTTTACAAAGAAAAATCATCATATCTTTTATAATTGTTCAACGTAGAGTTATCATATGGATTTCTTAGTAATAACTTTTTACGGGGAAAAGAGATAAATTCTAATTTCATTTTATTATTTTTATTATATATTTTACTCTTAAATCGTGAAACTAGAATTTTTGTTAGATTCTTGAGCGAGATGCTTACATCTCCATGAAGAACGACGACATGGTTTGAGTATAATTGACACTTTTGAAACCTCTTTACTTAGTTTGAGCGAACTGATTTTTTGTTATTTATATGAATTAAATTTTCATTCCTTTAGTGGATTGTGAGATACTCTTGAACCTCTAAAAATTGTTTGAATATGATTTTCATACCTCAAATGTTGGCTTTCATGGCTTAAATGTTTACTTATGCTTGATAAATTTATCAAAAAAGATAATAAGTGTTCTTGGATATACAATATAATTAGTATATTTGTTAATAAGTGAACTTTAAGCTTAACTCAATCCCATAAAACTAACTTAAGTTTTGGGGTTTGTACCAATTTATACACTATAAATTGGCCTTATCTGTAATCGATGCAGTACTTCCAACACATCCTTCACGTCAAGACATACATCTTGAGCGTATAACTAAACATCAATGGGTAGTCCAATAGCAATACAATAACGGACAAAACAATAAATTCAACAAACAACAAACTTCACTAGGATAGACTCTAACCTATGGTTTTGATATTATATTAAGAAATGAATTTCAAACCTAACTCTATCTTACAAAATCGACATGTAAGAGGAGATGTACGCACACTAATATATTGTAAATTGACCTTCCGTTTAGTTGACGTAGGCCTTTAACAATTTTTTGTGTTGAAGTTTACGATACTCAATAAGAATGATACTATTTTTTTTCTTTTCTTCTTTTTTTTTTCACTAAAATACACTAACATTTCAAATAAAATCTATTTAAAGAACATGCATCAACATTTATGTTTATATTTCGAAAAATTAAATCATTTGTTGATTCTCCTTTTTCCTTCAAACTGATTCTTGAAATGACTTTTTGCATGTTCTTTTATTTGTTGAATTCACCTTCTTTCATAACTTTATTTTCAATTCTTAACCTTCTCTTAATGGCATTATCATGAAACAAAAACTGTGCATTAACATTATTCAATACAAGGGTAAAAATATCTTTGTTTTATTATTTTTTTGTGTTATTCAATTTAGAACCAAACGTCAGGCCTCATAGCAGCCTTACAACCATCAAACATAAAACAGTTTTAGTACCCACCAACGACAAGCAAGATGTTGTTGGTGGTTTCCTAAACTTATGGGCTAGATATTAGCAACATGTCCGTACAAAATAGGTCAATATCTAACTCCATTATTTGAACAAAACAACAATGAATTTAATTGGAAACATAAACTTACTTAACATTACAATTGTTGACAATCCCTCCCTTAAACTAGATGCAACAACATTTAGTTTAGTTCTGAAGCTTCCCACATGTCTAACATCCTTCGCAACTTTAGAAATTTCTCTAACTTGAGTGGCTTGTTCATTATATCCACAACTTGAGTCAGTGAGTTGTAGTAATTCAATTTAATATTTCCATCTTTTACCAAGTCTCTTAAAAAATTAAATTTAATGTCTATATGTTTGCTCCTCCTATGAAACACCAGATTTTTTTATAATTGTATAGTTGGATTGTTGTCACATAGAATTAGTTTCCCTTTTTGTTCTTTAAGACTCAACTTCTCCAACACCCTTTGAATCCAAATACATTGACATGTACAAGAGGTAGTAACTATATACTTCACTTATGTGGTGGATAAGGTGACTACTGGTTCTTTCTTGGAGGACCAAGAAACTGCTCCTACACTAAGTACAAATACAAAACTAGAACCACTCCTTCAATAATCTACATCCCTTCTAAAAATCATTGTTAGAATATGCCACAACCTTTGCGTTCACCCTCTTTTTTGTAGTAAATCCACGACTTAACATGTGTCCTATACGGACACGGTGTTAACTCCAACTTAACGGAGATGACCAAATTGAACACTTTTAAATAAGTTGGGTGCTACATTGAACCAACAAAAAATATGGGTACCAAATTGAACTAAACCAAAAAATTAAGGGACCAAATCAGTAATTATACCTCCATAGTTATAGTATCCAAATTATTGGATTCTTCAATCGAGCATACGACATAGTTAAATTTAGGGATCATGGACTACAAGATGTTTTCAGCAATAATGTTCTCCCACATGCTTTCTCTGCACACCTTCATACTTTTAGCAATTTTCAAGGTGCAAGCAAAGTATGAATTCACAATTTCATCTTCCTTTATTTGCAACATTTCAAAATCCTGACACAAGGCTTGCAATTGTGCCCTTTTCACCCTTGAAGAACCTTGAAATTTCTGCTTCATTGAATCCTAAATGTCTTTAGACATCTAATCATTAAGGATGGTATCTAAAATCTTATAATCAATGGCTTGATATAAATAATTTGGTTTAATTATGCCTTTGGTCCCCATTTTGGAATCAAAATCTCAAAATGGTACCCAAAATTTTAAAAGTCTCAAATTGGTCCCCTTTTTTGTTAAAACGTCTCACGTTTGACCTTTCCGTTAAGTTAATGTTGACGCCATTAGAGGGAGTGCCACGTGTCAGTTCCTCAATTTTTTGAATTTTTTATTATTATTCTTTTATTATTTATTATTATTATTATTTTTTATTTATTTCTTTTTTTAAAAAAATTGTCAAGTGTCAAGCTATCATCGTGTCACGTGGCAGTGACAGAGTGACGTGGCAGTGACAGTGACACATGTCAGTATTATGCCATGTGTCATTTCCTTAGTCTCAATTTGGTCCCTTTATTTTAATTTGTCTCAATTTAGTCCTAATTTTTGTAAAAATTTGCAATTTTGTCCCTTTTCAAATTGAAACAAAAATTAATTTTATATAAATGTTATACAAATATTTTTATTAAATTTGATATTTTTATTCAAATTGATATTTTTATTATATATTTTTAACATAGCTAAGTTTATTTAAAATTATGTTGCACATTCAACTTTAATTAAAATTGTTTTCAAATTTTAAATTTATATGTGTTTTATTGTTACATGAACTAGTTAATTTATGAATTTTTTTCTATTAACAACTTTTAAACCATTTTAAATAAAGTTCAATGTAAAATATTAATTAAATGAACTTAATTTGGTTAAAAATATTTACTTGAAATATCAATTTTGATGGAAATATTTGTGTACATTTATATAGAAATTAAATTTGATATCAATTTGAAGAGGGACAAAATTGATAATTTTTACAAAAATTGGGACTAAATTGAGACAAATTAAAAATAAAGGGACTAAATTGAGACTAAGAAAATGACACCCGGCATAATACTGGCACGTGTCATTGTCACTGCCACGTCACTTTGTCATTGCCACGTGGCATGATGACAGCTTAACACGTGGCAATTTTTTGATTTTTTTTAAAATTCAAAAAAAATTCAAAAAAAATAAAGAAATAAATTCAAAAAATCGAGGAACTGACACGTGGCACTCCCTCTAACGGCGTCAACCTTGACTTAACGAAAAGGGCAAATGTGAGACATTTTAACAAAAAAGGGGACTAATTTGAGACTTTTAAAAATTTGGGTACCATTTTGAGATTTTGATTCCAAAATAGGGACCAAAGGCATAATTAAACCAAATAGTTTTTTATCTTCAACTCCTTCAATTGTTGTTCTTCAATGGCCTTGAGTTCAACTTTTGATGTAGTTGATTTTTCTGAAACAACTAAGATTCCAAGTTCTATCAACTTGTTAGCTTTGCATTTATTAATAAAGCAGCACTATTTCTCGGGGTTGAAGTAGTCTGTCAGTTAGCTATTATTTAGGTATGCGTGACCCACTTTGTAGGCATGTACGTAGTGTCAATTTCCAATGGCTTCATGTAAAGGCCTATAAAAGCCATATTATTCCAATTGAAGAGTATCAAAGTATTTTTCATCTACAAACGGTGTGAGTATATTTGTGCTATGAGTTTTAACAAATTGGTATCAGAGCTCTGTAAGGGGCCTGATATGAGTGTGAACCTGAGTGAAAGGAGTGTGGGGTCTGGGAAACAGTGTGAGACTAATACGAGTGTGAACCTGAGTGCAAGGAGTGTGGGGTTTGGGAAACAGTGTGAGAGTGAAGAAAGATGTCTGGGTCAGAGAAATTTGTTCAGCTGGCCATCCCAAAATTTGACGGCCATTATGAGTTTTGGTCGATGACCATGGAAAACTTCTTAAGAAACAAGGAGATGTGGTAGATTGTTGAAGACGGGATACCTCCGTTAGGTACCCACCCCACTGAAACTCAACAGAAAGTTGTGACTGAGGCTATGTTGAAAGACTTGAAGGTAAAAAATTACCTATTTCAAGCTATTGACAGGGAGATTTTAGAAACCATTTTGGACAAGAGTACGTCCTAAATGATTTGGCAATCTATGCACCAAAAATACCAAGGCTCAACCAAGGTCAAGCGGGGTCAGCTTCAAGCCTTGAGACGTGAATTTGAATTACTCACCATGAAAGACATAGAAACCATTGATCAGTATCTGGGGCGTACTCTCAGTACAGTCAACAAGATGAAGTCGAATGGAAAAGTGATGGACTTAAGCACTGTGGTTAGCAAAATACTTAGATCACTTACCCCGAAGTTCAACTATGTTGTATGTTCAATAGAGGAATCCAATGATTTGAGTAAGCTAAGTCTTTATGAACTCCATGGAAGCTTGTTGGTTCATGAGCAACGTATGCAGGACTCTCAACCTGATGAACAAGTGTTGAAAATTACTCATGATAACATATCAGAAACAGGTCGTGGACACAATCGAGGAGGTGGAGTTGGTGGTCGTTTTCGTGGAAGAGGTCGCGGAAGACAATCATTGAATAGAGCACTCGTAGAATGTTTTCACTGTCACAAACTAGGAAACTTCCAATATAAGTGCCCACGGGTGGGAAAACAAGCGCATTATGCAATGCATGAGGAAGCATCAGAGGTGGAGGATGAAATACTATTGGTCGCATATGAAGAAACAAATCAATTTGTGCGGCAGGAAGATTGGTTTCTTGATTCTGGTTGTAGTAATCACATGACCGACAATAAACAGTGGTTTACCAAGATACACAAACAGGGGTTGTGCAAGACCGTCAAACTTGGCAATAACACCACTATGACAGTGGCAGCAAGAGGGAACATTCGCGTTTGTATCGATGGCATATCACATACCATCACAGATGTATATTACGTGCCAAAACTTAAAACCAGTCTTTTAAGTTTAGGGCAACTCCAAAAGAAAGGTTTGGCTGTGTTGATTCAAAATGATACCTGTAAAATTTTCCATCTAGATCATGGCTTACTGCTTCATACCAGTATGAAAGGAAATAGGATGTTTTACCTAACATCTACAATGAACCCTCATGAGTCATAGTGCCTTCTTGTAGATGAAGTTTCTGAACGAGAAGCACAACTTTGGTATAAAAGGTTTGGTCATCTGAACTTTCAGGGACTTTGCACGCTTGCCAATAAGCGTTTGGTAATCGGTCTTCCTCCTCTAAAGTCTCCCAATGCATTATGTACGTCATGTCTCACTGGCAAACAAACACCATACCACAAAAAAGTTCTTGGGGAGCATCGAGGAAACTTCAACTAATCCATTCTGATGTGTGTGGTCCCATTTCACCCTCGTCTCATAGCAACAAAAGGTACATTTTGAGTTTCGTTGATGACTACTCACACAAGACATGGGTTTACTTTTTGCATGCAAAATTTGAAACATTTAGTGCATTCAAGAGCTTCAAGGCTCGTGTTGAAAAAGAAGCCCACGCAACCATTACTTGTTTAAGAACTGACAGAGGTGGTGAATTTACCTCTGAGGAGTTTGCAAATTATTGCAATCATCACAGGATTTCAAGACAATTGACCACAACTTACACTCCACAACAAAATGGAGTTGCAGAGAGAAAAAATCACACTATCCTGAATGCAGTTCGAGCAGTCTTACATGAGAAAGGTGTTCCAAAATCATTTTAGCCTGATGCTGTCCGGTGGTGTGTTCATGCCCAGAACCGGAGCCCAACATCTGCAATAGATCACCAAACTCCAGAAGAGCTTTGGAGTAGATTCAAACCACATGTAGGCCACTTTCGGATATTCGGTTGCATTGGTCACATTCATATTTCAGACCAGAAACAGAGCAAATTAGATGATAAAAGTCAACCATGTATTCTTTTGGGGGTAAGTGAAGAATCAAAAGCTTACAAATTATACAATCCTTCTAACAATAAGGTCCTCATAAGCAAGGATGTAGTGTTTGAGGAAGACAAAAGCTAGAACTGGCATGAAAATGCAAAGGAGTGCATAGATGATATTCGAGAAGGTGAACCCTCAGAAGATAATACACTAGTAGATTCTACTCTACATGAGCTCCCAGATAGTCATGACACCAGTTCAGACCTACCAATTAATCATGACTCAGAATCTCATCATCCTCCAGCTGAAGGGAGGGTAACAAGACACAAGCGACCACCTGCATGGATGACCGACTATGAAACTCATCTCTCTGTAGCAGAAGAAAAAGCGAGTTTACTAGCCTTGATGATGTGTGAATCTGAAGATCCTCCCTCATTTGAAGAAGCTTACACAAATCCAAAATGGAGAGATGCCATGTACACTGAAATCAAAGCAATAGAGAAGAATAACACCTGGGAACTTGTGGATCTTCCAAAAGGCATTTTGCCTATCGACGTGAAGTGGATATTTAAGACCAAACTCAATGAAAGTGGACAGATAAAGAAATATAAGGCCAGATTAGTGGCCAAAGGTTATGCTTAGAAGTTCGGCATTGACTATACAGAGATTTTTGCTCCAGTCGCTCGTCTTGATACGGTTTGAGTTTTACTAGCCTTGGCAGCTCAAGGCACATGGAAGGTCTTCCAGCTTGACGTAAAGAGTGCTTTCTTACATGGTGAGTTGCAAGAAGAAGTATTTGTCCAGCAACCTGAAGGATTTATCAAAATGGGCAGAGAAAATCAAGTGTATCGGCTCAAGAAAGCTCTTTATGGGCTTAAACAAGCCCCACGAGCTTGGTACAGCAAGATCAAAGCATATTTTGCCAAAGAACACTTTGATCGATGCTCCAGCGAACACACCTTGTTCCTTAAAAGGGTTCATGGTAATATTCTAATTGTTAGCCTATATGTTGATGACATAATTTTTACTGGAAACAATCCTCAAATGTGTGAGGACTTCAAGAGTTCAATGCAACTAGAGTTTGACATGACAGACTTGGGAAGAATGAGGTACTTCTTGGGAATTGAAGTTATACAGAGTGATGTTGGAATTTTCATTTGCCAAAGACGCTATGCTCGTGAGATGTTAGCATGGCTTAACATGATAGAGTGCAACTCGGTTCGTAATCCAATTGTGCCAGGCACTACACTATCCAAAGATAATGAAGGAACAATAGTTGATGCCACCAAATTTAAACAAGTTGTTGGTAGTCTCATGTATCTAACAGTCACTCGGCCAGACTTAATGTTTGGAGTGAGCCTACTCAGTAGGTACATGGCTACTCCAAAGGCATCACATTGGGCTGCAACAAAACGTATTATGAGGTATGTAAAAGGCACCATTGAGTACGGTATTCTATATCAAAAGGAAGGCAAGACTGAAATCACAGATTATAGTGAAAGTAACTATGTTGGGGATTTGGATGATAGACGAAGCACTTCTGGAGCGGTATTCATGATAAGATCAGGGGCTATATCATGGGCTTCGAAAAATCAATCAGTTGTCAGCTTATCCACTACAGAAGCAAAGTATATAGCTGCAGCAGCATGTGCCTGTCAATGCATTTGGCTTCACAGAATTTTAGAACATCTTGGGATCAAAAGCAAGGACGCAACCACAATTCTATGTGACAACAACTCCACCATTCAATTGTCTAAAAATCCTATTTTTCATGGGCGTAGTAAGCACATTGCAGTGAGATTTCACTTTCTCAGAGACCTAGTAAATGATCACGTGGTTCAATTGCAATATTGTAACACTCATGAACAAGTGGCTGATATAATGACTAAGGCCGTGAAACTTGAACAATTTGAGAAGCTTCAATTAATGCTTGGAGTAGTTGATGTTACTAGAGTAAGCTAGAGCTTAAGGGAGGGATTGTTAGCTTTGCATTTATTAATAAAGCATCACTATTTCTCGGGGTTGAAGTAGTCTCTCAGTTAGCTATTATTTAGGTGTGTGTGACCCACTTTGTAGGCATGTACGTAGTGTCAGTTTCCAACCGCTTCATGTAAAGGCCTATAAAAGCCATATTATTCCAATTGAAAAGTATCAGAGTATTTTTCATCTACAAACGGTGTGAGTATATTTGTGCTCTGAGTTTTAACACAACTGCCATATAGCGAAAAAAATTCTCCATGAGTTTCATCCAGTGATCATAATGCCCATCAAACCTAGGGATTGCAAGTTGCACATATTTGTTGTTGTTCGATTCTGCCATAATTCTTCTTCTTTTCTATATGGATGAGTGCAAGTCTCACTTTCACAATTGTTTGACCTCTCACACTTAGAGATAGATCACACACTCACAAATATTTCTCTCACACAGTTATGTTCTAGATCAGGCCCCTATGAAGGAGCTTTGATACCAATTGTTGACATAAAGGTAAAAGTATTTTTGTTTTATGAAAACTATGTGCAGTTCAATTCAAAACCAAACATTAGGTTTTATAAGAGTCTTACAACCATCAAACAAAAACATTTTCGGCATCCACCAACGGCAAGCAAAATGTTGGGTGTGGTTTTCTAAACTTACGAACTAGATATTAGCACCATATCCCTACAAAATAGATCAATATCACCCCATTATTTCAACAGAGCAAACATAAATTTAATTGAAAACAGAAACTAACTTAACGTTAAAATTGCTAACAAACACCACCCTCTCTCTCAAACACTTATACCTCAATCTTTTCATCAATATTGGCACAATGTTCCTTCTGCCACCCTTTTCAACTTTTCTTTGATTGAGAATAATAATAAATGATAAAATGGAAAGAGCACCTAAAATGATAAAAATTGTTATACGAAAAATCATTTAAAAATGTATATATTTTTTCAACATTGCATGTGGCGATATAATCATGGACAAATGTACTACACATGCTAGATGGGAATAAAATGAGATAGAAAACTCAGGATGGAGTCTGAATTACATCGTAAACATGATGATTTAGGGTATATTTACATATAAAACTTAATAAAAATAAGATATTTTTTAGTATTTTTTATATTTTAATAAAAAAAAACCTTAAAATATTTTCTTAAGTTATATCGAAACATGCCCTTAACATAGAGATACTTGGATGGGTCATTCATTGGAGGAATGTGGTCCAATATCTTAACTTTGGTGCCTGGCATGCAAACAGACTTTGGGCCCTGTCACCCTGTAAAGTAAGGGTTGGCAAGTTTAGGTTTTTTGAAAAATCCAAACCAACACTAAACAAAATTATTAAAACTTATTTCGAATTAAAAAATTAAATCATATATAAAACATATTTTATTTATTTGTTTATTTGACTTATCAATGTACATAGACTTGGAAGTGATCTAACTTTCTATTAACAATTGGTTATAGATGTTTATTCAAACCAATTTTAAATAATAGGTAAACTAGTTAGAAAAATTTCTATAAAAGATTGTAAGAGTGAAAAATAAGAAAAGTGAATCATTTTTTTTCTTCTAAAAGTTTTTAGGAATAGACTTTTAACTTTTTAGTAATTCCCTAATTGTTGTCACGCAACATTGTTAGTGATGTTGGTTTAAGAATGCATATATCAAAAGATTGAAGCCATGTTTAACCACCATTTTTACTTACAATTACTTTGGAGTTAAATATTTAAATAAGTCTAGTTTTAAAACTAAGCACGAAGCTATTTTGTAGTTTTAATTTCATTTAACCTAAAAAAATTATTAACTGAAGATTCTCATGATAAAAATTCAGAAAAAAAAAAAATCTTTAGAGGGAAAATTGTTAATGGAATGCAGACACTGCATGTTGAATAAGTTAAATAATGTTTGGAGAATAAAATTATATTAGGAAACAAAATATGAGAGAATTATTATAAAGGACCATGATAAGTAATCCGGAAGATATAACATAAAGAATTTTCTTTTTTTTTTGAAAAGGACAAAACTGGTTTGGATTATTTCTACACTTCAAAAGATTAGTTTTACAAGTTTTGGTTAAGAAAATACTTTGTTAAAAAATTAAAGATATATATAAAAAATTTGGGGGACAAAGGGACAAAACGTGAGTGAATAACGAATATTGTCGCAGACAAAAAGTTAAACAAAGGGATTACACACGCACCCAAAATTCAGCATATTTATGTTTTTAAACACAAAAAATTGTCAAAATTAAAACGACCAATAGAATAGTAAGAAGTTTAGTTTCTTAAGCAAAATCTTAGGTTAGTTTTCATCTTAGGTTACTATTTTGATTAGTTCTTATGAATGAAAAATTCTTTTTTAAATGTTTTTTTTCCTAAATGGTTTACCCAACTAACTGTGAATTGCGCATGCTTTATATTTGTTTTTTTTCTTTTTTCAATTAGTTTCTTTCTTATATAAGCTTCGTATATATAAAATGTTAAAACCAACTAATTTAATTGTTTAATTTAGTTCATTTGAATCTACCTTTACTCATTGAAAATAAAATTACAAAATATTTAGTCTAATCTAACTCGTGTACGAGTTGATAGGTAAAATGATTAACCTCTACTTAAGTTTTTTAAAAAAATTAAGCAACGCAATGAGTCATAAGTGGGTGGGATCCTAAAAATTGACCTTTTGTAAAATTTACTTGGTTTTTCACCCCAATCAAATTAAAAAAATGTGATTAATTGAATTGACTAAATGTCATAGTTCACTTTAATGACTCTAGCTTTATAATTTGAAAACTACCATTAAACTTTTCTAAGGTAATAATGCTAAATTATATAGTCGCATAAAAAAGTGTTATTTAAAAGGAGATTATTTTAGAATGTGTACAATATATATGAGTTTATTTTAAATTATACAAAAGTATTTAGTTATTTTACTTCATTGATTTATGTTATGTTATTAATTATTTTTATTAAAAAAAATAAATTTAAATATGAAATTTAATTTATGTAAAATGAGTCATATTCATATTGATTCTAAAAAATATTTTTTTGTTTTCCATACTTCCAAAATTGAAATTTTCATCTCGATACCTCTGATATTACATGACATTCTTCAAGTGCATATGTGATAAAATAATGATCAAATAAACAGTTAGTAGGTGACATTTATTAGGACACGTGATATAACATCAATGTAAACCCTTCTATAGCTTTTTCAAGATCTTTAAACATAATGTTATTTCTTTATTTTTGAAATGAAATATTAGAGATCAAAATTTAGAGAAATGATTTTTTTTATAATGTATATCACTAAGTCACTCAATGTATATATATAAAAAAAAAAAAAAAAAAAAAATAAAAACTAAAAAGTTAAAAAAAAAAAAAAAAAACAAGAGCTCAAATTAAATCTCACTAGAGGTCAACACAATATTTAACCCAAAAACTTATTATTAAACACTCGTGAAAAAGTTCATAAAAAAAAGACCTATATATCGAAACAAGTTAGAAAGTAAGTATAGTAGATAGTGATTCATGCCATAAATTGCACACCACAAAGTATAAAGGGAAGTCGAGAGCCATTTTTGCTTATTTATTAATGAAACGTTGTATAATGAGCATCGGTGGATCTTGAGAAAAATTTTGAGGTGCCAAATTAATATAATTTTGAAATTATTAGATTTGATGACTACTAATGTTTTAATAAGACTTTTTTAACTGAACAATTTGATCATTAGTATAATGCTCCAACATATATGAAGAAGTAGAATCTATCTTGTTTTCATCAATAGTTTCCTTTTTATTGCTTTTAAGAAATAATTTTTTTCTTTTATTATTTATCAATATACCTTTTTTGTAAATAATATTAAAAAATAATTTATCGTAATCCAATAAAAAATTGAGATACATAATTATTAAAATAAAAATATATTATAGTCAAGTCACAATTAAAAATCAATTATGAATACATTATTTATTTTTCTTTTATATTCATAAAAAAATAATATAGAAAAAGCTCATGAGATAAATATAATGTTTTCATTATCAAGTGAGACAATAGACAAGAAAAGAAGAGAATAAATAAGAAATGAGAGCAAAAATAATAAATTTGTGTTTAACTTTTGTTTTTCTTCAAAAACAAAAGAAAAAAATATGAGAATGAGAGATGATTACAATGTGTAAAAAAAAACTAAAAAGACAACCAAAACGAAAATAAAAATTATCTTAATAAATATTTTATTTAATTACTCTTTTTATTCATGTTTTCGTTTAAAAATGTTAAATTGGTCCTCTAGTGTTTTTAGTCTCAATTTAGTTCCGATTTTTGAAGAATTTATGCAATTTGGTCTTTTACAATAAATTTCATTAAATTTCTTGAAACGAATCAATGACTATTTCATTCAAATTAAAACTCTTAATATGAATGGTTTGTTTTGTTGGTGTAATTAACATAATCTTATTGTTAATTTTTAAACAAAATGTCAATTTTTGAACAAAAACAGAGACCAAAAGAAAAATTATACCTAAATATTTTTATTATTTATTATATTTAATTTTATGTTTTATTATCTATTAATATTAAAGATTGTGCCATATAAATGAAATAAAATGATACACAATTTAATTTTCATCAATTTCTAAAATCTACTATCTATAATTTAAAAAATTTAATAAATTTCAAATATATTTATTATATATATATATATAATTAAAAGAAAAATTAAAATTTTGGGGGACATGGCCCTCCATGCTCATAAAAAGATCCGCCTGTGATAATGAGTGTGTTGTATGAAATTTAGAATGTTGGTGGTAAGAAAATACATGCATAGAGGAAAGCAAATGAAAGATTATGTATGGCATATGTGAGAAATAGATTGAGGAAAAGAATTTGTTAATTTTGGAGTGAGAAAAATGATAAATATGGAAGCATATATATTAATTAATTAATTAATTAATTATAATAAAAATGGTTGGGGATGGAAAAATATTTTGAGAATAGACATCTACCTGATTCAGTATTAACGTATACCTGAAACTTTGTTTCCTTCCATGCTCAATGCCTAACTTGTCCACTTTTGCTTGCACCACCTCACATGGAAAAACATCTATGCACACAAAAGTGGTACTTTGCTATCTCCTTTTATGAAAGCTAGCTATAGGGCACAATAAGTGTCTTCCAAATTCTTCACCTTTGCACATTCTACATGTTAAATTTTGTTAGCACCCACTTATTTATTACTCTTTGCAACATTCATTTCCAAATGCAAAACCTATTCTCATCTTCATTCACTTCTTCTACTACTACTACACTTGCATTTTAGGGTTTTCATCACCTAAATATATATTTATAAAAGTAAAATGAATGATATAAAATACAAGATGAGTGGTGAGGTGAATACTTTTTTATATTTTCACCCTTAGCTTGTTTGATCAAGCTTGAATGAATTTTTGATAAGTAGTTAATGAAACCTCTTTTCTTCAACAACCAACATGATTAGACATGTGGACCGTGAAACTATTGAAAGTGATTTCAAACGACACTGGGTAGTGGTTTGGAGATTTATGTGTGATCATTGTTGCAGAGATTACAAAGCCAGTTTTCAGTGCCTTTTAGGTCAATTAAGGGAGAGACAAATAATAATAATAATAATAATAATAAACCATTTTTTTACACAAAACTTCTACTTTGTTAAACACCACAACACAAAAACAAGACACTAGGGAAACTGAACTGGCATGCATGATATTTAGTAAAAGTGAAATCCAAATCCTGAACACTGTCTTGATCATGGAAGGAAATTTGATTCAGTGAAAACAATACCAAAATTGAAAAAAGCGGAAAAAAAATGGAAACTGAGAAAGGGCAAAGCAAAGTGGGGTTTGGTATAGTGTGTGAAATTTTGCAAAGGGTATGATCTGGAATGGAATCAAAATCAGCATCCCACAATCAAAGAAAGCAAGACCAGAATTTCTGAAACTGACAACTGATTCACCCACTTAACAAATCCTTACATAAACATGCTTAAGAGGGTTTAAGAAAGTAAAATTGACTTAATTTCTGAGAAATATATGATTTTCTGAGACAGAAAACAAAAAAAAAATCATATATTGGTTGAGAGGTAGTTAAGCCAAACATATGTAAGAAGAGAAGATGATGAAAGTTTCAGACATACATCAGAAAAACAACCTTGTGAGTTGTCATTACCTTTGTCTTTTCTCTTTAGACACATCAACCTCAAAATCAAAATCACATGGTTTCTACTCTAGAACATATATATATATATATATATATTGATATAGCAGTTCAGAAGTGTGGTAAAAGCTGAATAATAAGAAGTAAAAGCAAATTAAGTCCACAAAATATATTACAAGAGAGGAATAGTTGCATAATTGTTGAGGTGTATGTATAAAAAGCTGTCATGTGCCAATGGAGGGAGGTGAGGAACACTCACACACAACTTCAGTTTCCACCATTCTCTTGTGGAAGTTCCTGTGGCAGCCACATGCAGCACAAGTGAGAGCAGCACTTGTTCCTTCTCCACCACTCGCCATGAACTCTCTGCAACCATCAACAGCATAACCTCCAACATTTGCTGCATGATTCTTCTGGCACTCACCATACTTCACACTCCTAACACTTCTCTGAGGCTCTTCTCTTCTCACAACCACTTGCCGCTTCCTCATGCTTCTTCTTCTTCTTCTTCTTCTTCTCCTCTTTTTTCCCTTCAAAAACCTCTCAAACCCTGCAAAGTCACGCCATGAAATTTTCTGAGAGCTTTCGTCAATTGAAACAGAAACTGAAACAGAAAGGAACAAGAGGTAGAGAGAGATAGAGGGTTTGTACAACTCACTTGGAATGGATATGCAGAGCCCTAACCCTAGCTGTGTATTTATAAAACATGAACTTGATGTTGTACTCTTTCAATTAATATTAACAACTCAGTGGGACCTACTCATAAGTCATAATCACATCTCTTTCTTTACTCTATCTACTATTCAATAATTATTGCCAAAACCTTCATTAATTAATTCCAGTATAACAATATCTTCCAATTTTCTCTTCACTTTAACTCTCATGCACTGTCAATATATATATATATATTTTTTACATAAAATGAAAAACCTTTGTTATACATAATAACGTATTTATAATAAAGTAGTATTTATTCTTTCTGTTCACACTTCTAAGAGTTAGAAATTAAAAAGACTGTAATATTAATAACATATAACTGATGTAGCAGACGATTATGTTGACTCATGAACTTTACTACACTTCCAATCCAACACATCTTGTTGCCTTTTACTACAGAAAGGATTCACTGGTCAAATAGGTTTTTCATAAATTCGCCACGTAATGAATTAATGTTTTTAATCTAGTTAGGCTATTAGAGTTAATCAAAATTAGGTCTCGACCGTATTTTTTTCTCGCTAAAGTTTATGGTTCTGTCATGTATGTTATTTTTAGATTGTCGTGTCAATTCATTATTAAAGAACATTAGCAGATAGTTTGACTCTTTGCAGATTGAGTGAATAGAGTACTTCGAATGTTTTCTCTTATTTTAGTAACTCTATTTAAACCGGATCACGCTATGCATAAGTTGATGATGAAAAACATTTAATTTTCAGTTTCTGTAATTGCTTGGCAACACGAAAATAAAAGAAAAAGAAAAGGGTATGCATTTATGATGCATATCTAGCTGTAGTTGCTTGATTTGATAAACCTTGATGAGGGTAATTAACCATTTTGTTTTCTCTCTATACACTGACCTAATTGGGTTGATTCCGTGTTTAATTAATTATCCTTAGAGATTGAAAATGAAACGAATGCAAAAGGATTCCCACATATATGATGAAAACCCTGAATAGTGATGGGTTTAATTTGGAAAACTTTTTGCTTTTCACCTAAATAGTGATGGGTTTACTTAGCAAAACGATAAAGATGGGTTTCATTTGGAATGACCAGCTAAGCCAGATTTAAGCCTCACACGTACCATGGCCCCTAACTTGATTGTAAAAGGCAATTTTGTGGGGTGCATTGATACGATACCAATAACATTTGTCTATAGCGCTTGACCTAAAAACGTGTGTATGATAGGTAAGCTTTGCCAAACCTGTACGACAAAAACTCACAATGATTCCTTTGTTTGCATGCATCTTCATCAACCCACCCATACAGGATCCATCCCTTGCATCTTTAGGAAAATTCAAACTTTCTACTTTTAATTTAAACAATTTACCCTAACTTTTGTTAGGTTTATAGAGGGAGTTTTACTGGGAAGACAAAGCACTAATGATCTGAACCCAACTACATAAGACATTGACACTCTCAACCCAAAACCTTAAGACAATAGATTTATGGATCTTCATCCTTATATAACGCTCCATTTTCTCATTTTTAGTCAATGTGAGACTTAGACTCACACTTGTATTTTTAACAACCTTCAACTTATTGCCCAACTTCTTATCGGATTTTATCCAATCATATTACTATTTGTTGGATTGAAAATCCAAGAGTGAATCTAAGTCCTACATTGAGTAAATTGAGAAAGTTGAACACTATACAAGGATGTTGACTTTTGAACCCATTGTTGTAAAGTTTTTTGGTTGAAGGTAATGTCAATCCCTTATGTATGAATTGAACTCATGTCTCATTGGTGTTGTATCTTTCCGATGATCCTCTCTCGAATTATCCATCATAATCGATGCCTAATATGTTAAACCTATTATCTTATGAGATTTTGAGTTAAAATGATATTTGATATGAACTTCTTCACGATGTATTGATGTTGAACGTTGAATGTTTGTAATGATGCATTCCAACTTGTTAATTGGGTATTGAAGAAATAATTAATGCTGTGGGGTAAATTTGTCTTCTTCATCTTTAATTAGTCACTGTAGATTACCATGCCAGAATAATGATTTTGGAAACCAAAGCTTCCGTTTATGGTTGCCATAAAACCTTTTAACCAGTTAAGTAACTTCAATTTTAGATTTGTACCAAAAATTGACCAACCATTCAGTCACCTAACTTTGTTCTCTTAGACAAAAGTTAGATAGGAACGAACCCATAACGCATTGTGCAAATCTTGCACCATACCAAGATCAATCCACATATATATAAATGATATGTTTTGCCACCAAATTTAATCATTTTTTGTGCCCTCTTGTTCGGAGAGTTATACATTAATAATGTTTTCGCATGCTGTAATATTTACAAATATAAAAAGTTGGTTTTTAGAATTTATTGCTTGTGTATGTCTGGTCATAACTTTTTTTTTCTCACGGTATACTTTATTGTATTAGGTACAATACAAATGGTTTTTGTTGTGTAATATGAGAATATATGTACAAATTATGATGTACTATATTATTATTCTCCTTAATCATTATAATATATTTACCTTCGTTATTTAAATATTGTTGATGACTCACTTTACGGACAGATAAATGCAATGAGCGATATTATAATATGTAGTTTGCCATACACGAGGAAAGAGGTATATCCATGACTTTCAAATGACACTCTAGCAAAGACTCTCAAGTTCCTAATGATTTAGTATAATAGTGTTTATATAACACAAAAAAAAGAGAATAAATTATTTCTTTTATATCTAAGTTATATATGAAATGAAACAATAATGAATAATATATATGAAAATGTACTTGACTAGTGCATATTTCACATCTTAACTCGTCTTATATGCCTCGGTTGTCCAGGAATCGAAGCATATAATGGTGCGGTGGCATTTTTGCAATTCTAGACAACTTTTATGCCTTGGTTCAGAAAAAACCCGAAGCAAAACACAGTTATAGGCTTCAGTTGATAAAAAAACTGGTGCCAACACTAGTGCAGGGAAGGAAAACGACAGCGGTTATTTTTAACTTTTGACTTCGGGTTCGCACCCGAGGCATATACTGTCGAGGTAAAAAGATACTTCTTTATGCCTCGGTTATCAACCCGAGGCATATTGCATAGTTATTGCCTCGGTTTCCACCAACCGAGGCCTAATTGTGTACCAAAAATAAATAAAAAAACTCGGGTCTTCACTTTCCTCATTACCTGTGGGTGCTTCAATCACATTGAGAAAAAAAGAAACAGTTGCGAAGCATTGAAAGATTAAACTTAGAGAAAATACCACGGATTCTGATAGAGGTAAAACAATAATTCTATTGCTGGAATGAAAAGAAAAAATGGCATCTGTGTGATTCAATCACTGCCAATAGCATAATTTTTAACACAAACATAAGCCCAGAACATGGAATGGCATAAACAATGACAAAATGCAATAAACATTCATTCTTAGATCTGACCTCAAATTATCAACATCAATCAATATCACAAACCATAGCAATGGCAATTTCATTTACTTCCATCAATAAATAAAAGCAATTAAAAGACCCAACCAGTAGCTGATTCTTGTAAAGCAGCCCATAAAACACCAGATCTGGTGACGACGAACTTCATGCTCGGAGAAGACGAAGATGCAGCGGCGCCGGAACAATCTCGTCGACGGTGAAGTGGCAGTGCAGCGACGGTGCAGGCGGAACGAACGACGCACTTGAAGAGTGGTGATGGTTGCTCGAAGAAGAAGAAGATGCAGCGGCGGCCCCGAAACAACCTCCCGTGGCGGTGGTGCAGCGGCGGTGTAGCGGCGCTGCAACGGTGGTGAAGTCGAAACGAACGGTTGGCGTGCAGTGGAAGAGTGGAAGCTGTGTGCGGGTTGCTCGGAGAAGAAGGAAATCGCGAGTGTTGCTGCTGCAGTGAAAAGATTTGGGGTTTTTGTTAACCCTACAATGCGATACTGCCTCAATTAATTTGAAACCGAGGCATATTGCTTCTTATATGCCTCGGTTGGCAGGAGGACCGAAGCATAAAGTCCCTACTGCCTCGGTTATAAAAGAATCGAGGCATAAAATGTGACTTTAATTACAAAAATGCCACCGCGTGTTTATATGCAGCGGGTGCGCAGGAACTGAGGCATATACTGCGAGGTAAAAACTCTTAAATGTACTAGTGCAAAAGCTAGCATATGCCTCCATTGCGAAGACCTGAAGCAAAAAACTTGCATATTTGGCCTCGGGTGACAGACGACCCGTGCCAAAACCAATCATATGCCTTGGTTATTAATTGAACCGAGGATATATAGCTTATTTAGGGTTCAAAATGCGAACCCCTTTTTTCCTTTTTCTTCTTCCCTGTGCTCTCCATTTCTCTTTGCCACTCCATTTCTCTCTTTTCTCTCCCTGCCCCATGCACCTCCACCGTCCCCTCAACCTTTTCTTCGCAGGACCTGAGCTTGTCGCCTCCGCGAGTCGCGCTCGAACCATTGTGACCAACGGCAGTCGCGCTTCCGCTGCCCAATTTGTGGTGGCCAGTCCGCAAGCTGCTGCTCAATGGTTCTCTCCCAGACGCGTTTTTGGCATATTCGTGGTGGTTCACGGTTGAACGCTGATGATTCAGATCCACGATGGTGCGTGCTGCAATGGTGGAAACGTGATGGAAGTGGAACTCCCATGGCATTTGAAAGTCCCTATAGGTTCGAGAATGGTGGTGCTTCTAGCAACGTGGGCGTGGATGGTGAAGAAGTCGCAGGTGCAGTTTCAGTTCTGGTTTGTGGATGGATGATGACAAAGTGTGGTGAAAGAGATTTGATGCGAGAATGGAGCTCACGTTTCTGCAATGGTGGATGCTGGTTCGAACAAGTACCAGTGTTCTGCAGTGAGTTGTATGGCTTCGGTTCAAGCGTGACCCGAGGTAGAAAAACACTTTATGACTTCGGTTAACACACTTGAAACCAATCATATCCCCTTTTTACCTCGTCCCCATATGCCTCAATTCTAAAATCGAGGCAGAATAGCAAAAACAATCGGGGGCCAAAAGCCTTTACTGCACTGGTGAGTTTTTAAAATATGAAAATTCTTCAATAACCATTAATCTCAAAAACATATAACTATATTCAATATCCATTCAACAAATGTTTAGGTATTCCAAAATAAAATACAACAATTTTTTTAATTAACATGATAATCTCCATTCAAGGAAAATATTTATTTTTGTTTTTAGAATTTTCCACCAAATTAAAATTGGCCTGCTCACCCACATTTTTTAAATTAAAATTTAAAATAAAAAATTTTACAAATTAACTTTTTTATATTATATTACTTCAGGATGTAAATATACAATAATAACGTAATTTAAATATTTTTAATATTTTTTTAGGGATAAAATTTGATGAATAATATTTTAATTAAGAAGATACTAAATAGATTTATGAGGAGGTAACATGGTTATAAGTGGTTTACAAACCAAGTTAAGTTTCATAAATATAAATTATTTTTTTAGTTAATATTTTCTTAGAATATAACATGATTTTTGGACTGAGAGTTCACTATAATTAGGAAGAAAATGCTTGTTATTAGAAACTATGAAAATATTTTATGAAATAACAGGAGAGTCATAGTAATGTCTCATTTGAAGCAATATGTGATTATGACCCGATAAAAAGATACGTGATTTTTGGTATTTGTTGACGGTTGATTGAATATTATTTGTTAAAAAAACCATACATGACTAATGCATAGTCTACGTAACAAGTTAGCAATAATATGTCAGTCTTGCATTCATGTTGTTCTTAATGGTTCCCTTTTATAAATCTCATGTTTAGAACAACACCTCGTACATATGTCGAGATTAAGCATCAAATATGTGAGAAAGGGTTAGTATTGACCCTTTGTCGGATATCATTTGATGGGTAATAGATTTTTCACCCTTCTTATTTACTAAAAAATTTTAGTTTGATAATCATTTTGTTGGAAATTAGTGAAACCTTGTGAAAAATAAAATCGTTACTATTTGTGTGCAAGTAAAGTTACAAGGTTTTCTTAATTTTCATTTATTTTATCAAATGTTTTGATTGGCCGCCCCATAGATATTGTATTTTTTTTTGGTCATAATTATGGATATTGATCTAGAAAAACCTTATGGGAAGTTGCCAAAATTTCTTTGTAAAGCTCTATCAAATAGAGAAGTTTGTATCACATATTCAAACTATAAATTGTATGTTTGATTGACCAACAACTAACTATATACTCTAGTATAACACTTTCTACAACATCTAGTCTGTAGTAAGAATATACTTAACATACATGTTAATATAATTTTCTTATTCTATTATGTATATTGCTCTATTTGGTCTTAGTTTCATTCTATAAATTTTTATCTCATCTCTTTTATAAACAACATTTAGAACCAAAGCAATGTAGTATCATCTTGATCATAACAATACAAAGGCTTCTAAGGCCAAGTTAAAAAACGTAGTTTGTTCATATGAAGTCATACAAAAGGAAAGAAAAAACCAAAGTTTGTAATTACCCAACTCCACACAATAACCTAGATGTGGTATTTAAGTTAATCATCAAAACATTTAAATTTTTATTATAGTTAAAACTTTATCAAATTATGATGTACTCTTTCCTACCTCGATTATTTTTTTTAAGGAGGGTTTTAATCGAGAAGTTTTCAACAAGGAATCAATCAAATATAGCATCATATTATTTCAATCATTGTTTATTATTATAATTTAAGGTAATAAAGGAAGTTTAATGAGGTAAGTCCTGGGGAGGTATACTTGGTTTATAAGTGTTAAGAATAAGTAAATTTTTCAATAGAAATTGATACTTATCATGTATCAAATGGTTCTATTTATGTATAAAACAAACCTCGTTAGCTTAAGATATAGAACGGTGTAGTGAGAATTAGAGTTTTATGAATTGTAATAATATTTTGTTGTTGTGCAGTGAATATAAGAAAAAAAATAACAAGTATGCATATGAGCCACAATCACTAGTGTTGAGCCATGGAAGTAAAAAAGACACGTAAACATATTTTGACTTTATGGCTGAGCACAACAAACTAGAGCTGAGCCACGTGAGGAAACTTTTTTTGCAAGGGAATGTGAAGCACCAATCCATGAGGCTAAGCAGCCAAGAAACCCCTTCCAAGAAGGAAATGTCAAGTGCTAAGCATCATGACAAGGGAATGAGCTGAGAAGTAAACCCACTTTTGAATAAACCCTTGTGGTTGTGCACCAAAAGTTTGGTTGAGCACTTGTGTTCATATAAATAAAAACCTCATGTCTTCATTCTAGGAATTGAGTGGAGAGTTAAAATTGTAGTAGTAGGGTAGAAAAGGGTCTGTGAGGAACAAGAGATGTTGTTATTGTAAAAATCTATGTCTAGATGCTGCTAGAATTGTATTGCAATACTCTTTGAGTAGCTGAACTCTCTCATGTCCAGGTTTGATGCATTCAATTTTGATTATATATACTTCTACTTCTTAGGTATCTATCTATGCTTTCATTCAATAGTTTGTGGTTTGATTTATGCTTAATGATGAATTGACAACTCATCTTATATTACTGGTTTGGATTGAGTTAAAAGACTGGTCTCATTGAGGTCCAATCAAACCATCATACTTGTACTAGATGCTTCATTGGATACTAAAGGGTGTGTTGGATGAAAGAGTCTTGCACATTAAAGTAAGGATTAATTCAATCAGGAGTGGAGGAATCACATTGGGTTTGAAGTCGTTAGGTTCTAGGCTACAAGAATGGTCCTAGATCTACATAGAAAGAGTATTCTCAGGACATTGAATGATTTGCGTATTAAATAGACAAGTTTGTAATAGCGCAATAGAAGAATATTAGATGAAATCTAATCATAACCCCTACTCCACTCAATCTATATAATTACTATTATCTATATTTACATGTATTCGTTATCAAAATCCAAAAAATCCAAAAACTAACTATCAATTTACTTCATAAATCCCCGTGGATACGACACTTGTTGATATTACTACACATCAGTGTACTTGTTGGAAAATGGTTATTGAGAAATAGTCATCACTGGTCAAGGAAGACTTTTACCTCATGATTCCTACATAGCTCATTCTCGGCCAAGGAAGTTTCATCTAACGAGATGATCCTTCCAAAGTAGATAAACATGCATACCAATGAATATCATGACAATGTGAGCACAATGAATTAGAAAAGTACGAAAACATATTATATACCAAGAAGAAAGAACATTTAATTCATTATAGGTTTATCAACATAAGTAGTTGCCTCAGTGTTCCTAGGAATGTCATCAATTGACATCAATGTCCGCTCATAAACATATTTATCAATGTCAAAACGAGGATCATTAACATGAATCCTAAACAGATAAGATGCTTGATAGAGTGCCTTGTCGAAACCTACCAACCAAGATAGTGCATCAGTCCAAGCTCTACTAACTAAGGTGGAGTTACATGCTATCAACCAAGGTGGTGAATCAGTATGAGCTATACCACCCAAGGTGGAGTTGTGCAATACCAACCGAGGTAGCAAAATTAATCTTAGTTTGCTTAAACAACCAAACAATGTTGAGGATAACTAGACCTCAAAAAGACACAGTAGAATAACATGAGTACATCACCCTACCAACCATGGTTGGAGAATGCAATCGAGGTTGTCCGATAAAAAAACAAACCACAAATGAATGGTCAAAAGCATGTTCAAATACGAACTACCACATCAGTTTAAAATGAGCAAAGTTAAACACCAGCAAAGTTAAACACCACGACCAAGGATAATTCGAAAATGTATAAAAACACTCCAACTTGTTTGTATCGAAACTAGACTTGCAAGTTCATTCATTCACCTTGTAGAGCTCTAAGCTTGGAGGGATATGTACTTCTCCTTATTTTGAACTGAAGAATGATATTAAATAAATATAAATATTCCTATAATATCCTGCAATATATAAATTTATTATTGTAATAAATATCACACCATAATAAATATTATTATGAACATAATATGTCACGAGTCTCATTAAATTCGATAATTGACGCACATATGAATGGAAGATATTTTGTTAATTAACTTTATTTGACAATTAATTCTCACTTTTATATTTTATATCCACCTCTGATTATAAATATAACATATTCTCATATGGAATACTTACTCAATTTTTCTCATACATACTTCATATATTCATATATTTTATTCTCTTATTGATTTGTGCCTGCAAGAATTTTCTACAAGTATTCTCCTTGTTTAAACTATATATATATATATATTGAGATAAATTTACATTTTTGCCACACTTTTCTTACGGTATTTTTGTATAAGGCACTAGTATTACACTGATGAATGTAATTTGTTGTGACACTTTATGCAACCTGTATACACATATCATTATTTTTATACAAAATCAAATAAAAGTGGTTCAATGATTTTATAAGAACATGGTCTCGTACACTAATTATTTTAATTGAGTTGTTATTATTTTTTTTTAGTTTAATGAACAGTAAGTGAAATATAATAATATCTAAGATATTTTAGAGTTTAAAGTTTCTTAACCGTTCAAAAAGTGTCTAAACTTTGTATAAAAATTATTTTTGAAATCTTATTTCAACTATTTACGTGCATATAGTTAACAAGAATTAAACTAATAAGTATAAAGATTGAAACAAGTTACGAGAACTTCCTCCAAATTGAAAATAAAGCAAAATAATTAGTTTTGTATTAGTTAAAAAAATTGGTAATATCATTTACTTCTACTAACTGCATTTGAAAATTTTCTTTTCCATTAAAACAAGAATTTGATTAATTGAAGAATTTAAAAAAAAATAATTTACACACACACACACACACACACACACATATATATATATATATATATATATATATATATATATGATTGATTTTGGATCGTGATCAAAAGAAAAGGACAAAAATAATTACATTACTTTACTAGTATATGAAACCCAAAATGTGCAATGTGAAAACTAAGTGAAAGAATGAATATATTGTAAGATCACGAATGCACAAAATTAGGTTGTGTGTAAATTATTCAAAGGGTGCATGTGTTTGATTATATAGTATATATACTTCACATTCTTAGCACAACCAACAAAAAGAATTATTACGTTCTCTTAGTTAACACTAGCTCGTTGAAAAAAAAGAATAATAATAATAATAATAATAATAATAATAATAATAATAATAATAATGATGATGATGATGATGTAATATATAGTAAGACAAAATATTCGTAATGTTTTAACTGACTGTGATCTTGGGTTAGGTAATGCTGGTATGTGATATTGATGGAAGACTAAAGTAAATGCTTTTTCCCCTTATATATTTTTGGTCACCATGTGAGAACATTGTTCTTCAACTCCCTCGTAGATGCTCTTTTATGCCTAAATAGAACAAAAGTTCCCGACATCACCATTACTCCATCTCTTTTTCGTCATCACACAACCATGCAAAAGGTATTTTGGTCGTTAAACTTTTCTTTTAGCTTATAACCATAATAATTGAAGGCAGTATACTCTTTTTAAACTCGTTGGTTCATCACAAGTTCATACCGAATTAGATCGTAAGACAAATTGTTTTTCAAATGTGAGTCAAATTGAATCTGACTCACTTAATCTGCAATGAGTACGAGCAGATTAGAAGTGACACTACTGTAGAAAAAAATTTTGACGACGGTTAAAAAAGTCTTTCTGCTAGGACTTTTGAACCGTCATTGTTAAAAGTCTAAAGAAATCTTTTATCATGGGTTGACCTAAAATCTACCATCACCTACCTTTTATCATTTTTTTATTGTAGTTGTTTACTATTTCTAACCATATAGGTTGACAATTTGATGTTTTAAAAGATAAGAATATTTGAATCTTTTTTATGGTTTTTGTTTTACAATTACATAGGATGACACTTTGATTTTTCCTTACTATCTTTGTAACGATGCATAGTAAAATAGATGAACACTTTGATTTAATGATTATAAATAGATTAATAGTGTCAATGCACTTTGATTGTATAATAATAATAATATATAAATAAGTTGAAAGAATAAAAGATGCTCAAGTGAATCAATCTACCTAACCTGTCAATCTGTGGTTTGTGGTGGGTCGAGTTAAGTTATAAAATTTTCAACTTATTAAAAATTGAATAGAGATGAATTGATTTATTTTTAATTCAATTCGTGACAAGCTAGATTGACTCATTTTGACACTCTTAATAATAATAATAATAATAATAATAATAATAATAATAATAATATACTTAAATAGGTTGTAGATATTTTTTTATGGGTCTACAATGGGAAGAATTCTAACTCAACCTTAAGGTAATGAACATTCTATTTTATATGTTACTCAAGTGTATCATTAATGTGAAACTTAGACTACACCGAAGATTTTCAACACTTTTTTAATATACATAATACATATTTTAATTATGGTTTTCTATTTTCAGTTTCTTTTGTATTTTAATATCTTTAATATAAACGTTTACTCTCTTTTTTATATTAATCAATAAGATCATATATAATAGTGACATATGGTATTTCGTGTATAACACTTAAAAACAATAGAAAATATATTTGATTCGAAGCTTAAATAAGATCATTCTAAGTTAAAAAAAAAAAAATAATTAATAATCTTCTCACTCATCTGCCACGATAAAATGAATGTGAAACTACTTGTTAAATTACCTAATTTGTATAGGTCAAAAGCTTAAAAGGAATACCTTTACCAGAAAGAAATCAATTTTAGCAGCAAGAACTTTAAAATTCTTGTTCCAACTTTTCCTTTTAGAGCAATTTTCAACTCGAATAAAAATATTATAGCCACAAATCTCTCTTTATTATTTAATGCAATAATATATTCATTTTTCGAACTCAAGGATTGCTAATTAAATTAACAACAATAAATTCAATGAATTTACGTGGTACTTAAGTATTCTTTATTCACATGTTACGGAAACAATTCACATAATAAAAAATCATATTTAATTTAGGTATAGTGTAAAAATTCGTCGCTGTTACAATGTCATGAAGGTAATTTATTACTGTGTGGCAGAAAAAAAAAAAAACTACAATATATTCTACATCACTTGATTCATGCACTTGAAAGATAAATACAATAAAAAAAAGTTTATTTTAAACATTACCAATTTTCTGAATTGGACCTAGTGAATCGGAAAAATAATATTATTTTAGACCATTAGAAGTTAACAAATATAAATTTATAAAATTTGAATTACATGATGTTTACTTAGAAATATATTATGGTGAAATAGTTAGGAATCTATTATTAATTACATTATTATTATTAATACAAAAGTTTCAATTTTTTGATCTAACACAAAAGGTATTATTGGAAAACAAAATGTCTCATGATATTAAGTTTCCATTTTAGATATAAACATTTATATTGAGTGAATATTAGCGAAATGAGTAATATATAAGTAGAAAAAAGTATAAATTTATTGTGTTAAAATTTTAAGTTTAAGTTAAAGATAATGTTAAGTCTCTTTGAGTTAACTCATGATTTAGAATCCACGTTTTCTGCAATTCTTAGATTTTATGTATGATTCTTTTTAGTATATTTAATTGAGGAATCCAAGGTGATATATAAATAAATGACTCGTGGATAAAATCACTAACACAAAATAGACATTTTATGTCTACAACTTTAGTCTGACCCATTAGAATCAGATATAAAAAATGACCGGTGACAAACTTGTAAATAAGTTATCAATTGTTTATGTCTGGCGCTCTAGGGTCAGACTTAAATCTCATTTTTTATGTCTCAACGCGTCGCTATATGACGTCCTATAGTCATACCTAAATTTACTTCTAATTTGTCCCAGCCAGAAGTAAATTTATGTCGACTATAGCGTGTCAAACGTAAACGTTAATCGTTACATCCCTAACCTTCTTCTCCACAGTGTCGCGACTGTGCGAGAAATTGATTTTCTGGTTTGATTGATTGTTGAGAGGTTTGTTTCTCCTTTAATTCTGTTTTGGTGCATCTCCATTTACATTGAAACCCCCTATTTTTCGCAATTTGTCGCAAATGTAGTGGTTGCGGTTTGGTCGAAGTGCAGCGACGGAGTACGGTGGTTTGCGACGTCACAGAGGGTGTTTGCTTCTAGTGCAGTTGCCACACGACAGCGAGACTTCTTGCAAGAGCAGCGTCTGTTTCAACCATCATCTGCAGTGTGGTGTGCAACATGTGAAGAAGAAGAAGAACGTGAAGAAGAAGAAGGAGAGAAAGAAGAAGAAAAAGAAGAAAAGAAAAAGGAGAACATGGAGGAGGGGAAAACACAAATACGAAGGAGAAGATGAAGAGATTTGGTGTAGATCTGAAAAAAAATGTTTGTTACTCTTGTAAGAGACGTAAATTTATGTTTGTTCTAAATGAAATAGACGTAAATTTACGTCTCTGGATATTATGTCCGATCTACTACAAATGTAAAAATCCTAAACCTCAAATAACATACGTAAAAAGTTTCGAAATCAAGAAACCAACGAAACATGTTTAATTAATTTTGTTGTTTATATTTTAAATCACATAAAGGACTATTTCTAAATATGAAGTAATAATTATTATTTTTTTTGCACTCACTGTAGGAATTTAATTTAGATATCTGTCAAATAAAGCTGAACTTTAATTTGACGATGGAAGTATAATGTTACTATATTGCGCAAAATTCCTTTGAGTGAAGGTGTGGGTAGAAAAAAAAGGTGCATTTAACATTTCCTATTGTGTGCAATCTATAATATATAACTTCCAAAATTGTAGGTCTGAGTATATATACGTTCCAATTTCATGAATATAAAGTACATAACACGTGAATATAAAAATTCATGAATATAAAGTTCATCACACGTGAATACAGAAATCATATCTTATGTCGCACATTTATTTATGAAATAATCTCTCTGGTAAACTTTTTTATAAGAAACAAGTGATAATGTTAGTAAATATCACTTATTTTTTATAAAAAATAATATATGATACTGTAATGATTGAAAGCAAATTGCAAAACAAGTTGTCACAAAGAAGAAAGTCTTTTATTATTATTATTATTATTATTGCAATGAGAGAGAAGAAGAAGAATGAAAAAAAGTGGTTGGAGGAAATTAAAGAGAGAAAGATGATTAAGATGTAATTAAAGAGTTTATGATAGTGACTTAATCATATGATGGTGTTATGGAAAGATAGAGAAAGATGAAGTTATTTGCTTCTCAACTACCCAACCCATCCACTCTTAAAGGACTAATCATTGTGATTTTGGGGTCCTAAGCAAATAAAGCATCTTAACCATCTTAATTAACCACAATTATTATTATTATTATTATTATTATTATTATTATTATTATTATTATTATTCATATTTCAAAGCATGACAAAAACCAGTGATAAAGATGTGTGCAATAATGCAAATGAAAATATAATTTTGTGAATAATAAATAAAATTCCGTATAAAATACTGAAATTAAGAGGCTGTGTTCATATCTCTGACACCAAAAGCTTACAATGCTCAGAGCCTAAATATTGAAAGCTGTTGTCATCTTGTTTGGTGTAAAACAATTTTGCTTTGCATGGTGCAGAGTGCCTTTCAAACTTGGACCACATCATGGCTATGGAACCTCACATGTTATCCCAAAAAAACCTTCTAGACTAACTCTTCCTTTTCTTTTTTTATTATCATTTTTAAATTTATAATGTTAATTTAGTCTTTTTCACTATTGAAATAATGTTAGAGTTGATTATTACATTTAAATTATCATCTATTTAAAAGTGTAAACTCTCTTATAATTTTAGTTATCAAAACTGTCATCGGATCGATCTCATCTGATTTATCATAGATCGGATATTTAGCGAAACAATTTAATTTGGCTTATTTATTTATTAACGAACTAAAATATTTGAATCTAATCATTTAATTTGTGAGTTTATTTAATTAAAAAATTATAATTTTTTTAATTTTAAAAGATAAACTATATTTTTTATTAAAATTTAAATAAAGTTAAGACATATTATAAATTAATATATTTACTGCTAAAAGTAAAAAATAAGTGACATTAATTAATAATTGTAATTTTAGTGTATTATTTACTTTTTAAATTTTTATTTCATATACTTTTACACAATTGTATTTGTTATAAATATTTATACAAAGTATCATTCATTTTACGCAAAACATGGAAAATTTCATTTAAGGTTTCATTTTTTTAATATAATTTAATATTTCAATTTTATGGATAGATTGGTGAGTCATTCAATATGGGTAAATTGAATTCTTAGTGAATCATGTTCTTTTTTAACCCGTACCGAAATTTATAATTTTTTTAATCTAATCCGAGTCGAATCCGTAGTAGACTAAGTTGACTCGTGGATTATAACTCATTTTAACAATTCAAGTTGAAATAATATCAGTAAAATCTAAGTTCATCATTGTATTTGAAGTATTATTCATGTTGGAGTCTGAAATTTTATTATTATTTTATCTTTAAAAAGAACTTCATAAGCATAAGTCTAAAACGAAAAATATGTTTAAATTATTATAAATCTCATATAAAACTATTAAATATAAAAAAGAAATATAAATGTGTTAAAATGTAATTATTATTATTATTAGTATTATATTATTATTATTATTATTATTATTTTCACACAATTATTTTATCATTAAATTTTGATGCTTTTCGAATAACTTTTTTCTAAATCTTCTTTTTACTAATTGAAAGTTTGTTTGATTTTATAAATAATATTTGATACAACCTGATATTTTCACAATAACTAAAGAATATGTAGACTCAAAATGCTTGTTGCTAGCATTTTTCTTAGGAAATGCTTAATGTTAATGTAAGACCTGCACTCTAAAATAATTTTTTATATTGGTAATAAGTAAAAGAAAAAATTTAATTTTATATTTTACTATAAGGATTTGAGGAATGCAATTTAACTATAATTTATAAGAAAAATAAATGGAAAAAACGGAGTAAGAGATACGTTTTTTGTTTGGTTGGAAATCATTTTATTTGAAATATGTATATTTTTTTAACATTTGTCAGAACACAAACTAAGTAAAACCTTTCCCTTTCCTTTTCTCATTTCCATTTAAGAGAAAAGAATTATTAATAAATATATTGATATGAAACGTGTAGAAGTTACAAACCAAAGAAGTATCCAATCCTATGCAAGTTGATAATTATAATTAATTGAGCTAAACAGTTTGATTTTAATTTGATTTTCTAAAAAGTTTGACTATGTTAAATGGTCTAAATTTTATTTTAATATTAATATTTTTATTATGTAAAATAATTTATAAATAAACTAAATCTATAATTATATTTAAAGGGGATTCCATCTTTTGTGTTCACATCTCATAATTCCAACTTTACCCTTTACAATTTAATTATTTATTAAATTTTTAAAAAATTAACGATTATTTTTACAAATTTTTATAAAACTATTTACTTATTTCCTTTTTCTTTTTTTTTTACAGTTATTTTTCTTATAATTTCTTCATACATTTTACTTTATTTTCTATAAATATATTTTTATTTTATTTATTAACTTATTAAAAAATATACAGACACATAGGCGCTAAACACATAGGCGCTATCGTTTACATTAGTAATAATAATAAATATACTTTTATTGAAAACATAGCTTGTTAGAAATTTTAGATTTTAATACAAATTTTATTATTTAATCTTTTTAAATGGGCTGGCCCGGCTCATAGACGGAACTGCTTGGCACCATCAAGCTTTTTATATTTGATATTTGTTTGTTAATTCTTTTTTATAATTTTTTTCTTCTCGTGTTTTTTAGTGTATGGAGAGTAGAACTTTTTATATTTAGATAAATATGTTGTTTCTCCTTAATAAATTGTAATATAAAAAATAGTTATATTTTTATTTTTTGGATAAAATCTTCAATATCTTTTTATTATTTATCAATACTGTATTAAAATCTATAAATAATAGATAATTATATCTAAAACATTCTATTATCGTTCCTTTTCTAAACAATTATAAATTATTTTACAATTAAATATCACGTAATAACATTTGTGAATATAGTAAACTAAATTATAAACAAATATAAACCTCAGACATATTGTAAATGAATGTTAAACTATATATATATATATATATATATATATATATATATATATATATATATATATTATCGATAAATTTTGTTAATTTTTATTAATAAAAAAAAAGTTAAATCCTGGATCTCTTTCATTTTTATTTTTTTTAAATTCATCAAACTAATTTAATTTTTTTTAAATTATTAAAGATTACAATATTTTTCTCTCGTCTCTTTTATCTAATCACTAATCTTGTCAATGCCATGAACATAATCAACTTTATAGTAAAGAATTTAGATAGTTAATCAAAGATTAACAACATGTGAATCGTGAATTTCAACAGTTCTTCCACTAATTCACAATCTCCTTTTATATCAATCTCTTTGCACACCAACAAATGTCTTTTCGTTAAACAAAGATTATTCATCATTTCATTTTTCTTGTTTTCTTCATTATATGCGTTTTCTAAACAACCCTAGATGGAAGGGAACTTTTTCTTAGAGTAAAACTTACTGAGGAGAATTTTAAATGGGTAAAAGATAAAAAATAATATAAATAAATAAAAATGTAGAAGTTTATCATTTTAAGTCTCTTTTATATTCAAATTATCTTTACAATAATACCCCTATTTGTCGTATAAGGTAACAAGATAAAGAGTAAATTAAACTAACAACATTATTCATCCGAATAAGTGATTCAATATCTTCAAAGAAATTTATTTCTATTTAGTAGTTAATTACATCTCTAATTTGTTGTTGTTTAGATGACCTAGTAATGAGAGAAACATGAGACAATATAAGTTCAGTAATGAAGTATTATTCTTAAGTATAACTTAACCTTACTAAAATGAATGGTTCAATAAAATAAGATTTGTTCTCACTTACATATATTATAAACTAAAGATTTCACTCATCATCTAATAACCAATTTTAAAAAAAAAAATAGTTAGTCATGTAAAACTCTCTTTTTATTTCTACCCTAATTTAAAAAAGGTTGTCCCAAATCAGTTGGGTTTAGGGCTAGCCCATAAGGAGTCAAAGACCCTAATTTGCCCTAACACTATAGTTTCACTCACTTTCAGAAAACATTCGTTCTCATATTCTCCTTGCTTCCCAACATAAAGCTCTGTTAGGGTTTGGTTCTCCATCCTCTCCAAGCAAGCTCAAGCTCTTCCACTCCATGTAAGTTGCTTCTAGGCTCGTAGTAGTTCCCTTCTAGCTTTATTTTCGTATTTTCTTGGGGACTCACCTTAGTAACCTTGTTATGTTCCGTTTCGCTGTTTTTTTCCAGCTCACTAAGTTGTCCCCGGAGCTGTGGTGCTCATTGTTGGGTATACGAGTCATTTAGACTAGCTCTTTCCAGGTAAGGGAAGCTAGGGTTCACTCTGTTATTACGTTTTTTCTGCTTGAGTTGTTATTACTTCACCATGGAATGCCTTGCATGTTGCTGTGAATCTGTGAAATGAATTTTTGGGTTGTTTGGATCTTGTTGTGGGGCTGTGCACGAGAGAACAATGGTGAGCACTGGTTTTCTCGCCCAAGCGAGCATGTCTCGCCTAGGCGAGGCTAGCGGGAGCTCGCTCTGGTTTTTCTGAGCGAGCTATCGCCTGAGCGAAGCGTCTCCGTTTTGAGCGAGCCACAATCTCGCTCAGGCGAGGAGGGCTCGCCTAAGCGAGAGGGCGCATGAAGCCACTGTTCCCCTTTTCAAGCCCTCGTCTAGGCGAAGAGGGGCTCGTCTGAGCGAGACCCTTCAACCTGAGCGAGGAGTTGGGTGAGGGTAGTGTGATGTTTGGTTGTTTCTTTGATCTGGAATGGTTAATACTTGCTTGAATTTAATTCTTATGTTAAAAGCATGAGATAAATGATTATGCATGAGTAATGTGATTCATGGATTGTGAATGATGGGTTTGGTATGAACTTGGCATGTGATTTAAATGAGATGATTGGTATCAAAGAGACATGGTATTGATATGAAATATAAATCTATATTCATGGTTTGGGAAGGATGAGTTGGTATGGATTCAACATTTGGATATGAATGAGGATGGGTTGTAAAGGTTGGCATGAGATTATGTGCATGATAAATATTACTTGATTGATTGAGCATGATTGGTCCGTGGTCAGTGCATAATTCCTTGAAATCTCTAGGTAAGATTTCAGGGTCGTGCTTAAGTGGTCGGGACGTAATTCCATGACCCCTGTTAGTGGAAATTCATGGTGGTGCCCCATCTATATAATTTGGTAAGGATTCAAGGTAAGGTTACATCCTGACGCTCTAAGGAGTCTGTTAGTCTCACTTAGAGCAGACTGACTGATAACGTTGTTTTCTACCTCTTATTGATGTTAAGTTTTGTGAATAAAATCAACTCCTACATAACTTTTATCTTGTTTAATCCTCTAGTTTATGTTGTTTTTACATTGTTTCGTATTTTAGTTGTTTTATGTTTTTTTTACTTCTAATCTCTATTATGAGTGTGTGAAATAAAACAATAGGAAGCAATTC
>Ga0214544_1003039_pt1 | contig 35035 bp, 12 predicted proteins | sample CNSS3metaG_FD_160074 | JGI IMG/M metagenome (GOLD analysis project Ga0214544, IMG submission 160074) | Root nodule microbial communities from cowpea collected in UCLA plant growth center, Los Angeles, California, USA - CNSS3 | ecosystem: Host-associated > Plants > Roots > Nodule | place: USA...
AATACTTGTGTTCAATCTTCCTCTCTATCTCTTTATTTCATCTATTATTGTGTTATAAAGAAATTAGTTATTGATCTACTTGATAAATTTTGAAAAATTTTAAAGTATTAATTTTATTATTCAAAAATCAATTCACCCCCTCTTGATTTTGTCCACACTCTCAAACATTCCACTGCGCGATACCAACATTTTTGAGACTTGTTTTTTAATCATTATAAAGACTCTTGTGATATAATCAAGATAAGAAGAGGAAATAAGTTCTTTCTCTCAAGATTTTGATGTACAATGGTGCTTAAGGCAGACGTGTCAGCATCGTAATTCTACTTCCTGAACTTTGTTCTTTAAAAACATTTATACAGCCATCGTTAACTGAGACCGTATTTATAATTAGAGGAAGTCACAATTACATTCCGAAATGTTTTCACATTTACGATAATCACTCTTATAAAATTAAATTATATTTTTTCTACCAATCAAGAAGAATTAATATAATTTATAGTGTTAGTATAATATTAAAACAATTAAAAGAATTTTATATTGATCTGAAAACATAGAAGAGGTATAGGACGAAATCCTAATAACCCAATAAAAACAAGTATAATTTCCTTTAGTAATTATATACTATTCAAAAGACGTATATATTATATAAAATTATAGCCAGTGTCTACTTTTTGTAGTAATCCTTCTATAAATTTGACAACATACATACATTGTATGAACAACTTACAGAAAGAAAACAAATGCGATAACATAAAATAACTGTTCCATAACAATAGAAAAAATTTAGTAGATGGTTGGAATTCAAAAAGGTCCATCCGTTTAGTTAAAAAAAAAATTGTAAGCAAGCTGCAAACCAATTCTGCAATATAATCTTACATTGAAATTCAGTGTATGGAGACCGAAAGGAAGGTTTCGTAGTTCTGGATTCTTACAGTGATTTGTACTGCTCAATAAGATGAGACGCATGAAGACGAGATGTAGGGGTAACGGTGCAACCAAGTTTTTTCAAATATGAGATCTGCGAAAACAATTGCTACGTATGTCATATTCAAACTACAAATTTACATGCCTAACAATACCCCCAAAAGACAATAAAGCACAATAATCTCCATTTGTACACCGAATCATTATCAAGAAATAAATGCAAGTTATCTACACTACCGAAACAAACTATGAATCTCAAAATGGAAAAATTGGTGATATGAAAAGTATTCTAAGGCATGCGAAGAAAACAATTTGATGCTTAAGAAAATATTGAAGTTTCAACAAGAAAATCAATGAACCATAGTTGGAAAAGTTTCGTTTTAATCGTCTTTCTATGCGAAAGTTGACACAGATCATTAGCAATGCTAACTAAGGAATGAAAACATTGGAGATGGAGACTTCTTGTGAAATGTGACACCACCACCATTAGGTATTAAGTTAGTAAACGAAAGGTATGTTAAGTCTAAATCACTTTGTAAGATTATATCGTCTTAGATCCACTAAAAAGGTCGCTCATCGTATTATCTATGTTCCAGGCCTAGTAGTGATGGATGTGAAGGGGTGTACGGGGAAAACACTAAGTCCATCATTGACTAGAGATCATTCCAAATTACTATATATAAATATATAAGTGGGGATAATCATCACCTTAGAAACCAATTTTATAAGATTTAAGTTAGATATAAACTACTTTGTAAGAAATGCAACACAATATTTTATCCAAGTCTTCTGAATTTTTGTGAAGTTCATTATGAAGAATAACTTCATATCCTGACTTTAATTAACCATATACCACAAGACATGAATTCCAAAAAATTAAATGTCTTCTAACCAAGAATTGTTACCTGCTTGACAGTCGGCGTTGCCGAACCCATTGCATTCTCAATCTTTAATTTCAGAAAATGTTCCTGAAAAAGTGAAAAACATACTCCTAAGTCTCATATTGAATATGAAAACAACGAAAATCATGGTTACTATAGACATACCTCAATCCCACGAAAATACTTTTTATGCATATCACTCAGTAGCAGCGGAAAAATTACATAAATGCTTTGCATAGTGTTGGTTTAGTGTATCGACTTATTTAGACCAACAATTATAGGATCTTGTTGAGCCACTCGCACCTATTAATATAAACGATTCAATCTAGTGCCTACAGATATACAATCACTACAATTCTGTGTTGCCCATTGCCCCATCCTAATAAGACTTCTAACACAGATTCCTAAAGCAATTAAGAAACCTAATATTCCTAAAACACACTTTCTCAGGAAATAAATAAAAAATACCAAGGTCCCTAAATTACAAAATATTACATAAGAGACAAAATCAAAAATGACAAATCCCAAGACGGAAGGAACACATGTAATGTTACATGACCAAGCAAGAAGTACTACATTAGCACAGCCCCAACTTATCAGAAGCACCTGACAAGTATTACCTCGAGTTTGAACCCAAAAGACCCAAAAAGTATGGAAAACATATTTTTAATGTGAACAGGTGAACTAGGTTTAAAAAAAACTAAAGAGAGCATACAAGACCTGAAAATCAAGGCCAATTAATCATGAAAGATAAGCATATTTGATACGCACTAAATATGGAAATAATTATCACTATAAATTAGGGATCCAGTATCTGCAATTTAGGGACTTGATTCTTTCTCTAGTATAATTGTATTTATGACCGATTATTTTGTACCCTAATATGTGATCATAAATAAGATCCAAGTGTAGACATATAATAGAATTGTATGATAGTGTATTAATAGTAAATCGATTGTGAGAAGAATTATCAACAGAATTGGTCTGCATGTGAATGAACAGAATACAAGCAGGACGTGCAACTTAATCAGGTGAGGGCCGAACAGGATTGCCAACTGTTCAAGTTGAGTTTCCTATTATGCGTCTTTATTTCATCAAATGCGAACAGCCCTGGTTTGCCGTCAATGAGAGAAACTAGAGACTCGTACTAGAGGAAGACATTTATACTCACCTCCAGAAACTTGATTGATGCGTAAAAAGAACTCGCAATCAAAGCTCAGTTTACGATTGACACTACCTAGCTTTGGTAAGAGAACTTAAGTTGCATGTGGATGGTATCTCAGTGGAGAGCAAAAGACTTAAAGATTTTGATGATGACAAAGAATCTCAAACAAATCGAAAGATAATTTGAAAACAAGCTTTTAATGTTTAAAGTCTTCTTGTAAATAAGTTAATCATGTTGTAAAGTAGTTTAGATTGACTCACAATCATCAGCATGCTCTTAATCTTTTTGGATTCTCTTATTTTTGTAAAATTCGTTATGATAATTGATTATCACTTAAGGATAATCGATTATCTTAAATTGTGTTCAATTTTTCAAAAACCCACTAGAATAATTAATTATCTCCTTGGATAATCGATTATCTATTTAAACTTTTGTTTTTAGAAAATGCACTGAAATAATCGATTATCATGAGTGATAATCGATTATCAGTGGCAGTTTTGGATTTGCCTTTTCAGCTACCAGAACCAAATCTCGAATGGCTTTAAATAGAACTCCTTTTCACTTGAAAACTTACCTTTTGAGAACCAGAGTTCTAGTGCTATGATTGCAAAGAGTTTATCTCAGTGTTCTTAAAATAGGTTTGAAAAACTTAGTGTGGGTACAGCGATAACTTTTCCTAAAGGGGTTCTTAGGTATTACTACTATTGCTAGGAAAGTTGATCTATTCTCTGTGTGATTCAGAGGAAGTATTTATTCATCTTTTGTGTCTTCAAGAGACTCTAGGCTAATATTAACTATGCAAAACTTCTTCGAACAAATAAAACCCATTAGTACTAAATGGTAAATGCATTTATCATGTGATGCATGACTATATTATTTCCTATCTGTATTAACTAAAATATTTCCAACAGAAGAAAACAATTTAAAAATCTAAAAAATATAATACGAGATGATGTAAGATACAAATTATTCACATTAATCTATACTAATTTTCTAAGCCAAATAGTAACTAGTGAAAATCCAGAAAACCTGTTTTTCTCTCATAAGATGAGCACGTTTATCAGCAGGAATCTGCTCCCATCTCAAAACCTATCAGGAAATAAATATTAGATTTGTTCTAAAGATGCAGTATCCTAGAAATGGAATCATGTTTAGTTTAAATAATATATAAAGGTGCTTACATATTGAGCATACTGAAATGCTTCGTCACAGCTTAAGCAAGGTTTTAATGTATTCAATAAGTCCTGAAAACGAAATTAGAAATTAGGATCCAAAGCAATTATCAAGATATTTTTGTAAAACGAAAAATAAGACATTTACACCATAAACAGTTGTCATGTGAGATTGGAGAACTTTCATTAAATGAGAACAATATTGGACAGATACCCAAGCAATTATCAAGATACTTTGGGAAGAATATGAATATCAACACATGAGCCCCAAAGCATTTAAGCACAGTAATCTTATTCTTAAGCAGTGTCACCAATTGCAGACCGGAGAAAGTGGCGGATACCCAATAATCCGCTATATCCACATCATATAGCAGATATCACAGCGGGCAAATAGTGGAATTTTCATAATGGTTGAAAGATATATCTATTATACATGTATACAAATTAAGCCGTATGCAAATAAAAACAAAATGAACAAAAAATTGGCACAATATTAACTCAAAAGTCCTACTGTCTGGAGACTTGACCGAGATGACAACAGGATGCATGTGACAGCCAAGAAACCTCAGTGTCCACATAAGCGGACATGGTTGCAATTGCAGATCCAAGGGATTCCGCAACGTAACAGTGTTATAGCAACTATTCAACAACACTGTTCTTAAGTAGCTCCCATATTTCATGTCCAATACATTTAAATTTAAATAGTGGAAATATTCAACAGAAGCTTAATAAAATATGCACATGCACTTCAATGTAAATGACGAAAAAAGCATCCAAAGGGTTTGTTAGAGACATGTCTCTTTGTAACAGGGTTCATTCCACATAACTGAAAGTCTGTCAATACAAAGTACACAAACAAGAAAGAGGGAACAATAGGCAGCATAAAACAGAGCTCAGAAAAATATGGATATTGCTGGACCTTGTTTTTGTTTTTCTTCTGTCTCAGGCGTTCATCAATTACAAAACTAACCTGTTGATAGGAAAAAGTGATTTAGTTACCATATAAGAAAATATAAATTATATTCACGGTGTACATCCTACAATACTTATCTAAAACGATATCTTAATATTATAGCGCACAATATCTAGAAATGCTTAAGCTACCAATCGTTGTTAATTATATATAAAATGAAGATAAAATATAATGAAATATATGTATTTTATAATAACAGCATAAGGAACACTAACAGGCATTTAAAGCACTATTTCCTTGAAATCGATAGTGAGGCACTTGATCAATCACTTAGTTTGTAATTCCCAAGTCCAACCATTAAAAAACCCCATAGAAGTCTCAGTAGTTATTGAGTTCCACCACTGTTTTAAAGATAAAATGGCCTTACTTTCATATGTGTTTCATTATATGAATTTTTGCAAAGGGATTTTGTACAATCCCCGCAAATTTCCGAAATTTAAACAATAAAAGTTGGGGATATTTTGTTGATTATGAAAGACCTTTAAACATCTCCAATGTGGAAGTCTTAAAAAGCGCATTAAATTGAAGGAACCAATTTTATAAGGAACTCCTATTGGGGCAAGCTGATGTGGTACGATGGGGCCTTAAAATTAAGAACTAGGCTTGTAATCAGAACCTGAATCTCAAAAATAAAATACAATATTTGAATATAGTAAATTAGCAAAAATATAGTAAATTGCTTAAAAGTGATGTGACATGGTAAGACTCATTTAAAGTAGAGTAAGACTCCTTATGTGCATATTATAAGACCCTTGAATTTTAGATGTTCTTAGTTAACTAATATAACAACTAAGACCCTCAGAATCATGAATGTAACATTATTGACATTTATAAAACTACTCCCTCCATTTCAAAATACTAATCTTTAAAGTTTTTCATAAGGACAAACAATAACAATAAGTAATGTAATGAGTGCAACCACCCCAAACGGACTCTAACACTTCGCTAATAATCAGGGTAAGTACTGTAACCATGGATGATTTGAGGTGATTTGTGGATGAGATGCAAGTTTGGTTGCATGGAAAGGCATCGATTTGTAGGGACAGATTGTTGCAACTGTTTTGTTAACTAGCTAGAAAACAGGTGAAAGTCACGCTGACACTAATCAATGTACCATACTCGAACTGTGTAAGAAAATAAAAAATTATTTCAATGATAACAATTATACACAATACACACATCACCTCTATTTGTAGCAATCAAACTCTCCAGAAAAAGGAAACAAAAAGATGTTGAAATGAATATGGCATTGTGAAAAAAATTTCCCTCTAATCAGTATAGGAATATTGAGAATATTTTTATTCTAACAATAGGCTATTTCAAACACTTTCTCTCAAGTTGGTAAATAAATATCAATCATTCCCAACTTGGCTAGAAGATCCAGGAATCTACCATGAGGTAGACTCTTAGTAGTACAATAGGTTGTAACCACAAGACCTCTATCAAGATTATCTTTGATGAAGTGCCTATCAAATTGATATGTTTTGGATTGTGGGCAACGCTCATGGATGACTTGTTATCAAAATTGCATGGGAATGTCAACCTTCACTTTAAGGTCATGTTGTATGACTTCCATCCTCTTAGTAAGTGGGTGTATGCCTAACTCAACCTCACAAAATTTATTTGTAATGTGATAATTGCACCCCACTTATATATTATAAAGCGGCTTTATTCTTAATTAAGCAGAGATGACTAGGAGAGTTCCTAACTACCATGATTACATAAAAAATTCAAGGATGAGATAGGAAGAAAGTGAAAAACAAAAACAAATTAGACCTAAATATCTTAACTACTAACTATTCTAGAGTAAATAAAAAATCCAATTTCAATTACCTGATCTTGATATTTAATTTAAAATAAAATTACATGCAGTTATCAACAATCACCTTGTCAAGCAATCTCTTTGGATCTTGAAATGCTTTCTTTTTGGCCCATTGATGGAATAAATGGGAAACAATAGATCTGTCCTGAACACTAAATCTGCCAAAAACTAATACGTAATCATTAACATTAATGTTCTAAAACTAAATACATATTAGATCAATAACAAATAACAGTAATATGATTAATGAAATAGCGAAACCTTCTTAAGAAATCATTTCCACTGTTTGCCTCAGCAAATTGTGCAAGCTCATTGGAAATCTCACTGGAATGATTATCAAGTATTTCAGGAGGCATAGGGACCACATCTGCTTCAGTTTGTCTCTCTTTTATCAACAAGTCAGTGGTACAAGGGGTAGGTTCCTTTTGAAAAGCTTCGTGCTTTATTTGTAGTTCTTGTAAATTTGTTTCACCCTACACAAGAATATACAATTCACTGGACCTCTGTTGTTATACTTAAGCATAAATGTGATATTCCCAGAACCTAGATACATGCTAGGAAGAAGATTGGGCATTTGGTTAAGTAACAAAAGGGAACTGTGTTTGTAGACTGTCTATTTAAATAAACCTTTACACTCAAGTTTTCTGAAAGTTGCTTTTGCCAAAATCCTTTTTAAGAATATAGGCACTCATCTATTAATAGTCTACCATTTGCTTACTGTTTTCCAAGCATTTGTGAAAAAATTTAAACTGTATTCAACCTCGCCTCTAGAATTAACATATTATTTCAAATACACGAATAGATAATAATATGTTGAAATATTTTAGGAAGTTTCAGATTTGATTCTTATTGCTTTTGACTGTATCTTCATTTTATTACTAGCATATCAATCCCACAATTTAGGAATTTGTTTCCTAGAAGAATAGGCAATGCTTATTTCAAAATTTATCCAGTTAATGTGTGTGTGTGTCTATACATATATATCAGATGCATGTAATGAAACTCAATAAGAGAGAAATTGTTTTCTTCTAAACTTGAGATAATCCATTCTTTTGCTAAACCACTATAAGACGCTGACTTGGCTATTTGAGATGTTATATGTTTAATTTGGGTTGGGAAATCCTATATCACCTACCTCAATTCTTGGAGTGTGGCTTATATATCTTCTGGACAAATTCTTTTAATGTCAATTTTAAGATCAAGTTTGAAATGGTATCAAAGTCTATAGTTCATCTTAATAAATTTTCTATTTGGTAGGCTCGCCTACCATCTCTGGAAGGCTGGGGTGGGAAGTCCTACATCACCTACTTCAATTCTTGAAGTATGGCTTATATATATGAAAGGAAACTTTGCTTAATGTCAATTGGTTGGTTCAAGATTAAATCTGACAAATTGCAATCCTCATCCTATCTATAATTTATTAAGCTGTCACACTCCCTTCCATTAAGCCCGCTTCTATGCTTTATCGTCTATTTTTGTTCCTATAATTGTCCAGGAAACTTGTGAAGTCTTTGTTCCTTCTTCTCTTGGAAAATGTAACTGCAGAGGCAAGGCACATCCCAAAACCTAGCTCAAGGAAAGATTTCAAAGTTTCACTAGTTAGGACCCATCATTTTGAGTGGTGGCCGTTATTGTGGTTCAAATTTAGTATAAATTATTATATAATGCAAGTATATAAGGACAGAGTGTTTAATTTTTGCAATACATATAACTCATTGGGCTTGATGTGATATGGTTGAATACCTTTGTTAGAGAACTCTCCTTTTTATTAATTATATTTAAATATTTAAATGATAGGAACTTCTTTGATGAATCCTAGCTACCTCCATTAAGTGATTGACATGTGTTTATTATCCTTGAGATGTTGGAAATACAGAGAAATCTCCATCAAATTTCCATTAATTTCGTTTTTTATTTGTTGGAGCATGTACTCCTTATTCAGTGTGATCCGTAAGCTTTTCAAGCTAAAGGTAATTTGAGTTGGTGTTAACCATTCTGCTAGTCATGGTTTTAGAGCGGACCATGACAACAAAAAGGGTATGTACTTCAAAACAGCTATTGTACTACAGTTTAATAGCAAAAATAATTTATAAAAAGGCAAGAAAAATACCTGAACTTCTATAAGACTACCAGGGATTTCTTTCAGAAATCTTGACGGTTGAAGCATCTAGAAATGCACAGTATTAGCAAAATCTGACAATTAAGAAGTTGAGTTTAAAATTATACTAAACAAACCTGCCAGTTTGAGTCCATCAATACGTAAAGCATAAAAAGCTTCTGCCGAGCACGAGTCATTGCAACATACAACAAGCGTCTTTCTTCCTAGAAATGACACAATAAGTAGAATCATAATTTAAAACCGTGAAAAAATGTGTAGGCTGTAACCAACAATTATGGTATTATTTTTCTTGATATCAAAAAGAAACAATACATTGGTATTTAGAGGGAAAATGAAATCCTAATAAAAGGACAGGAATATCCTGAAATAAAGGAAATAAATCTCCTGAAATAAAGACTCTAAAATAGGAGCAAATCTACCAAATAAACTCCTAATCTCAATCCCTTAATTTTAGGGGTTTCTTACAATCAAATCTATATTTATTATTCAATAAATGTATATTTTTTGTACAGTAAATGTGCAATATTTACACCCATATTTCAACAAAAACAATCCAGTTGAAGACAAATGAACATACAAATAATCCATCCAACTATAAAACAATAACAACATACCTCAACCAAGGCTGCAGTGTCCTTTAAGGTACCCTTGAAATTATGTATCAGCGGGATCTCAGAGTCATTTGCCTATTTGATACAACAAATTACCAGTGAAGGAAACACAGTCCAAAAAACAAAGGTAATTCAAAAAAAATTGTAGTAAGTTGTTGAACAAACCAAGGACCTATGATCCCCCCACACAAGGTAATCAAACAACAAAAGTGAACATTAACCAAAATAGTCTAATCTTACTGGGTGAGGTAGGCTGCATAAACCATACAACAACAAGTGGATTAGTTAAAAACTAATTCACAAGAAACCTGGTTAAATTTGTGACACGATTTACCAAATAAATTAATATCAGTTAGTGACTTCCAATGAGTAATTGCAAGGACATGTTGCAGATGACCAGGTTAAAATGTCAGTCAATATATTGTTAAAGGATCACAAACAAAAAAAAAAATAACAAACTTTTTAAATAACAATAAAAGAATATGCCAAACACAGCAAGAAGTTACTATCATGAAAAAGGTAATCACATATAAAGATTCAGGTGACAACAAAGATGTGTTCCTCTAGTTCTAAACTGCAACAAATTGATAATGGTTGTAACTCAATATCCAATTAATTTCTGAAAGGGAAAAAAAGTATTTTTGGTGCACCTTTTCACCAAGTATGCTGACTCACTGACTTCCAATGAGCAGCATGGTCATGTTGCAGTCTATTCAGGTGTAAATATAGCCATATAGTCATCCAAGGTTAAGATGAAAAATGAGGTATAAAACTGTTATGATATATTTCTTAGAAACATAAGAAATCACATATCCCTCTGTTAAGAGCTTTGACAAAGAGCAATATACCTTAACTATGAAGACAACATCCCACTCTAAACCTTTTGCCTGCAAGTAAAAAAACTTAAACCTTCGTTATCATTGAGCTAAATTCAATTAGATGCTAATCAAGTGAGACAAGTACCTGATGGATGGTAGTCAGTGTCACAGAGTTTTCATTGTCTCTCCTTCGAGCTCGAAAATTTTCTCTCTCACGTTCAAATAAATAATCAATGAATGCTTTTAAAACAAAAACGCAGCCCTTATCTTCTGATATTTCCCTTTCCCTTTCTACCTCAACAAATTTAGTGGATAGAAACTCAGAGACATCGTCTAATAGGTATTGAAGAACCTGAAGAAACCATGGATGAACAAGGTCCGGATCAAAATGATTAAAACTTCAGACTTCTACCCCAATATCTAATACCATGTGTAAGAGTGAGCCCATGTTTTCGAAAATATAAGTACACCCAAATTGTTGTAGTAGTAAAAGGGTATGTGAGTAATATGTAGAACACGAGTGTAATGCAAGAGTCCAACTAGAGTTACAGTTAAAAGAGCAAAAGCATACACGATGATTACTATTAATATTTTTTTTTTAAGTTTTCAATATATGTACATTACAAACACAACAACCATTTTTTTCCTGACACAACAATCTCTAATGGTAACCTAAGTTTTCCTCTTGCATCTAAAACTTACAGATCTGATGTCATAGTCTTCATTAAGGAATGTGCCTCCATCAACATCAGTGATTGCCCGTTGCTCAAGAAGGTATTTCTGAAATTCAAAATTCATGGAATGATTATTAAATAGATATTGAAGAATATGACATTGTATTTGTAAGGAATAATTTGATAAAAAAAAAAAAAAAAAAAAAGCTATCTGCTTATTGTCAAATCCATCCAAATTTATGTCAAAATCTTCATATTTATCTAACAAAAGAAGCAAGAAATCTTAAATAAAATGTTAGGTAGTACACTAATACAATTGTATGACACACAAGAATGTTTCGTAGAGTTAGAGCTATAAAATATCAACAAATGATTAAAAATAAACAGAAACCGTTCAAACAACAGCTACCAGTAAGTTAAGCAAATTGATTGTAGCACTTTAAGGAAATGCAATAACCCATGCACTAATAGGATACTATAGAAAAGATTCCAAGTAAAGAAAAGATGCCAGACAAACCTCGGGTATCATGTTTGCCACAGAAGTTATGATAGCTGAGATTGATTTTTCCTGTCACCAAAAAATATAAATATTGCCCCGACTAAATTACTATTAAGTAAGAGGAGAGAATTAAACATACTGATAAGGCATCCTCTCTTAGTTCAAAAGAAAACCAACAACTACTAGAAAAACAAAGGTACTACAATAACCTAGTAAATTAGCAACATCGAGCAATAGATACCATCGAGTTTTGTAAAAAGAAAAAGGTAAAATGTGATTTTGCACTTCTATAAAATTTCGAATATATTAAATTCATCCATAATAAATACTTATTATTTTCATCTATCTAAAATTCAAGTATATCTTTTAGGTCATGATAGTAATGACTAAAAACACAAAACTAGTGTGGATGATGATTTTCACCAGTGAATTTTATAATCAAAAGAGATATTTGTAATTAACACTACATTAAGACCGTCACACAAGGATGTTTTCCATGATTCTTTATTACTAAAATGACGAAAAATAATACAAAAAATTGGGAACGTATCTAATATCTTAAACCTATAATCGAAAACCTGTCTGGTTTCACTTTTAGTTTTCGTTTTGAATTTGTAGTTTAGCACACCATAAACTCACGCTCGCCTGTCTACCCATCATTCACCACCGATTCCAACATTTGTCGTGTCCTACAGCACCACCACATCCACATCCAGTGCCACCCCCAACTTAAAGTATATTTCATTGCTGTCAAATAGCTATGTTGTACAAAAAATGTGACATGGCACCAACATCATATTAGGCACCGTTGCAGACAACTGTAATGTCTATGTCAGAAACCATTAGCAGAGTGATGTTTGATGAACATGATCGCAAGGATGAGGAGTTGATTGTCACTTGTGCAGAGGAACAACAAAAGAAAATGAAAACATTCTCCTTTAATTTTGTTAGAGATCTCATAAGTGGGTACAAATATCGACTAATATGTGCCAAGCCTTATAATGCTTTCTACGATGGTATCAAACTTACCCTAGATCTATTAAACAGTCACTCAAGTTAAACATGTGCCAAGCCATACAATGCTAGAGAGGATGGGGATTTAAAAATCTCACATCAACTAAAAATGACAATTATAATAATAAATAGTTACAAATCTCATCGTAAAAATTGATTGTGAGACTAAGTATCGCTTAAAATCCTTTCTCAAGGTTTACAAATTTGGCTTATTTTTTAAATCATTTTCTTCAGAAAATGCTTTCTAATATTCTATCAAACATATTTTCAGCTTCATTTTCTGTTGTCTTTTGGAAATTAAAACAGAATATGTTCAAAGTAAATGCCACCTAAATTTCTGAAAAAGATCATTTTCTAGAATAATTCAAACTGAATTTGATACAGGGTATATATATTAAGTTGTTGGAGTACACAATTATTCACGAGGGATATTTATTACATTAATCCTAACCACAACAAAGTCTAACTAACTGCAACTGAAAGCCCAACTCTCAATAACTCATAACTAACTAGCTAGAACAGGACACAATATCCAGCACTTGATTGCAGTAAGCATCATAACCTAATATTTCTAACAATCGTTGAAGAAATATTTTTAGTACAAATGCTTAGTGCATGACCAGATGTTCAATGCATGTGTCTGTGTTTATCCTCTGTTATAAAAAAATTTCTTATTCAATGTTCTCCATACATATCTAAGATAGAACGACCAAACATCACCAAGATATAGTTTCTTTCCATTTACCAACAAAGATTGCTTCAATAATTGCAATTTGCAAATATAAATTAGATTAGTGATTGAAGTTTGCAGAAAGAGTTTACCCTCTGAGTAAGTTTTGATATCATCTCTAGAGTCGTTAAAACCTTCCTTCCATGAGTAAGCTCACTTCTGTTATCAATAACAGCTATGAATGTCATTATATCAAAGACACTATACAGCAAATTAATACAGAAAAAGCGCATCTATGAACTAATTCAAAGCACAAAGGACTAGCTTAGGTAATTATCAAGATGCCATGGAACTAAGAAATTCACATTGAAGTTTAAGGGACAACCACAAAAGCAAGAAACACGCCCTAAATAAATAAATAAATAAAAACACCCACATTCAAAAGAAATATTGCTCATTAAAATTATTTTTGTAATAATCAATATTCCAGGGGGAAGCCTTGATGTATAGGGCTGATTATCCTAGTTTCAACAACAAGCCATTGTTATTCAATTAAACATGGATAAGTAGATTACTTTCTGTGGCATTCACATTAAAACGGAATAAATAAAAATACTTTACTTATAAAAAGAAATGCAACCTCTTAGAAAATAAGATGTGTCATGCACGCTCTTACAAAGCAACAAAACACAGTATTACAATTAGATATACACAGTTTTTCTGTTTGAGTTAGTTAGCTAGCTTTCTCTTCTATTATTTCGGTTAGCTTTTCTTCTCTACTTTGTATCCTCAGCCTTATAAATGGCTTTCTCTTGTACTGAAATAGTTGAGTTGATCAACAAGTGTAATGCAAAGTTTGGTTTTTCTTAATCCATGTTGTGGTATCATTTTAGGAATTTCCCTCCTTGCTTCCGCATCTTTCTTTGCTATCTTTGATCAACCATTGCTCAATCCAGCCAAAACAACACACCACCAGATCATCTTATCAATCCAGCAAACCCTCTTTACCTTCATCCTGGTGAAAATCCAGCTGTTGTACTCATCTCACCACCATTAACAGAGACCATCTTTCATCAATGGCAACGTGAAATGTTGGTTGCTCTAGAAACAAAGAATAAGGAAAGATTCGTCAAAGGCACTCTTCCTTACCCTCTGCTCAGTGATCCTCTGCACAACGTTTGGTGGCGATCCAACCGAATGGTCATGTCATGGCTAATACGATCAAAGACACCCTCCATCAAGCAATCCGTGATGTGGATGGACAATGCGCTCGAAATTTGGAATGATCTTAAGGAAAGGTTTTCCCATTCCGATAAGTTTCGTGTAGCGGATCTTCAAGATCAAATCCAAAGTTGTAAACAAGGATCGTCCACCGTTTCTGAATATTACACAAGATTAAAGATCTTGTGGAAAGAAATCGAGCTATATCGGTGCGTTTTGGTTTGTACGTGCTCCATACCCTGTTCATGTGGCCTCCTTCCAAGGTTACACAAAGAAAGAGAGGATGATTGTGTCATACGGTTCCTACGAGGGTTGAATGATGATTACTCGCAGGTTCGCTCTCAAGTGATGATGATGGACCTAATGCCCTCCACTGTCAAAAACTTTTCTCTAATCAAGCAACACCTTCTTCCTCTAATCCTGCAACACGAAAGAGAATTTGTAAGCACACCTTCTTCCTCTAATCAAGATTTAGTTGCTTTTTCTGTACAATTTAATGAATCCTCCAAACAATCCAATAAACCCCTCAATACCACTGTCAAGAATCTCAATCTTGGCAAAACTAGCAAAAACAATAAGTTATGTGAAAAGTGTAAAAAGACGAATCACACAATCGAAACTTGTTTTTGGCGCATTGGATTCCCTCCTGGATACAGAAAAGCTTCTTGTTCTTCGGTTGGTGCCACTTCCTCTGCTAGTTTGGCTGAAGCAGAACTTGACACAGCTCCACTGCAATCCCAACTGGTTGAAGGCTCTACTCCTGATCAATTCAGTTTCTCCAAAGAGCAATACAATGCTATCCTACCTCTTCTCTAGCAGTCTCAAATTAATTCGGCTTCTACCCATTCTATTCAGCCATCATCTGCAAATTCATTAGGTGATATCTCTTCCTTAACTCCTTGGATTTTGGACAGTGATGCCACTGATCACATATGTCCCTCTAAAAATCTTTTTCAGACCTTAAATACCATTTCTCCTATACATATTAAGTTGCCTAATAATACTAATGTTATTGCAAATTTCTCATGCACAATCATTCTAGGCAATTTAGTTCTTTCAAACGTCTTATATGTACCAGATTTTGTTGCCTATCTTATTTCCATTCCCAAACTTTTGTCTAATTCTGACTGCATGATTGTGTTTTTTAATACCACATGTTTACTTATGCAGAAAACTCAATTTCGGATGATTGGTGCAGCTAGATATTTCAATGGCTTATTTTACCTCCAACAAATCAGTGGTTTCCAATCCAGTGACTCTTTTTCACATGTTGTTTCCAAAGATCTGTCAACATTATGGCATCACAGATTAAGCCACACTTCTGATCACATTTTAAAACATTTGTCTACAAAGTATAGTGACATTACTTTTCATTGTTCTCAACCTTGTGATACATGTCATTTTGCTAAGCAAAAAAAATTATCTTTTCCCCATAGTAATAGCAAAAGCTCATCTTTTTTTGAGTTAATTCATGTGGATGTGTGGGAACCTCGAGCTATTTCTTCTCTTGATGGTTTTAAATACCTTTTAACTGTTGTTGACGATTTGTCACGTTTTACATGGATACATCTTTTAAAACACAAGTCAGATGTTAAAACTATTTTGCCAGGCTTTGTTCAGTAAATAGAAACTCAATTCACCTTGAAATTAAAACGTATAAGATCTGACAATGCAAAAGAGTTCCTAATAACTGATTTTTTCAACAATAAAGGCATTATTCATGAAACATATTGTGTTGAAACTCCACAACAAAACAATATTGTTGAAAGAAAGCATCAACACTTGCTTAATGTCAGTTGTGCCTTACTTTTTCAATCCCATCTACCTACTGCGTTTTGGTCTTTTGTTGTAAAACATGCCACACATATCATCAATAGACTTCCCAACCCTTTTTTAAAATTCAAATCCCCATATGAATTAATTCATGGAACTCTTCCATACCTAACACAATTAAAAGTGTTTGGATGCTTGGGTTTTGCTACTACCCTTCTTGCTGGCAGAACAAAATTTGATAAAAGAGCCATCAAAACCATTTTTTTAGGTGTTAAAACTGGCACCAAAGGCTATATTTTGTATGACATTACCACAAACTCTAAGTTCATATCCCGTAATGTCACCTTTTATAAAATCATTTTCCTTATGATCCAAAACTTACTGCAAAAGATGATTTTATCGATAATACACCTAATAGTACAATTTCTGACATGGATCGTTTTCATACTCTTCTTCCTTTCGACAACACAAATAACAGTGGCTCTAATAGTACTTCTTTTACAAATTGTGATTTACCTACATCACATGATGAAACTCTCACAGGATTCCCATCAAGCCACTGATTGCCAACAAAATTCTAGGAGAACAAAAAGGCCACCAGCATATCTTTCTAATTACCATTGTTCAACTGTCGTTTCATCTAATACTACTCATACCACACCTTATCATTTGCATTCGTATCTGTCATATGCTAAATGTTCTAACCATCACACTGCTTTTTCTTTATCTCTGTTTGGTACTCTTGATCCCACTTCCTTCAAGGAAGCCAATCAACTTGAGTGTTGGCAGAAGGCTATGCTTGCTGAATTAGAAGCTCTTGATAGAAACAACACTTGGTCACTTGTAAGCCATCCACCAAGAAAGAAAGCAGTGGGGTGTAGATAGGTCTACCACACCAAATTTAATGCAGACTGCACCATTCAACGTCACAAAGCACGGCTTGTTGCCAAGGGCTTTACGCAAATAGTGGGTGTTGATTTTTTTGAAACATTCTCTCCGGTGGTTAAGCTCACCACAGTTCGCTTTGTTCTCGCCCTTGTCGTATCCTATGGTTGGTTCTTACATCACCTAGGTGTTGATAATGTTTTTCTCCATGCCAACTTGATTAAGAGGTTTCTATGAAGCCCCCACCTGGTATGCGTCTTCCTTCTCCAAAAATGGTTTGCAAAATTCATAAATCTTTATACGGGTTGCACCAATCCAGCAGACAGTGGAATGCCAAGCTCACCACAGCTCTTATTTCCTATGGTTTTGTTCAAAGCACAGTTGATTACTCTCTTTGTTCAAAAGACCTCTGATTCTTTCACTGCCCTATTGGTCTATGTTGATGACATAGTACTCACTAGCAACAATCTTAGCGCTATCAATAACATAAAGTCTTATCTTCACTCTCAGTTTCATATCAAAGACTTAGGCAACTTGAAGTATTTTCTTAGGTTTGAAGTTGCTCGTTCTCACCGCAGGCTGGTGTTGCATCAACACAAATATTGTCTTGACATCCTCTCTGAGTTTGGATTAACTGGATGTAAACCTGCTCCCACTCCTACAAACTCATCTGGCAAAATTAATGAAACGAAAGGTGATATCCTTCCTGATCCTACCAATTACAGATGCTTGGTTGGCAAACTTTTCTATCTCACTCATACTCGCTCCAATATCAGCTTCGTCGTGCAACAGATTAGTGAGTTCATGGCCTACCCTTGCAGCTCTCATTTACACTTTGCTTTTCACATTTTGTGTTATCTCAAGAATGCACCTGGATAGGAGCTCTTCTATCCTGTTCAAAATTGCAATAGGCTGCAAGCTTTTTCCGACTCCGACTGCGCAACTTGTAGTACTACAAGACATTCTGTCACTGGTTATTGCGTCTTCTACGGTAATTGTTTGATTTCATGGAAATCTAAAAAGCAAAATATTGTTTCAAGAAGTTCCACTGAAGCTGAATACAGGGCCCTTGCTACTGTTGCTTGTGAGCTCCAATGGCTCAAGTACATTGCTGATGATCTTTCTCTTGACGTTTCTTTGCCTATTCCCACCTATTGTGACAACCAATCCACCATTCACTTAGCCAAGAATCCCTCTTTCCATGAACGAACAAAACATATAGAGGTCGACTGTCATTTCATTCGTTCTAAAATCTCATATGGGCTCATTGTTCTTTCTCATGTACCTTCAAAACATCAGCTTGTTGATGCTTTCACTAAATCCTTGTATCCCACACCCTTTGCTGCCAACATTGCCAAGTTGTGCCTTATCAATATCTATCACCCAACTTGAGGGGGGCTATTACAATTAGATATACACAGTATCAGTTAGTTAACTTTCTCTTCTGTTATTTCCATTAGCTTTTCTTCTCTCTTTTGTATCCTCAGTCTTATAAATGGCTTTCTCTTGTACTGAAATAGTTGAGTTGATCAACAAGTGTAATGCAAAGTTTCGTTTTTCTTAATCCGTGCCATACACACTAATACACAGTAACTATTTTTTGAAAAAATTCATATAGCATGATAACATTTTAGGAGAGAATCCTTTGCAAAACCTTTTAAAGATACCAGAAATCTTCGCACTAAATATGTCATAGGCAGCTAACAAGAAACTACATTTTCTAATTGTTGATATTTTGTTGATATGGTCAATTATCTGCAAGGGAAAAACACCAATCAGAAACATTTACACTGAAACAATATATGCAAATTAAAGAAGGTATTTGAAGCCACAATATGGTCCATCTGTTATGAAGGTTAAAACTGAAAACCTTTATAAAAGTTGTACCCTCTTTTTTTTATCTTTCTCCAACGGCAATAAAGCCTTGAATACTCGACCATATGACCCATCATCACAACCAGGCAGTGTCGTTCGAAGCATGGCGATGATAGTTCTGACTACCTATTATAAGAAGGCACAAGTAAACAAATTATGCATACATGCAAAGACAAAGATACCATCATTTGTAAGCCCAATAATTATAAACTTATAATCATAAAACTGTCAACAGCTTGTGAACTTCAATGATAAAATAGTCTAGAACATATCTTAAACAAATCTTGTTGAGCCCTAGAGATAACTTACACATGTAAGAAGCTGGATGCAAGACATATATACAATGGCTTAGCTTGACAGATAGGAATCCTAGGGTGCGAAAATAGCCAGTTCATATTAATTTTCTATGACTTGCCCCTAGATATTCTTCACATCCTAGAAATATCTCAAGGAAAACCTGGCGCAGGATTCTACACAAGATTATTGTCCACTATAGAATTTACAGTTTTGTTGTTGCAGACTAAGGAAGGTTTTTGCTGATAGGATACATGTGACCCATTATTTTCTTGTTGGAGGTAACGTGGTATCTTGGAAAAAATACAGCTCTGGTTGAAAACACAGTTACACATAATTTGAGAAAGTAAAGAACGAGAGAAAATATATTAAGAGCTTAAAAAAGTCTCCCTTAGGTGGTCATATTTTCATACAACGGATCTGTGATACAATAATGAGAAAGGAAAGAGTAAAACACATACAATCCTAGCTACAAATAGGTACTACCAAAAAATCAGCTTTCAAATAAAGCTTACTTAGCCTACTTAGAACAAATAAATTCAGTTTGTGGTCTTGTCAATGATTTTGTCAACACATCTCCAAGTTGATCATTAGACTCACAAAATCAGTTCTAATTTCTTTGGATAACAACATTGTTCAAATGAAATGATAGTACATCTTTGTGTGTTTGGTCTTCTCATGAAACACGTGATTAGAAGCAATGTGAAGAACCACTTTATTATATAAAAATACATCTTCATTTATTCAATCTCACAAAAATCTAATTCTTGGAGAAACTATTTTACCCATACAAGCTCACTAGTGAGAGATGTCATTACCCTATATTCAACTTCTGTTGATCAAGCAACTGTATTTTGTTTCTTGCTCTTCCAAAAAAATAATATTCTCTCCAATGAAAACATAATAACTTGTAGCAAAGTGTCTCTTTATAGAAGAACCTACCTAATCAGCATCACAATATCTAGAAAATTGGGAATTTCCTTTATTTTCACAATGTAGACCTTGTTTTGGAGCCATTTGAGGTATCTTAGAATACAAATGACATATTTCCAATGATCAATACAACGAGTATGTATGAATTAACTCACAACACCAATGCAAAAGATAAATTTGGTGTGGTAATCGTAAGATAAATGAGTTTTCCAACCAATCTTCCATATCTTTTTTAATTAGAGAAAGCTTCACCCTGCCATTAAATTTTGATTTGGGTCCATACAACTATCCATTGGTTTACAATCAATCATGCATGTCTATTGAAGGATATCTAAAGCATATTTCCTTTGAGAAAATACAACATCTTCCTTTGATTGAACTACTTCAATGCCCAAAAAGTATTTAAGACTAACAAGATCCTTGGTCTGAAAATTATTGCATAAGTGTTCTTTTAGCTGAGAGATTCTAGAAACATTATTCCCCGTAATGACTATATCATTAACATACATTATTAAGCATACACATTTCCATGGAAGGTAAGACGATAGAAAACTAAAGGATTTGCTTCCCAAAGGTTTGAACAAAGTGGTTTAATTTTCCAAACAAAACACACAAGGATTACTTGAGACCATAGGGAGAGCGAAGCAATTTACAAAACAAAGCAAACTCCTCCGAGCAACATACCAAGAAGGTTACTCCACATAGACCATAAAATAGTAAGTTACAAAACTGACCAGATTCCCCCAGAGAATTAAGCAATCCAAAGACTTACAAATCGAAAGGCTATAGTTATTAGCAAAGGCCTAGAAATGTATATCTTTAACAATGGTCAATTATGAATTGTTCAATATAAATGCAGTTTTATCTTATTGTAAAATTAATTACCTTTTTTCTGTAAAAAGCCACACCGTGAATGTTAAATGGTATTTTCCTATCACGGAAAGCCATTTGGAAGGCTTTCCCTGATACCTGAAAGAGGAAGAAAGGCAATAGAAAATAACATTCAGTCAGAAAAAGGGAAATTATGTTCATAGATAATTGTAATAGCAATAAACATCACCTGCCTACGGTAGAGAATTGCAACGTTGCCAAAACAACACTTATCTGTTGAATGATTTGATGACATTTCTAAGATTTTGTCAACAACAAATGCGCATTGTGCATCCTCATTGTGACACTCCTTCATAACTATCTACACATTATTGAGAACACAAATTTTAACTATATATACAAAAATCACAATTAAACATACTTTTCAAACCAGCATAGCAAGATTGTAACCTTAGAACCAGAAGAGTTATCGGTAAGAACATTCTTTAGCTGGCATCGCTTGGAATTGTTTTGAATAAGACAAGATGCAGCCTCGACAATGCAACGTGTGGATCGATAGTTTTTGTTAAGCCTAATCTGAAAAAAAAAACAATAGTAATAAGGAGGTATCCAATGAAGAAATTTAATAACGAAACAATGTAACCATTATTCTACAGAATCATGAATGTATATGGGTAAAACCAATCACTCCATATGGCCTCGAATATAAATAGAAAAAAAAAAATTAGCCAACACTAATTAAGGAATTAGTTGGCATTATTTAGTTGTACCAATCTAAAGAATGCATGAATGGAGAAGATGAAAAAGACCGAGAGTGCACAAGAGAAATCCCAAGGAGGGTTACATGACAAAAGACAACATTCTTGCTCAAAAAAATAATTCTTGACTTTCTTTTCTATTTCTTGGGCTCGTAACTGTAGAATTTAATTTCTCTAAATTTGAGTTTTAATTGTAATTATAGTTAGTTCAAATTGGGCTACAATTGAATATTCAATCAAGCCTAATCGGAGCGATAGAACTTCAACTAAGATGATAAGATGAGGCAAGGAAAGCATGTTCTGATTTGTGCCTTGACATGCAAGCAACACAAGCATGGGAAACGAAAGCATGGGACAAATCACACCACCTCACATTTTCAGCTATTTCTTAGAATAGTCTAGATTCAAGTCTAAATTTGAATTTTAAATTTCCCTCTTGTGTTTCATTTAAATTTTAAAATTTTCATGGCCATAAATAGTCATCCCCTCTCCCTATAAAACACTTTCGAAAGCATTGTCGGTTAACAGTGGTTCTCCTTCTAAGTCTTGTCTTGAGATTTGTTAGATATATTCTCTACATAGAATGTTGGAGATTCCACGTTGACTAATGATAAAGAAAATTTACAATATATAAATAAGTGCAAACATCACCGAACAAGTCGGTTTTGTAAGACTGAATTAAGTTTAAAATTCACATGTTAAGATGGTTTCAAACCATTTAAAAAGATAAGATTATCCTAACGAGATTTGTTGTTTGTTGTGCCTATCATGCCACCCACTATTAGACTACCCATAAATATTTAGTCTCAAACTTGTGATGTATGTCTCAGTGCGAGGGGAGGAGTTGGAGATCTCATATCGACTACTAATAAAACAAATTTACAATATATAAATTAGTACAAATTTCACCCAACAAACTATTTTATAAGGTTGAGTTAGACTTAAAATCCACTTTTTATGATAATATTTTATTTTAATTTGTTTGAAACACACAAAAGTCAAGTATCTAGCACAAACATAATAAGTCAAGAGAAAGAGAAACCTCTTTGTAGTTTGGAAAATCAGTTCGAAATGACGTAAATCCAGAAATGTCAGCTCCGTTGAAACTGTAAATAGACTGCAAGAAAAATTAAGGCTTTAGACCAACTGTTAATAGGATGACCGTTTAAGAGACCAGACAGAAACAACAACAATACAAATATCCGACCACAGACTTGTCAAACTTTAGGTATCAAGAAGACAACATTCATACCTGATCGTCATCACCAACAATTGTTATTTTATGATGAGATGCAAGTATCTTTAGAAACTTGTATTGCATGGCACTGGTATCTTGGAATTCATCTATAACAATAGCTTTCCATGAATCCTGACATTCTTTCAAAACTTATTCATAGTTTAAACAAACACAAGTTAGTTCAACTAATTGTAACAAATGAATAGATTTTAAATAGTTGTATATTTATGAAAATGAAATTATTACCTTCAGGAAAATCACTAAGTAGCATCACAGAACAGTTGATCAAATCATGATAATCCAGAGCATTACAAGATTTTAATATGTTGTTATAATTCTCAAGAATTTCTGCCTGGTTATAGTCCAGAAAAAAAAAAGTATGAAAACCACAAAACATATTATTGGTGTTTGTGTGTGCATGCATGTGGAAAAGCCTTTATTTATTAACTTACTCCAATTTCATTGCCCATTGCACGACATTCTGCAGAAGTTCTTCCCGAAGCTTTGGCCTGAAATAGTGTAATATTATTGCATGTGACAGGATAAAACTTTACCTATTAAGCACAAGAATTAAAAGATCCTTACCAAGCAATTATAGGTGACAGCTTAATTTATAAGATATGCATAATTTTGCCACAAAATTTCTGATTAATAATTTAGAAGCAAACAGCTTATAGCTCAACTTTCCAGTCCCTAACAACATAAACAACCAACTGCCTGGTGAAGATTAATGAACTATCAAGCCTTGGATTACAAAGAAATTTGTACACAGGTAGATGTCTGCCAAGAATCGTCATGGACACAAGGGAAGTCACATGACCCAAATTAAGAAAATAGTGAAAATATAAAACCGGTGAAATTATAGTTTAGAGTAATTTTGTGCATGATAATTGATTTGTCCAGTAAGACACCTTTTTATTAAACTACATAATAGAATCAAATATTTAATTTCAAATGTTTCTCAGATTAAGTATACTAGTCAAAGAAACATGATAAATGAAGTAGCTTGTGCTTGTCAGAAATAAAACTATTCATGATTATTAATGTTAGAGATCTCACATTGACTAAAGATATAACCAAATTATAATATATAAGTGGGTATAAACCCAACCTTAGAAGCTAGTTATAAGAGGTTGAGTTACACTCAAAGTCCACTTTCTAATATGATATCGCAGTCTATCATAGCAACGTTTGTTAGGCCCCTTAAGTTACTATTGGACTACCCACAAATATCTACTCTCACACTTGAGATGTCCAATCTTCAAAATTAGGAGGTGCGTTGAGGATTTCACTTCAATTAGAAATACGATCGTATTATATTATATAAGTAGGTGCAAGTTTCACTTTACAAACCTATTTTTAAGGTTGAGTTAAGCTTAAATTTTGCTTTCTATGATGGTATCAGAGTCTATCCTAGTAAAATTTGTGGATCAATCATGTTACTCATTATCAAACCACTCACAAATATTTAGTCAAGATGTTTGGTTTTCAACATGAAAGTGTGTTGGAAATATTATATTGACTAGAGACATGGTCATATTATAGTATTGGGTGTAAATATAATAGTACATATACAAGCATTGTGAGGTTGACTTCAAGACCACTTTCTAAGAATTAGAATTTGGGCTTAAAGCTAACTCAACCTCATATAATCAACTTGTACATTGAGGATGTTTATAAGATCTAATTAAGTCATATCATATCTTTAGTCTATGTTAGACTAAAGACACCCCCTTCAAGCCAGATGAATGGAATAGCTTAAGTGGAATGACAATTTACTTCACGTACATACACTTTAGAATAAAAATATCAAGGATAATGGAGTGAGAGCTCTTTCCTTGACATTATTCCAACAAAGATATGTTGTTATTCAATATTCTAGCACGAAATTTTTCTTCAAATTAAAATTTGCAATTTACTTAGTTATGATTTGTTAATTAGGAATATCCTTCTCAAGAAACAAGTGCTGAGACATTGTTGAGCAGGGAATACATGAGGTCTTGCCATATCAGCAGCAAGACGTCAAACCGCCCTACTACCTACTTAAATCAAAGAGTATGCTAAAATTGTATCTAAGCCATAGCGCCACATCACACATGATATATTTACACTCGCAAAGTTTTAATTACAAATTACAATAGTGATTTTCACTTTAATTAAAACTCTATACCGTACACATACACTAGATACTTTTAATAAATAAATTAAAAAAAAACAAATTCTACAGCAAACCGGACTTTTTGTAAACATACAATTTGATTTTAAATATATACAATGAGTGAGATGATAATTTTACAACAGAATTGAGAGAGGTTAACGTAGCTTTTGCAAAAGCATTTCAAACGGAGGTTTGGAATGACTGACTCTTTGAATAGACTGAGTACCTGAGCCACAAACTTTTGCCATTTCTTCGCCTTATCCTTGAACTGTTTAGGATTCTTTGGACTATTGGATAAATCATCCATTAATAATGCACCATCTTTATTTCTACTCTTTTCATTTTCTAACAATCTGATGGCCTCAATAATTGCATTTCGCTGCTGACCCTGTCCATAAATAAAGAATTCAGATGTACGACCTAACCTGCAGCATAATTTGAATATTATTCAGGAATCATTCTAACAATAAGAGAAAAAAAAGCTTACAGATGCAGCAAATAGTTCACACAGATCCAGTCATATAATAAATGAATGCTCATGATTAAGTAACTGGCAATATGGCTTTAAAACAAGATGTGATACACCATTTTTAATGATCTTAAATATTGTTCTTGTATGTCTTTCTCTCCTTTCACAACAAAAGTTTCTTCCATGGCTCTAAGTGACACCCCATAGTAATGAGCATCAACAAGTCAATTCAAATTTTTTAGGGCTAATGCATTATGTTTATATTTGGTTGAAAAGAGTCATATGTGTCTTTAAGCATGTGTATTTGCCCTAGATCAGCTATAAGGTAGGACTAATCTTTTTGGTTTCTCCTTGGCCCAATATTCATAATATTTCATGGCAGTTTCTATCAACGACAGTAAGACAAAGTTGACAGCTTTATTGCATTATTGAAAGGATTATTTGATTTGTTTCCCTTTTTTTTCTATTTTGGATGATATCTCATTGTTCCTTTCATGAAACTTCTTTTTCATCAAGTTCCCAAGCTTGATGATTGATAAACAAACCACCATTCTGTCAAGTCATTAATTAATCAGAAATTTAATGAATTTTATCTTATCAATGTTTCATCCCATTTCCCTTGTTCTGTAACACAGTGATGAATTGGACCTTGCAGTTGGAACTATGATACTGAAGGAGCCAATTTTTCAAGTAGATTGCAGTAAAAATGCTCAGTTGGATTATTAGAAGACTGATTTATAAGGTTTCTCAAGCACAATGAGCAAAAGTTTGGATCTTGTTCATCGGCAGAGCGGCATAGATAATCGGCCTGAGCAAACCTTTTTAAGCACATCTATATACAATACCTTCACATTTAATAGCCTTTACGTTTTCAACTTGGCTCTGCTACCTTAAAGCACTCCAGTCAGTGTATAAAGCAGCATGCTTATGCAGCTTAAACAACACAATCACAATCACAGATCCTTGTCCTTCTGCTTCATCTTTTCCCTTCCCTATCTTCAAATCTAGGATCATTTGTCGTCAGAAGATATATCTAATCTAGGCTACTTACTGCAAGTTTAAGAAAACACATGAAACTCTGCACACTACTTTTATTTCATGCATGTGAAAGAACGAAAGCTAAACAATTTAGCATTATTACAATGTCAAAACTATCATACTTATTTTAGAAATTGAACTTTAAGTATAGATCAACCTCACGAAACCAACATATAAGATGAGGTTTGCATATAAAAAAATTTGGTCATGTCTCACTGATGGAAAATCTCCAACACTCCTCTCCATGCATGAATTGGACATCACAAGAAAGTAATTGATTCAGTTTTACCAGTTATTCTTCTTTCTCTATATATTTCTATTTTCTACATGTTGTTAGTACGGAAGTCTGATCTTTCTTCTCCCTCTTGGATCTCACATTGCCTAAAAGTCACAATTTTGGTGGAGCGTTGGATCACCGTTATGAATCATAACTCAAGTGAGTGACAATTTTGGAAATGTAATCCCTCAGCGGGGCCTCTCACAAGCTTGACATTGCTCACATCACCTCTTGCAACCTTAATGTTCATTGCAGTGCAATTCTCTCGATCTCTATGCACCTTATGGTAACATTCCTCACGACAATGCTTCCTCCCGCAAACTCGATGTACCTCACGACAGCACTTCTCACAACCTCGACATTCCTTGAGTGGCACCTTTCCTGGGCTCGTACCTTGTGGCGGAACCTCTCACCAATGTTGTTAAACTCAGGATCGTAAGAGGATCGGGAAGGGAAATGAAAACTCGTAACTTGAGGATTGTAACTTGACTCGTAAGAGTTAGAAGTAGATAAAAAATATATATTCATAAATAGGTGCATCATTTAAAAAAATATAAATGACAAAAACAACTCATACATAATTCATAAAATGAATCCATAACAATTAAAATAGTTTCATAAGTGTGGCCAAGCATAAAACATCTAATAAATTGTTCAATGTTTAATACAAACTATCCAAGGAATTCTTTCATATCAAAAGTAGGATAATCATCATTGTCCTTCATAGCATCTTCATTTTCATCTACGTCCTCTCCTCTAGGACCTTGATCATTATCAACACTTGGAGGAACCTCCAAATGATCCATAGGTGCAACAACACCACCTCTACTAGCATCTTCATTCTCTCCAACTTGAAGTAAGACTTCTTCATATGAAGCATCCAAACTTGAACTTGCTTCATTTTCCTCCACAGTTCATTCATCATCAGAAGCAAGATCATCCATGTTATAGTCCTTTGTTTTCCTAACATCCTTCTTTTTCAATCTTGAATTAGCCATTGATGATGAATGGACTGTGGAGGAAAATGAAGCAAGTTCAAGTTTGGATGCTTAATATGAAGAAGTCTTACTTCAAGTTGGAGAGAATGAAGATGCTAGTAGAGGTGGTGTTGTTGCACCTATGGATCATTTGGAGGTTCCTCCAATTGTTGATAATGATCAAGGTCCTAAAGGAGAGGACATACATGAAAATGAAGATGCTATGGAGGACAATGATGATTATCCTACTTTTGATATGAAAGAATTCCTTGGATAGTTTGTATTAAACATTGAACAATTTGTTAAATGTTTTATGCTTGGCCACACTTATGAAACTATTTTAATTGTTATGGATTCATTTTATGAATTATGTATGAGTTGTTTTTGTCATTTATATTTTTTTAAATGATGCACCTATTTATGAATATATTTTTTTATCTACTCGTAACTCTTACGAGTCGAGTTACAATCCTAGAGTTACGAGTTTTCATTTCCTCTTCCCGATTCTCTTACGATCTTGAGTTTAACAACATTGCTCAAGACGCCTCTCATGCTGCACTAAGAAACACCTCTAGCGACAGTTCTCGGGCAAGCTTCTAGGTTTTTTATTAGGTTGGGATGCATGAATTGACGTGTAATGCAAAACATAGAAAAAAAAAATTTCTTTTAAAGCTCAATTGAAAAATTGAAAGAACCGTACCTCTCAGTCAAGGCCCAATTTTTACTATTTAGTGGCTAGAAAGGAGTTACTCCTATGTAACTAGGATGTGGTGTTTACAACTAATGATGTAGTGTTTTATATATTATGAAGCTCAATTGGGAATTTTGAATGAGATATGATAATGTTCTTGTGGACATATATATAAATTTCATAAGATTTGTAAGATCTTACAATCCCTGTTACGATCTTGATTTTGGCTATCAGTTAGTGAATTGATGAATTGTGAACCACGATAAATGCGACAACTAGCATTCAAATAACAAGGAAATTAACAGCAACTTTAGTATCTATAAAAGAAAACAGAGAAGGACACAAGTTATATGTAATAACCAGCATATCAAGGACAAATTAAAGTGAAATCTGGATCAAATTCAGAGCAACATACTTTTCTCCATGTGAACGACAAAGTTGCAAGGAAAATGAATGAAAAGTACTGATAGTAAGTTCTTTAGCTGTTGTCTTCCCAGCTATAGCCCCTATACGTTCTCTCATTTCAGAAGCAGCTGCTGTTGTGAATGTCATAGCCAGAATGTTTGATGGACTAATGCCCTGCTCATGTTTAGCAGAGAATAGAAATTACAAACAATTGAGCAACAAAATTTACAGAGTAAAAAAAGAAACTTAAATACATAAAGGTAGAAAAGATGGACAGGTATCAAAGATACGTAAGTGAAAAGCGTGTAGCTCTTAGGAACGATTATTTTGCATCACCTCATTGAGCAGCATCAATACACGCCCGACCATTGTGGATGTCTGATATAAAAAAATACATCATAACAAAAAAAAGGACAATTCAGCTTTAATATGAAAATCCAAAAACTCAAAGGGAAAAGAAAATTGTCCACATTCAATAGGACCAAAAAGGGCATAAAGTAGAAGACCTTTCCACTTCCTGGACCAGCTACAATCATTAAAGGGGTTGAAATATCAGTGCTAGCTGCTTCTCTTTGCCTGTCATTTAGGGACTGCAAGTATTTCAAATATTCCTCAGGCATGCTGCTGTTGCTATTTAGTAAACCTTGCAAGCTTGTATCCACTTCCTCTTGTATAGTATCCAGATCCACCCCATAGTTAAGCAGGTAATCATTTCCTAAACCCACAGAAACAGTACTGCATCCTGAACTCAGACTAACCTCACCAGAAATATTGCTCTGGTTCAAAACTTTCTCGTCACATATACGATCGAACTGCTGCTCTGCTGCTTTCTCTGCAGATTTCTGCTCGACCAAAATGTCAATCTGCTCCAAAAAAGAGTCATCAAAATCGTCATCAAGAAGGCCACTCGCGGCAAAATAATCCAGCTCTTTAGGTTTAGAGCCTTCAGGTTCTCTCCTTGGAGTTTCAAACAAAGCTCGACACAGATTCTCATTCGCGGAACCAAGTGCAGAAAGAGACACACTCCTTGCATTGAAGCTGCCGTGAATTGACTCAGACGATGGACCATGGTAATTCCCAGTCGCATTGAACATATTCAGCGATACCTCCGCAAGAGGAACCCTCTTCGCAAAAGAATCGGAACCAACATCACCAGCATTCTTGATTCTACGAACAACAAAAAGATTACGGAGCTAATAACGAAATTAATTCGCGCGTAGGCGTTTAAAAATGCATTGACGTTTTTTCTCTTTCTTGCATTCGATCTTCAAAAATAGAGTTAAAGAAGAAATATCGCATTCTTGATTCTACGAACAACAAAAAGATTACGGAGCTTCAAATAACGAAATTAATTCGCGCGTAGGCGTTTAAAAATGCATTGACGTTTTTTTATCTTTCTTGCATTCGATCTTCAAAAATAGAGTTAAAGAAGAAATATCGCATTCGATAAAATGGAAAATTGGAAGGATTAGAGAAAGAGGGTTACCGGTGAGAGTGAAGGGGAGAAGAATCCGAAGGTCTTTTTCGAGAGAGAATGGGCTTCGAAGCACTGAAATAAGCGCTGATTCGGCCACTTCTTTGGTCCGTCATTTCGGTGGGAAGTTCAGAACGTCAAACCCTGCCGCGGTTACTGACAGGGTATTCTGCGAGGCGCATGAAGGAGACCACGAATGACTATGGTTTCTTTCTCCTGCTTTTGAAAGTGTTTCTTTCCTTTTCCCTCCCTTAAAAAAAAACTTTTTTTTTATTTATATGCTTTTAGAATGAAAAATAAATAAATAAACTAAAATTGTCTCAAAAAGGCAAATGAGTTGGTTGGTATTCCGAAATATTATTTTACATAAGAACATCTTACATAATTTAAAATATATGTTCGACTGTAATTACTCAAATTTGTTTAAAATGTTAAAATTTTTGTAATTTCAATTTTAAAAAATTTATATAGTAAAATTCAAAAAGAGTTTTATAAATTTATGAAAAATTTAAAAGTATTTTATGAAACTTTAGAAAGTGATTAAACTTAAGTAAATGATAAATTAAAACCACTTTATATTAAGTATCTTCACTCGCTCATATTAAAAAGTAATCGTTTGGTATTTTGGTGACAATAAATTTATTAAATTTTAACAATGTTTTTTTATAAGAAATTCTACTCGAAAAATAAATTTAAAAATATTTATTTGTAAAGTTTTTAAATTTACCAAGGACTTATATGCAAAATTGTAAATTTATCAGAGATCTAATTGCAAAGTTTTTAAATATATCCAGAATATAACTGCAAAACTTTTAAATTTATTAGAGACCTGCAAAGCTTTTAAATTTATCAATACCTAACTACAAAGTTTTTAAATTTATCAGGACCTAATTGCAAAGTTTTTAAATTTGTCATGAATGTAATTGCAAATTTTTTAAATTCATCAAAACCTACGTGCAACATACCTACAATTTTTTAAATTCTTTAGGGACCTACCTATAATATTTTTAAATTTTTCAGGGACTTACCTACAAAGCGTTTCATTTATCACAGGTCTACCTGCAAAGTTTGTAAATTTTTAAAGACCTACTTGCAAGACTTTTAAATTCATCAGATACCTTCCTGCAAAGTTTTTAAATTTATCATTAACATACTTGCTAAGTTTTTAAATTAAGCAGAAATTTAATGGCAAAGTTTCTAAATGTATAAAGGACCTACCTGCAAAGTTTCTAAATTTATCATGGACCTAATTTAAAAATTTTAACTTTATCATGTATGTAATTAAAAAATTTTAAATTTACGAGAGCCCTACCTGCAAAGTTTTTAAAAATTTATTGAGGACCTCCCTGAAAAGTTGTTAAATTTATCAAGATTCCAAATTTAAAAATTTATGAGAGACCTACCTGCAAAGTTTTTAAGTTTATCAGGAACATACCAATAAATTTTTTAAATTCATTGGGGACTTACCTGCAATGTTTTTAAATTTATCAAGAACCTACTTGCAAAGTTTTTAAATTTATCAGGGACCTACCTATAATGTTTTTAAATTTATCAAGAATCTACCCGTAATATTTTTAAATTTATCAAGGACCTAACGGTAAATTTTTAAAATTTATCAAGGACCTGCCTGCAAAGTTTTAAAATTATAAGGGACCTAACTGTAAAGTTTTTAAATTTATCAGGACATATCGGTAATGTTTTCAAATTTATCAGAACCTAATTGCAAAGTTTTTAAATTTACGAAGGACCTATCTGCAAATTTTTAAGTTTATCAAGAACTTACCAACAAAATTTTTAAATTTATCACGGACTTACCTGTAAATTTTAGATTTATCAGGGACATACCTACAAAATTTAAAATTTATCATGACTTACTCGTAAAGTTTTTTTTTTAAATTTATCAACAACTATCTACAAAGTTTTTAAATTTATTATGGATCTACCCGCAAAGTTTTTAATTTTATCAAGGACCTAACTGCAGAGTTTCTAAATTTATCAGGACCTACCTACCTTCAAACTTTTTAAATTTATCACGAACCTACCTGCAAAATTTTAAAATTTATGAGGGACCTATCTGTAAAGTTTTTAAATTAATCGTGGACCTACCTGTAAATTTTAAGTTTATCATGGACTTACCTGCAAAGCAAAGTTTTTAATTTATTAGGAACTTACATGCAAAATTTTTTATAATTATCTGGAACCTAACTGCAAAGTTTGTTATAGTTATCTGATACCTAAATGCAAAGTTTTTACACTTATTAGGGACCTAATTCCAAATTTTATAATTTATCAAGGACCTAATTGAAAATTTTCAAATTTAACATAAATCTAATTGAAATTTTCTAAATTTATCAGGGACCTAACTCCAAAGTTTTTAAATTTATTAAGTATCTAATTGGAAAATTTTAAATTTATAAAGGAACTAATTCACAAATTTTAAATTTATCAAAGACCTAATCGCAAAGTTTCTAAACTTATTATGAACTTACCTGTAAAGTTTTTAAATTTATCATGGACCTATTTGCAAATTTTTTAAATTTATCAGGGACATACCTGCAAAGTTTTTAAATTTATTAGAGACCTACCTGTAAAGTTTTTTTTTTTAAATTTATCAGTTAGTTATCTTCAAAGTTTTTAAATTTATTGAAGACCTAACTGCAAAGTTTTTACACTTATCAGGGACCTACCTCAAAAATTTATAATTTATTGTGGACCTAATTGAAAATTTTCAAATTTATCAAATACCTAATTAAAATTTTCTAAATTTATCGGGAACCTAACTCAAAAGTTTCTAAATTTACCATGGACCTAATTAAAAAATTTTAAATTTATAGTGGACCTAATCGACAATTTTTAAATTTATCAGAGACTTAACTACAATGTTTCTAAATCTATCAGGGACTTAACCCCAAAGTTTCTAAATTTATCAGAGACTTACCTGTAAAGTTTTTACATTTATTAGAGACTTATCTACAAAATTTTTAAATATATCAAGACCTACCTCAAAAGTTTTTAAATTTATTAGGGACCTACATGCACAATTTTTAAATTTATCAATGACCTATCTGCAAATTTTTAGATTTATCAGATACCTAACTGCAAAATTTCTAAATTTATCAGAGATCTAATTGAAAATTTTTAACTTTATCGTATACGTAATTGAAAATTTTTAAATTTATCAACGAGCTACGTGCAAAGTTTTTAAATTTATTTGAGATCAACCTGCAAAGCTTTTAAATTTATTAAAGAGCTACAAAGTTTTTAGATTTATCATAAACTTATTTTGATAATATTTTTAAAATCTGTCTAATAGGTAATATTTAAAAAAAAGAAGTACACTAGTCTGGTAAAAACTACAAATAAGAGAGTGAAAATGATTGTTTTGGATGACCAATTAATTCAAATGTGGATTGTAAGGCCCCATTTTCTTTTTCCAGCCCTAAAGTTTAGTGGGCTGCCCCTAAGTGGGCCTAATGGTTGGCCCAGCGTATATAAGCTCTAGGTCTGCCCTAAACCTAGGGTACCCTACACTTTCAGAGGCACTTTGCCCTTGTCTAGAGCTGCAGCCGCCACCCCTCCGCTAGGGTTTCCGTTCGTCTGTCACGCACTCCACGTAAGTAACTCTAAACCCATTGTACTTACCTCCTAAAGCTTTACATTCGTTTTTCACCGTTTGAATCCGAAAATAATCGTGTCCACCGCTGTTCCGCCACTTCTTAGGTCCATTACTCGAACTACTGTGCTCCAAGGTCCCGCGTCGAAGTTCCGTTGGCTCTTTTCCAGGTACGGGAAGTTAGGGTTATGGTTTTGAGTCTCTTTTTTGAATGGTTTGTGCGTTATTTGTTGAATGTATGGTGGGATCTGTCGTTTGGATGTATAAAAATATCTTGCATGTGTTGTTTGGCCGGAAAATATGGCTGTTTCAGTGAAGAACTAGTGGCGAGACCTGCTAATCTCGCCCAAGCGAGTCAATCTCGCCTAGGCGAGATGAAACAGGGAGGTTCCTGCACGAAATCTCGCCCAGGCGACTCGCTCACCTTTTGAGCGAGCAGGCCACTCGCCCAGGCGAGAGGGATCTCGCTTAAGCGAGATCCCGTGATGCCCACACACCAGATTTTTTTGTGCTCTCGCCTAGGCGAGGGGAGGCTCGCCTGAGCGAGACGTCTCGCCTGAGCGAGACCCCTCAGCCTGGGCGAGATGCTGGGCGAGGCTGTGTTATGTATTGGACTTTTGGATGTCCCCGTGTGATCTGTTTTGATGGGGAATGATTGTGTGATGATAGATACGTATATAATGGAGTATGAAATACATGTTTGGCATGAATCATGAATTGTGGATGAATGAGTTGGTATGAGACTTAGCATGTGAAATGAATGGTGGTTTGAAATTAAATGAAA